>Ga0126308_10000110_pt1 | contig 20396 bp, 18 predicted proteins | sample Plot55_FD_92533 | JGI IMG/M metagenome (GOLD analysis project Ga0126308, IMG submission 92533) | Serpentine soil microbial communities from UC McLaughlin Reserve, CA, USA - Plot55 | ecosystem: Environmental > Terrestrial > Soil > Grasslands | place: USA: UC McLaughlin Reserve, Lake County... | reverse complement strand
TCCACACTTTCAGTCTGCATATTTAGCTAGATATGCAAGAAGTGTCCATGCTCGACTGTGATCTAAGTAGCATCTATTTAGATTGCTTTCGTTCTCTATCGTTTAAGTAGTACTGTTGTCGTTTTTGATTTATTAATATATCCAGAAGCGCTCTCTTATGTACATGCAGCAGAAATTCTATCACAACAAGTAGGCAAAAATAACCTATGTAAACATACCAGAAGATGCTGCTTGTGATGGAATGAATCCTGCGGGTATGGACGGATGGTTTATCAATTCTATGACCCAATTATATGACATAATAATAAGAGCAGGCTATTCAATACGACCAAACTGAGAAATTTCTTCCGAATTTGATCTTTATCAATTTAATTACCTCTTCAACGGAATCAAAATATACAAAGTTATTATTTCTATTCTTTTTATCATCCTTATTATTGCAGAACTGAAGGACATAGGTACCAGAAGCATTCTTATTGATAAATAGTCTAATGCCGTGAACAGAACTCTCTATTCTCAATCCTTCATCGATATCCAAAGATAATAGTTTATTTTTTAAATTTCTTTTCTTGACCTTATTACAATAAACCATGGCTTGAAATCATAGTTTACACTAGTTTACAACAATATATTTAGATAGCAGATATCGGAGACTATGCTACCAGTCGCGCCGAGAACAAATGAAAGATCATCTTCATTTATATCGGATACTTCACAAAGCAAAATGTCACCGGTCATTATATACGATTAACCCAGATATTGTATATGATATCATGCCTAATCATGATGAGTGAATATGAAAATATGCGAACAGCATTATTATCACAACATAAATGATTGCTTCTTCAGTGGAATAGATTCCAAAATGCACGTCATAGAAACAGAAAACTGCTTACCGTTGTAGATTCAATTTTTAAATTTTGCTCTAATAAAATGAATATATAAATTACATTCTGATATATATATCGATAATCATATTTGAAAAAATCTAATTACAGGATAGCATTATCAAGAGGTGTCAGTACATATTTAGTGCTAGTATATCTTGCAATTTCTATAGGAGTAGCTTTACAGATTAGTGGTTCTAATTGGGATATTATATGGCATGGAATTGGAAATGTAGAGAGTTTTTTTACTCCTCCTCATTCAGTAATTTACTCAGGTGTAGCATTGGCAATTGGCAGCATAATATTAGCCATATTTTTATTTACTGTACTGGAACAGAAAAAAGGATCAAGGAGTATCTCGCCATTATATTTCCTTAGGCTATCAACAATTCCTTTTTCACTTAAATTAGCGGTCATAGGTAGCCTACTTCAATTAACTGCGGGTCCATTTGATTTCTGGTGGCACAATCAGTTTGGATTTGATGGCCTATTAAGTCCCCCTCATTCTGTACTAGCAAGTGGAATGCTCATGGTAGCGTTGGGTGCATTAATTGGTATATATACATTAAAGAGAGATAATAATACTTTATTCTTTTCAAAGGTATGTCTTGCAATTGCTTTTGCGGTATTTTTGATGGTTGCAGTAGGCATGGTGTTAATGTTTACTCTTCCATTTTCTAAAGGTCAATACTTTGATTTCAATCCTGATCCACTTGCTGCGGTCGCCGCAGCTTCAATAGTTATACCATTCCTCATTGGTCTTTGTTTATTTTCAGCTGCTAGAGTCACCTCTATGCCATTTATCTTTACATCCATAACTGCTATTATTATGCTAATACAGTCAACTACAACAATTATATCCAATTCATATTTTGTAGGAATCTTTCCCTTCTATCTTTTGAATATATTTCCCGCCATGCTTGCAGATATAATATTACAATATCGTCGAGGTGAAGGAATTACTCTGATTCCTACATCAAATACTACAGTAAAAAGATATTTGATTGCTTCAATTATAGTTCCGTTATTCTTTACTACTCTATTCTTTCCATGGTCTGTAGATGTTTATGGTGGGTTTTTCAAGCCTTCAGATAATATAAGAACTGAAAAGTTTTTTATTCAACTTCTAATGCCATTAATTATTCCAATTGTGATTCCATTATCTGCAGTTTCATCTATGGCAGGAGAATATGTAGTATTGAGATTTATGGATGCAAACAGAATGAATTCAATGTTCTAGAATGATAATTATATATATGAATATTATTTTCTAATATAAAATATTGTTATCAAAAATTGGCGGCCTTCTAAACCGAAGACGAAATTGCATTTGATATACTTTGAAAATATATCAAAGTCTTTGATAGGACAGAACGAATACTCATCGTATATGATCTGGAGTTGTCTATTATAAAAAATAGTGTCTGTTATAAAAATAGGATAAAAAATTTTGTTTCTTATTAACTGGTTGAAGAGGATGAGTCAAATGCAGGAAATCTAAGAGTGGACTTTTCTAACTCTAAAATGGGGATATATATGGATTGAGCGTCAGTACCAATGCTGTCAATAAAGCTAAATTTACCAGTTAATCGCTTTAACTCTATTATTTTTTTATTTGGCTTTTCGTTCTGCACAATATAATGAATTACCACTCCTCCTATCGTTCCAGTCTGGATGAAAAGTATTTCTTGATTATCGTAATTGATATGATAAAGCATGGGAATGTAGCTGAAAACTGATTGAGATGAAAAGAGTATAACTTTGAGCATATCTTACAAGGTTTTGTACTTTAGATAGGAGGTAAACCATTCGCTTTGTGACATAGTACACTAAAATCGGAGTATATATATTTGAATTTTGTTTTTTTAACGTAGTACACGGATTGTTGTGATGTTGGGGGATAATGCTGTGTGGAACTAGATGACTGCTAATATAAGATATTATATTTTTATTATAAGCTTTGACTCGAGAGTGATAATACGAATATAAGTGCATTAAAAAGAGCCTGTCGCAAATGATAAAGTCTCTCTGATTTCTTTCAGCATATTCTGATACAATTCTTGTTTATGCATTATAAATCATAACTAAATTTCATTTAATGATAATTGCTAGCATATCTCAAAAAGCATAATTTTAATCTGGCCACATCTGTGGTATATAATATATATATAATGACTATATATTATCACAGAATTTCCATGATAAGTTGGAAAATAGAGCAATAATATGGATCTTTTAGGTTTCGGAGCACAAATTGTATTTACATCAGCATCAGGAGTCATTTCCCCTGGACCGTTATTTTTTGCAAATCTTGTATATGGAAGCAAACAGGGGATTTATTCTAGTATCAAAATGGCATATGGTCATACAATTGTTGAATTGCCGTTGATCATTATATTAGCTTCAGGTTTGAGTGCATTTTCATCAATTACCACTAGTAATTTGGTCTCTAAACTAATTAGTTTATCTGGAGGAATTGTAATATTGGTTTTTTCTGCAGTTCAAATTGTTGCCTTTTTAAAAAAGAAAAATGGAGAGAAAAACATCTATTTTAACACAGATAATAAAAAAGATCCTTTTATTATAGGAAGCATTCTTAGTGCTTTAAACCCTTTTTTTATATTATGGTGGCTCACAGCCGGTCTGAAACTAATCTCTGATTCATTAGAATTGTATGGCTTTGCAATGGGGATTATAGTGGTTTTCTCTTTTCATATCTGGATGGATTATAGTTGGCTAGCAGTAACAGCGCATTTAATCTCAAGAGGCACTTTGATATTTAGATCAAAATATTATCCTATCTTACTTTTGGCATTAAACGCTGCTCTCATTTATTATGGAATATATTTTATAGTAACTGGATTAATTGTGAGTTGATTATCAGAACGATACCGGGTAAGAGTCACTTAGCCCTGGAAATATAGACTTCTATAGTAGAAACATTGCGAGTTTTTCCATCCTGAGATTGTACCAATTCAGAACCTATTTTTACTGGACCGATCTTGTAACCTAAAGTATCCATTCTTTTTACTATAATCTGTGCAACATCCACTGCTCTAGTTATGCTTTTTCCTCTAGCCTTTATAATCACAATTGGCTCATTAGCAAGCTGTACAAGAGTTGCTGTAACATAGGTCATTAATGGTTTTTTTCCAATAAAAATTTCATTATTTGCTTTGATTTCAGTATTTGCTTTGTTTGACGACATTGTGTAAAAATGATGTCTAATAGTAGAATATAATGTTTATTGATTGTTCTCTAATTTGATTATTTAGGTCTGTGAATACTTTTTCAAAATATTTTCGATATCTGATGGATTGGAGGAGATTTCCTTGACAGCAGAGGGGTGCTCAACCTCATAACAATGAAGTAATTCCTGCTCATCTTTATAGAACAGGAAAACCTTATTGTCAAAGATACAATGATACAGCTGGTCTATAACCATCCTTTCAGGCTTTAATTTGATTCCATCATGTTGAACAGCTACAGGATATTCCAATTCACTATTAGATTCTTTAGGTTTACAGAGAAAAAAATCTATCGAAAATAGACATAGTTAGACAAATCTGACTGAACTAAGTACAGAAAAATTTTAGGCTACATACATACAAAATAAAAGAAAATAGTTCTTATAAATTATCACATATAAAATTATACACTATCTCATAGTAGATAGATCAAACATATTTTGAAGTGGCGAATTTTGATAGTTCATCTATTGATTATATCTAAATAACGACAGAGTATCATTGTATTACTATCTGATAAGTGACCGACAGCCAACAACAACAACAATAGTCCAATCCTTCAAGGTTGAAATGATCAACAATAGAGTTGGCTCTTACGTTGTTTCTAAAAGGCAATTTTGATATAACAACTTAATTCTTTTGTTATCTAGACAGAATTGAAGAACCCTTACTTTTCGGACACTTTGGAGCGTTTTGCCTAAATATATGATTAATATTTTCTTACCAGGCATAGTATTTTAACAGCGATAGAGTAAACCTCGTTTGCTTAATTTTTTATGGTAACGCCATATTGGAGGGGAATATTATGTTTTATCAACCAAAGTACTTAACTAACTCCAAGCAATAATACTGCCATGTATAAAAATTTTCACATATTAATGATGTACCGTGATCTGACAATAAAAAAAATGTTTGGCATAATGCCTTTTGGTCTCTGATATCTTGGTGATACAATATCTACTATGAGGATTAACTTTCAATTGTCGCTTATATTTCATTTATGTTTAAATTCCTATCATATTAAGCCAGCATGATTCATGGTTGACCCTAATGCTAAGCGGCTGTTATGGTATCTCTTTGCTGGCTCTAAGGGTGGCGATAATAGAATCAAGATTATAGAATTATTAAAAGAACGCCCATATAATATGAATCAACTTGCAGAGAAATTAAATTTAGATTATAAAGCAATACAGCATCATATTGCGGTACTAGAAAAAAATAACATTATTAGCAGAATGGGAGAAAAATATGGAGTGCTATATTTTATCTCCAGCTATCTGGAGGCTAACATTGACGCATTTAAAGAGATCAGTTCGAAAATAAAAAGATGAAATATGTTATAAATTTCAATTTGTCTTTACTTATTAATTTATTTCTGCATTTTTCTTTTTCTTCTTCTTTATCGTTTATAAAAATTCAGTTTGCTATATTTATTACCTATGCATATTTGTAAGGACGAAATCCACTATTGACGATGAAGATGATAAGAAGAAGTTTTTAATATCAAGGTCATCAATTTAAGATCCCTTTTTGCTGTGTGTTGTATAAAATATATTCGATTGTAATGAAAGTATCTACAGTCAAGCTAGCCAAGCATACAAATAATTAAATATCTTTTTTTATTTTATTTTTGGTGATGACTTTTAAAAATACACATATCCTGCACAGTCTAAAAAATAACTGAATGATAAGAAATTGCAGAGAGCGTATGCATCATTTTTTGCGTTGATGCCTGTGCTGTTACAAAATTAAAATTTATACAGAACTTAGTTACTCAATTCAGTTATACTCTTGAAAATGTGCAGTAGTGATAGAGAGAAGATGCAACGTAGCGACAATACATCAACTCACAGGATAATAATCCATATTGACTTCGACTATTTCTTTGCGCAGTGTGAAGAAATAAAAAGGCCAGAAATAAAAGATAAACCTGTAGTTGTTTGCATCTATTCTGGTAGGACTAAAGAAAGCGGAGTGGTGAGTACTTGTAACTATATAGCAAGAAAATATGGAGTCAAATCAGGTATTTCAATCAAGATAGCAAAAGCAAAACTTGCTCAGGTGTCGCAAGCAGTATTTCTGCCTTCAGATATAAAGCATTATTCTGAAAAATCAGATAACGCAATGACCTTAATACGTGACTTTTTGGACAATTACTCTTTGTCTGCGACGTCCTCTATTGTTTTTCAGCCAATAAAATGTGTGAAATTCGAATATATCGGATTAGATGAATGTTTTGTTGAAGTAACAGAGAAAGCTGATTTTGATTTTGCGAAAGCAAAAGAATTAGCAAACAATCTTAAAAAACAGATAAGAAAAGAAACTGGATTGACATGCTCAATGGGTATTGCTCCTAATAAATTGATAGCAAAGATCGCATCCGACCTTCAGAAGCCAGACGGAATGACTATTGTCGAACCAGATGAGGCAAAAAATTTTATTTCTAAATGTAATGTAGATAAAATCCCAGGTATTGGTCCTAAAACTACTGCCAAATTGTTAGAAATGGGGATACGAACAGGCGGCGAATTGTCAGCCTTTGGTTTATTCAGGTTAATTGATGCCTTTGGAAAAAAATACGCAACTTATCTTTACAAATCCGGTCAGGGTATTGATAATGAACTTGTCAAATCACGAGGATCGGCAAAACAGATCGGAAGAATAATTACATTGAAGAGAGATATTTCTCAAACTACCTCTGAAATCGACGGTGAACTAGAGTACATATGCAAATATGTATACAAAATAGCATTAGATCAAAACGTAATATTTAGAAATATAGGCATTTTGTTAATCTTAAATAACCTCGACAATATTACCCGTTCAAAGAGCTTGAAAACCCATTCTAGAGACTTTCATGAATTGTATTCATCTGTTAAGTCGATATTGAATGAGACACTAAATAATTATCCAAATATTAAGGTCAGAAGATTAGGAATTAAGCTATCTGATTTGAAGGATAATGAAGGTCAGAACACGATGCTTAATTTTATTAATAATAATATTATCAATACAAAAACAAAATGAATCAATGTCAACATTTTCTTTGATTCGTTGATATCTTCTTCTTCTTACTTTTAGGAAAATTGAAAGTTCATCAGTTCATATTATAATTCTAAAGGATTTCTTCAAGTATATCGCCTACACCTTTAATGCTTGTAACTTTCTTGCTAATCTATTCTCAAGGAAGAGAACACTATATACATATATGAACAGCCAAGGTATAAAGATAATTTCTCCGGCAATAGAGTGAAATGATTGCCAGGAGATAGGATTTGCAGATACTATTAATGCAAATAATGATAATGAGAGTATGCGTATTATATTTATGACAGCAGTTCCTATAGTACCTATTATGAAATAGGTCAATTTTCTCTTTAAAGGAATTCTCATTTTTAGAAAAAATATGAGCATGATTAGACTATAGATAATCATGCTATGGACCCCGGCTGATGGCCAAAACACAATCAAATTCATCGATCCCTGTAAACCATTCAAAGTCAACATATTGTCTCGTGCAGTCACTAGTGGACTGTCCGGTCCAAGATCCATGATGGAGCTGTCGATGAGTCTGATTACCCCCTGATCTATTTGTAAATACATAGGTACAATATATTGAAGAGGACCAAGGGTATCTTTTGGAAAGAATGCGTCAAGTGACAATATTACTACAATCCCTGCTAGAAATACCAATCCTGCAGGAGCAATTTTGTATCCTTTCTTTCCATATAATATAGATAGACAAATACTTACATAAAGTACCATTATGATAAAGTCCCACATAAGAGTCCAACTTTCCTGAATCTGAACGTTATAGATAGGCGCAGCAGCTCTAATTGACTCTTTGAGTCCTAATTCTTCAATAGCAATAAAATATCCTATTGTAAGATTCAATAAACCTATTATAAGGAAAAATTTCTTACTGTTGATCTTTTGGTTTGACCCAATTACCTCTGCTGCAATAAAAACCATGGCAAACAAAAAGCCTCCACGTCCAACATTCCATGATAGGTAAAATGTATCAGGATAAGCAATCAAAGTAAACATAATTGGAGCGATAAGAAGAAGAGTAACAATTATACCTGAATTGATTTTAAATTTCTTTAAATCTGTCTTTCTATTAGAAGAAACACTTTTCTTTTTATTGAACAAACGCAGCAGCCTTTATGGTTTTTTAGTCTAAATAAAAATATCTTGTACTATTATCTTTGTATAATAGCGTCTGAGAACCATTTTGGGGACATTTCCTTCGCTTGCTTTAGTAAGAAGGTTATACTGCTGTCAAGAATATAGGTATTTGCGAAATCCTCCTTGCTTCTAATGCTTCTACCGTATGCTTGAACTAACTTTAAAATTGCGTTCCATGTATACCAGTTTGGATCTCTTTGTTTCATAACAGAAATTTTCCTATCAGTAAGATCTGCATATGGCACTTTCACAATAATCTGGAATCTAGAAAGATTATCCTTTAGATCTACTCCAAGATATAAGGATGGAGATATGAGTACTGTTGGTTTTGAACTTTTATAATGCTTTTCGAGCATCTCATTTCGATCGAATTTTGAGCCTGTTTCTATAAGTCTAATTGCATTTTCTTTGCTAATGTTCTCCTTTATAAATCGAAGTTGAGAGTAAGATGTAGTGTGAATAATTCCCTTTTCATTTTTATGTGTCGTCATGATATTGTTAACAGCATTGGCTATGGCAGGTAAACTTTGATTCATTGTTTTTGCATTAAGCCAAGCAACATTCATAAGATAAATTGGTCTATTTTTTAGAGGGAAATTTGACTCCTGGACACGAATAAATTTTACCTGATCCGATTTAATCCCTCCAATTTTACATAGATAGTCCTTACTCAAAATAGTTGCACTCATAAAGAGAGATATTGAGCCTTTGTCTAGAATGTCTTTAAAGTAAGACGAAACGTCAATGGGAGTAACCAATACTTTTCGTAACTGGTTATTAGCAGTTTTTTCTACGCTTGTCACAATCCAGTTATCCTTATTAGTTCTCATATCTTCAATAACTGTCGTTAAATTCTTCTCTTTTGTTATTGCATCAATGAGATTTTTCTCTGTAAAGGGATATTGTTCAATATTTTTTTCGAGTATTGTGCTTGCTTTGTCTATAAAAATAAGAAGTTTTTCTCTTAATTCAGTTCCGAAAGCGATCCAAGTTTCGATATCATACTCGCTTTCATAGGGAATACTTAATTTTGGAAGGAAGCCAGTAAGGCCCTCATTAAATACTGTAAAACTTTTAAAATCTGCCACTTCAGATTCTACTGTATGTGCCTCATCAAGGACGAGTAATTGTCTTTTCTGCATACTGTTTGAATAAAAAAGATCAGATAGAAAATACTTGTAATTGTAAATAGTATGACTAGATTTAAGTGCGATCCATTTTTGATGATAATAGTGACATGGCTTCCAGTCTAATTGTATAATTCTTGATTGAGACTTCAACTTATCAATATATTTTTTCTGAGCAAAGTGATCTAGTTCAACAGTTTCATATTTTGTACCTTCACCTTGTACTTTATAATCACCTAGTTTAGTTTTGTAGATGCAATCATATCCATCATCCTTTAAGCAAGGACCATAGTTACAGGTTTCGTCCAAACCCATTTTGTCCTTTATAATGCATATAAAATTACTTTTTCCTTTTACTTGCCTTATAAAAGGAAAGTCTCTAGAATATTGTGCTTGCAAGTCTTTAGTAGCAGTACAAATGTGGGAGCTCCCAAGATATGTAGCCAATGCAATTGCGACTGGACTTTTTCCAAATCCTGCCGGTGCTTCCAGAAAGATGTACTTGAATCCCGATTTAAGAGCCTGCTCAATTTCTTCCAGTGTCTTTTGTTGTTTATCTCTCATGTAAGGATGTGGAAAATAACTTTGTAATGACATCTCTAATAAACAACACCGCTTTGTAAGGTTTTGTGGTCTGATCCATTAATTTGAACCTTATGAAAGAAATAATTATTAGCCATTAACTCTGACATTGCGATCTAATCATTATGCTTTAGCGTGTATTTAAGAATTCTATAGAAAACCAAAGTATCGGAGAAGAGCCATTGAAGAGGATAAAAAAATTGTATTTGACATATAGTGTAGAATGAGTGATTGATTGTGAACAAATCGATTGATAACTAGAAGAAAGACGCCAACAATTAAAAGAAGAATAAATTTTCTATAAAACAAATTGGTATATGAGACGCGATAATGGGAAGTATGGAATTAGTTATAAAAATAGCGTTTTTGTTTTTTTCTAGATATTCTTAAGAAATAGAAGAATATCTAATGAGAATTTATCATAATTGCTGTAGTAAGACTTCTTCATTTATCTCTATGTTATAATAATGGTTTACTGGAACGGCTTATTGCTCTACGATAGAATTCACGAGGTTATGATAATATGAAATTAAGTACTTAAGCAATCTGCAAATATCATGTCGCCTTTCATGAAATAATTATAAACAAACTATATAATTATTATCCAATCTGGTTTATTATTGTTTAAATAATAAGATGACGATATATATATATCATGCAAACATCAATTACATGTTCGATCTGTAATAATAACAGTGGTCAGATAATTACCGATAATGAATCTGGTGAAATCATTTGCAGGAACTGCGGTATGGTAATGCTAGATAATGTACAAGAGACTCGTCCTGAGTGGCGCAGCTTTACGACTGATGAAGCAAACAATACAAGAAGTAGAACTGGAATGCCTACCTCTCTAGCAAGACATGATAAAGGACTTGCTACAATAATTGGAAGAACAAATAAGGACGCTAGCGGACAAGTATTAGATGCAGCTATGCGTACTACCATGGAAAGGTTAAGGACATGGGACTTTAGAACACAGGCTCACACTTCTACTGACAGAAACCTTAGGCAGGCCTTTAGTGAACTTGACAGACTAAAGGATAAACTTGGGTTGCCGGATTCAGTAATAGAAAAGACTGCTTATATCTATAGAAAGGTTCAGGAAAGAGGATTGGTGCGTGGAAGAACAATATCCTCAGTATTGGCTGCAGCAGCATACATAGCATGTAGAGAGATGGGAATGTCAAGAACTTTGGACGATATTGCTCATCTTAACAATATAAAACATAAAGAACTTGCAAGAACCTTTAGACTGCTAGTATTGGAACTTGACCTTAAAGTTCCAATGATTGATCCAATGAAGTGTGTTGTTAAAGTTGCAAACAAGGCCAAACTAAGCGAGAAGACAAAACGTCAAGCAATGAATATCATGCATGATATTGTCAAAAGTGGTGTATCTGCTGGAAAAGATCCTATGGGACTTGCAGGTTCAGTTATTTATATGTCTTCTATAAATACCGGTGAAACAATAACTCAAATGGACATTGCAGATGCAGCAGGCGTGACAGAAGTCACCATCAGAAATAGATACAAAGATATAAAAAAACACACTTATTAACATACAGTAAGTTAAAGCAACAAATACTTTCTTTTGTCTCTTCCTCTAGTTTAGATAAATCATTATCATCAGGTAAGACAAAGATAAACAATCAACAAAGTATCAACAAACATGCTATTTCTGCCAAGGATTAAAGATAGGAGGATAATGATGTTGATGATATTTTTGACAGATAAAATATGGCATTAGTATGAAAATATGTCTAATTTGATAAGCAACATCATATCATTATATCGAAGATAAACCTTTAATAGATATTATAAACATGATCTATAGATAAATTATCAATGCAAATGCAAATGATGTTTGAGAGCTTGTGCAGAGCTGTGTTTTTAGCAGGATGATTCGTGCTTAAGCAATAATTATAATACTTCTTATTTAACAATGATATTATTTGCAAAGTATTAGTCATGCTTCATTTCTGTCAGCACACTACTTGCCACCTTCTGCTTTAGTTTCTCCTATGCGTTTTTCTATTCTTCGGTCCTTTGGTCCCATCACTTCCGCTATCTGACACTGATCAATGACTGAACATAGGAGTGAACAACATCAAAATATTCTTCTTCTATGATCTTCCTGATTTTAATCTAAGTTCATTGATATCCATATAATTGATGAATGCTAGGTATACTCCATGAATGAGTCAGCAGATGAAAAATCTTATCCTGATGTGCCAGAAATTGCAATAGTTAAGCCAGAGGAAGAAAGACCCATAAAGACAATCAAAAGATCTGAAGAAGAATTGGATGGATCTGAAAACGAAGCCGATTATGAGCATATGGATACAGAATTTTCTGACATAGATGGAGATGGAAATCCCGACTTTGACCCAGCAGTAGGGCCAGGAGTTTAGAATCTATCAAGACTATTGTTCTACTTTTTAGTTAACTATTCATAGTGATTCATAATTTCATTCCGATTATGTTGCATACACCTATTAGCGCTGACAATGGCTCAAAATATTTTTGCATCGGAGAATTCTCACTTTATTGCAAACACAAAGTTACGTATAGTGAATCCATAGATGTGCCAATAGACTTCATTGATAATATCAGAATATATATGTAGGATTATCTTGAGGGATTATTTAGGAATTAATACTATTTCTATGAGCTCTTGCCAAGAGTTTTGCTACTCTAATAGGTTCTGGTATTGATCCTTGTAGAGTAAAAGCATTAAGTGTATTTAATGCTCCTTTTAGTGACAGACCCCAATATCGAATATAGAGTGATTTGTCAGTTCTTAATCTGACTTGATCTCTGTTACCCAATTTGCGATATTGCTCAAGTTTCATCTCTGACTTTTCTAAAAAATGATGTTTTATATGTTCTTCTAGACCTCTTGAATCTTCGAATGTAATTGCAATAATTGGAAGCCCTGTAATATTATTGAGTTTTTCACCATCAATGATATTATACAAGCTGATAATGAGTCCATCGAGCATTATACAATTTATATCATCTCTTTGTAGGGATCTGAACATGCCATGAATGTTTTTGGTAGAATCATCACCTTTCAATGTAGCACTGCCAAAGACGATCCCATCTACTATGAGATCACGCCGCATCACAACACCTCCAAGAGTCGATGTTGAATTAGACTTCTTGAAACTCTCTGCTATGCCAAAAATTCTAATTCCTCTCTTTTCTGGATGAAAATGCCGAGGACTAAAGTTAGAACATTTATTACTATCTGTTTTCATTTTAGGAATTCTTGAAGTCAATAAACTACCCTATGAAAACAGCAAATGGTATTGCGATAAGGTACATAACTCTGATAGCAGTATTTCTAGTTGCAACACTGTATCATCTGGATAGATCTTCTTTTTGATAAGGCTTTTCATTGAATAATTGCTTTACCGATTATCCTGGTTCCCAGACTATCTGGCTTTAATAGCACGCATGTCTGCCTATGAAAAAATACAATAGGTTTTTCAGATATAATTTCAATTATGTCTCCTCCGATTGGTTTTACTTTTGCCGGTTTAATTTGTAATCCAATAGATATCAGATACATTTGGTTTTCAGTAATATCTCCTTTGAAAAAGACACTCTTTGTAAATTTTGCGGAGACTTTTTCTGAAGATACTTCCATTGTATTTGGAGGACATATTATATCTCCTCTGTTGATATTATTAGCGTATATACCTTTAATTGCAAGCCCAACTCTTGCGGGACTCTTAGATTCCAATACCGGATCATCATGCATTTGGATAGATTTAACTAGAATATCTTTTGCAACAGGCATAATTTTCAGCTGATCATGTACTTTGACTATTCCTTGTTTTATCACCCCTAGTACTACCGTTCCAACTCCTTTAACATCAAAAGAGTGATCTATTTCAATCATAACAGGTCCTTGAATATATTTGGGTCTTAGTTGAGGTATTTCTTGTTTTAATTGGTCGATGCTATCTAATAACTTGAATTCAGAAACTGAGGTATTTTTGATTAACATTTTCAGTTTACTTTCGTCGACGTCATATGAGTGGAGGATAAATCCATCCTTGAAATTGACGTAATCTAAAGCAATAATTTCTTCTCCTAGATATTTGTCCAATTTTGTGACATTTAATATAGCATATTCTGCAATATTTACAGCCTGCAATAGAGATTGAATTTTGTCAGGATATGTGACAGGCAAGGTCCATGTATAAATATAGTCTGACGTTTTTTTGTCATAAATGGCAATATCTGTGGTTGTGCCTTTTCTTCCTAATTCGTCTGCGATACTGGGATCTCCAAGAAGAACGAAATTAATACTATTCAAAATATTTGTAATTAACTCTAAATAAATAAAACTGTTTTTACTTAATCTCGTATGGCAATATATTCTGAATGAGCATACAGTAAATTACTGATTGTAGAAGTTAATTGTCAACTAAAAGTATATAGTATATGGTCTCTCTATAACAATTTGGCTAATTAATTAAGGAAGTAAAACGGCAGAATAAAGATTAAAGCAACAACGATAAATCTTTTTTTATCTGTTAATCTACCTTTATACATACAAGGTATCTCCCGTCGCTGCTTTGGATAAGTTTTATGCCACTTCAATTTTAGATCTAATTTTTAGATAAATACTAAAATGATGACAAAATCAGTTCTTGCTATCTCAATATTGGTAGGAAGTACAATTGACAATACAACTTGTACACCTTGTGACAGCATATAGCACTGGTAATTATTCAGATATAGAATTTGAATTAGAAAAGATCTAATATCACATGATGGGATTGGTGTGTTTTTCTTCATTTTCTTCAGTATAGAGTACAAATACAAAACGCGAACCATGAAAGTCCTCGGCACCTTCTCTTTGCCATTTCACCGTATATGATCGAGTCACTTGTTTACCAATTATTTTTATAGTTTTAGGTAAAGTGGAAAATAATGATTCAATCTTATTTGGATCTTTGGTCATAAGCAAAGACCTCCGTCTTTTCATTAAGTATTTTATTGCCACATTTCTATGCACTTGTCCCTCAACAAGAATTTGCTCATTACCTATATCGATAGTAAATTGTCGCTTTCCCAAGTAGTAAAGGTGTTAAAGAAATTGCTAGAAAAGCTTTGTGGTAAGAATGCTGAGAAGGATAAAATAATATGACGTTGCTCTAGCAACTCTGTGTGTATGTCTCTCTCTCTCTCTTTTTCTAGAGAGCAAATTTCTTTGTGGGCAATACAAATAGTGTTTTGAGCTGCTTTATCTTTCTACTGCAATGTATTAAAACAATAATCCCTTTAAGTTAGGTAGCGCAAGAACTTTTATTGGAATATAAGGGAAAAAGACCTCCGCGTTCTGCCCGCCGTGCGAGAAAGCCTTTGCAAGAAAATTGGATAAAAGCACCAGGACAAGGTATTTGGATTAAATGCACCTATGATAAATGTTCTTTTGAATGGCAGTATTTTGGTGGACATCAGTGGGCAGAGTGTCCTATTTGTCACAGTTCAATGAAGGTATCTATTGCAAAGAAAAACTTTGTTCAAAATAAGTATATGAAGAATTAGAGATAGAGAAAAAAATAAGACAACGCAAGTTTTTTTATGTGATAAAAAATGAATTTTCCTCTTCTGCAACTGTCATTTCTAATGAGTTCTTGCATTTGTCATGAACCACCAATAATACTTTTTTGATATTATGTTTTCTTAATAGAGTTTGCATATAAAAATTTGTTGTGGAAAGATCTTCAAATGCATTTGATTCAAGTAAAGTAAGATTAGATTTATACAGACTTAATTTAACTTCCTGATTCGACTTTTCTATCTTTATGATGTTCATAGTTTCTCTAAAATTGTTAAGGACATTTCTAAATACTCCATTATATTTATTTTGGGCAAAGAATTCATGTTACTCTTCATTTGATAATATAGATTGATTGCTCTCAAATCAATTCGTTACTAATAGAATTTGATCGCAGAATTACATGATTATATAACTGACTGATTGATTTTGATAAAAAAGTCATACCAGAAGGTGATAAATATTCTCCAACAGGTTGGTTTATTAGGTGTCATTATTTTGCTATCGTCTTTTATGATTTACTTCTACTGTCACCTCTACTGCAGAAATTCATTATTTATACTAGCCTATCGCGTTAAATTGCTATCAGAACTTCTAAATGTTGAAACCAGAGTATTATTAAAGATAAATCTGCAAGAGATGCAGCTACATGCTGATTACAAATAATTCAACAACCAAAATCGAGATAGCATATGTTTCATAATAATTGTTAATGTTGTCTAATTTAAACCAGCGTGAATTTAACCACCACCAGCACCAGCGCCAAAGTGACTCCATCTATTTTCCTGATAAACATCAATTATCTCATTTAGAACGTCATCATAATTAATATCGCGCCTTTTTTCATGCATAATTTCTTTCAATATAGATGTGAGCCTCTTGTAAGTCGTTTCCTCAATGTTTATAGTTTGCATTATTTACTTGACTTTTAATGTGATATTTTTATGTATTGAAAACGACGAGCTTTCAATATTTTAATCGTTGCTAGGAATGAGATATTTCTGATACTATTAAATATTCTTTTAGAAAAAAAAGGAATTGAATACGGCTTGTTCTAATAATTGTATATCTCTATTATATATTTAGAAATAATATTTGTCAAAAATTTTAATGACAGAGAAACAACGGAGATAGTCGTGACGGTTCTTCTATTTTTTGCAAATTGTGATATCCGAATATGCAACTCTTGTTTTGCCATTAATTGGATAACTCTGAGAATTAGCTTTTACGTCCAAAGAAAATCTCGCTATAATCATGTCCTAGACATTAAGGCACAGATTGTGATATATGCAGTGGAAACATTAATGGAATTGAGATATGATTTACAGTATTTCCATTTAATTTATCCATATGATGCTTTAATCGTTAATCGTTAGACAGCGATGCAAGAAACAGTAATAACTTTTATTATTATAAAAAATATTATTATAGCGAATATTTCTTAAAAGGGCAAAGGCTAATTCCAAAGCATAAGAGATGGCATTTTAGATTAAATTCGATAATTGTTGCTCTTTCTTGGAACAATTTAACGTTATTACATTTGACAATTTATTACATTTGACAATATGTCAGCACCTATAAATTCAATTTGGAATAAGTGGGGTCGGCCGGATTCGAACCAGCGGCCTCCAGCGCCCAAGGCTGGCATCATACCAAGCTAGACAACGACCCCGCTGCTAAAATCATTTTCACGCAGCACTACCCATCAGCATAATTTTAAGTTTCTTCAAGCAATCAAAAATCTTTCTGATCAGAGTAACATATCAGACAAATACACATTGGATCGAGCATATGTACACAGTCTAACTCCAGACCATCCTTAGAATAACAAGGTAAAAATAGCCAGTTTCATGGATGTGGAATAAATAATGTTATTGAGACAATAGCGGAAGTGCATAATCAGCAATTTTTATCCTCAATGAGGTAGTAGTTATGATATCATAAATGCAATTTGGCTCTATGTTATTATACTATTTTAATAATTTTTTAATGTCAACCAACGGGCATAAAAAGTTTAGAATATTTTGCTCTTTCTTCTAGTATGGTTATAGAGATATTTGAAATTGACACAGAATAACGAATAGATGCTGCTTCTTTTTGTGGTTGGATATTTGCAATATCTCTTTATATGTTCAATTGCGACAATTGCCAATATATATGAATTTTTTTGAATACTATCAACAGGCAGGGAGAATAGCAGCACGAGTGCGAGAAAATACACGAAATAAATACCTCGTAGGTAATACGCTATTTCAGATTTGTGAATCTATAGAAACTGATATTGTAAGCAGAGGGGGATCGCCGGCATTTCCAGTAAATGTCAGTTTGAATGAGATAGCCGCACATTATACTGCCGAACCCGACGATCAGATTATTGTAAATGATGGCGATGTCTTGAAGATCGATATCGGTGTGCATATTCATGGTTATATTGCAGATACAGCAGTAACTGTTTGTTATAATCCAAAGTATGACGCGATGGTAAAGACAGCTGAGACTGCTTTAAGCGAAGCAGTAAAAGCAGCTAAACCTAACGCCAAAGCTAGTGATATTGGAAAGATAATAGAAAATACAGTATCAAAGCAAGGATTCAGACCTATTCAGAACTTAAGCGGACATTCGTTAGAACAATTTACTATACATGCAGGAAAGTCAATACCAAACATTTGGACTATTGGATCATTTAGCCTTGTTTCCAATCAGGCTTACGCCATAGAACCCTTTGTGACAACAAGAGATGGTCAGGGCATAGTTTATGAAGGCAAAACTCGTAATATTTTTGGTATTGCTTCTCGTAAACCAACTAAAGATAAAGAGGCCGATGAATTTCTTGAATATATTTGGCACACCTTCAAAACTTTGCCATTTGCTCTGAGATGGATGATGGACAAGTATGAAGATAAAAAGGCTCGGCATTTAATGGAACTATTAATAAAGAAGAGAAATGTTCGCGCATATCCAATTCTTGTCGAAGGAAATAGGAAGATTGTTGCTCAAGCTGAACATACACTAATTCCTACTAATAATTTTATCAATGTAATCACCTTGTAAACTTTTGCCAATGGATATATCTTCGACTTTTAGGTTTCATAGTTTTGTTTTTCTTTTTGTTTCTCTACAGGATATTCACCATAAACTGCAATAATCATAGTAACTTCAGAACATTTTTTGCAGTTTGAGCCAAATTTATAAATATAATCTCCATCCTCAAATTTTCTCTTCTTCTTTTCATTGCATCTCTGACATATTTCCTCTGTATAAACTATGGGACTAACTTGCTTCTTCTTTTTAAACCACATCTATTGTGCAACCCCTACCGTATTTCCTACTCCAATAATTAAAACGGATTGTCTCTCGATAGTTTTTTCTTCAATTGTGATATATACAATATCTCTTACTTTATCAAATGAATCACAAATCTCTTTTCGCATAACCGTAATTGCGTCCTGAACAGATTCTTTTACTATTATAGCATAGACAGGAATACTGAATTTTGTCGCGATCTCTTCGATCTGATATTTTTCAACTCCGATACCGCCGATAGCGGATCCAATACCTTCAGCTACAGCACCAGTTGTTTCGCCTTCTAATTTCAATGCCGCGTCTATCGTTATGATGGCATCAATTTTTAAACCAAGTTCGCCAATAAGCCGTTGCACTGCCTCTCCAGGCCTGCCTACGGTTCCAGTTGGCCCTTCGGCTTTGAGCAAATATAATTTTCTGCCCATGTGTTCATCTTCACTATATACTGTCTCTTTTGCGATTACTTTTTTTTCTTTACTAATCATCATCTTACCAACAACCATTGGACCAATGCTGTCTCCTATAGGTTGACCTTTTTTGAATGCGCCTATTGCATTTTGTAATGCTTCTGCTTCTTGCAATAAAAGCGGCATAACCATTTGCAGTTGTACAAGTACAAACATGCTTGTTGTCCGCTTACCCATTAAGTAAAAATGCCTAACAACCTTATAGATCATATTTAGTGCTGTTGCTGCCTCCAAGATGTTTTCTATACGTGAGGCTTCAGCTTCTGTCATAATACTAGCCAATTTTTTTACTTCTGTTCGAATTCTTTCATCTCTAGTCCTCATCAGATGGTTAAGCTTATTCATAATGCCATTTGGATCGAGATCAACTGGCATAATTGTAAAGTATTCCAAGAACTTGTCAATTTTGCTGCTGGGATCATGTGAAGGCTTTATTGATGTTCTAACATAATCAATAGCTTCTTTTCTTGCTCCATCTTTCATAGTCCTCAATTTATTCAATGATTTTGAAACGTCACTCAAAATCATCCATGATTGAAACTTCTGACCATACATCATCAATATAATGATAGGAGCAAACCAAAGAATATACATCAGAGGATTTCCTGTATCGGAACCTCCCGGAGCGAAAAGACCACCCAGTTGAAGTGAGAAAAAAATAACCATGTCTTATAGTCGAATCCAAATTGAATAGATTCTCAAACACAATTAAAGGTTACTTCATTGGTATCGTTTTGTATTGGAGATGAATGTATATTCGTATATTCGTATTTATTTATATCCATATTGTGCTTGTGTGTTTTCTCCTGGAAAAAATTCATTTTGGTTTAATTACTATCCATGTGGTTTTATAAACATCTATTTTGCAGTAATTAAAGGAAAATGACTTCGAATGAGCAAGAAAAGAAACCAAAAAATAATGTAGCATTAGCCATAATTAAAATGCCTGACGGCAAAGAGCATGAAATACCATTACCGCCGAAGACGTTCAGTTCAGGTAGAGAGGGCTATTA
>Ga0126308_10000109_pt1 | contig 20517 bp, 19 predicted proteins | sample Plot55_FD_92533 | JGI IMG/M metagenome (GOLD analysis project Ga0126308, IMG submission 92533) | Serpentine soil microbial communities from UC McLaughlin Reserve, CA, USA - Plot55 | ecosystem: Environmental > Terrestrial > Soil > Grasslands | place: USA: UC McLaughlin Reserve, Lake County... | reverse complement strand
TTACCTTGTTCTATTACCGATATTGAAAAAGGTCGAAACTTACCACGGACACTCTTAGTAAGAATCCACTCACGGCCATCCTTGGCTAACAATTTAAAGCTCTTCTGATCCCCTCCTTTCTTTATTTCGGCAATCTCCTTGCCACCTTCTCCTAAGAATACCCTAGCCTCCCAAGGCTTGGGTCCTTTAATCACATATTCGGAATGCAATTGTACAATATCCTGGTTCGAATGCTTTTTTATATTGTTTTTTTCTATAATGTTATATAGTTGTTCAAAACTCCTTATGAGATAAATTGATCTTTTTGAACATCAGAAATCATGTTGCCAAGATATGATCAATTAATGGAATTAAAATTCAGAATAACTCAAGCCCCTAGAAACCCGCAGACATGGTTACTGGACTGAGGTGATATTATTTCACTCCTATCATATACTGCGCAATGCGGGTTATGATATATACAATCAAAATAAAAAAGAAGAGTATTGTGTCCACATCATGTCTGGATCAAGATTAAGGACAATACATATGTACGGAATTTGGCAGCTTTATACAATCTTCTTTGATGTTAATACTTATACTATCTGGCAAAGTATTGTTTGCATTGGCAATATTCGTACCATTCACTATAATGTGTGGATTCTGATCTCCTAGGACATTTTCAAGATTTGCGATCGATTCTGTATCATTAGGAAAAAAGTTCTCAGTTGTCAACTGCGCCGCTGCATGTTGCTTGTTATCATAGTTGCCTACAAATGACAAAAGCGCCATCAGCGATAAGAAAGACAACACCATTGACGCTGTCATTCTTAGTGTATTTCTCATGCAAAAAGTAATCTAATGCAATGATTTAAGCGTTTTCTCTTATTTCAGCTATCTTTCTCAGAAATTATTATATATTATTCCATTTACCTCTCGGTATGAAGGGAATTGCTCTTTGGATGTTATTGGGAACATTTTTAGTGATTGGCACTATTTTATTGAAAGAGCAGCCGTCCGAGGCTACTGATTTTAATGATTCCTCAGCACCTGCAAATAATACTGGCGTTCTAATTAAAGAAGAAAAAGAAGAAGATGAAATCAATGCTACTACGCCCACTGATATAGAAGGAGAGCAATTAGCTAACACCAGCGCACCGAAATAGGACCATAATTTACATCATCTCGACAGAGGAATATAACTCCGCTAAGTACATCCTAGTTGGTCCTTCACAGTTCTCTGTAACATGTCCTGATGTTCCTAGCCGGGTCTATTAGCTTCTACTATAGCATCAATCTTGTCTTCCAAACTAAGCATACTTTTCAGAAGTCTTTCCTTATGTTGTTAGAAGTGCTGAATTGATTTCAATACTCCGTCGGACTTTCCTCAAGATCATTTATGCGTCGGAGAGTCTCATACTTTTTCGCAGTATTTTTTTCTGTATTTTATAGACCCACAAAGCGCAAGAGTTTGAAATATCATATTAGTTTATAATATCACCTGTAAATGTATAATTTTCTTCCTTACGTGTGGACAACCATGTTTTTGCCATCTCTCTAGTTTCAATAACGTGATTGGATTTATTGTAGTCAAGATTTTCTTTTTCAAAACTATGCATGAACTACCGTTATTACCTCGCAGTATTAGGTAAGATGTGAGCTATCCACTAATACTTCTAAATTACGGTATTAATTGCTGTGATAATAGTGATCGATTGAATCGACCGTTGGCTGTTTCTCGCTTTCTTTTTTAACTACTTCCAGCATCTTAGTCCACATATGTTTTTCAAATTCATATGCTATTATTCCTCCTATTCCTCCCACTGTGGCTCCGGCAGCAAGACCAACGGGTCCTCCAACAATTAATCCAACGGCACCTGTCCACAGGAGACTTCCAAACCATGCCCCCGACGCTACTTCGATAGCATAGTCATGATTACCCGTGATGGACACATGAATCTCACGCAAAGAGCCTGCCCATACCTTTGGAGATTATTTACAGCGACAATACTGCGCAAAGGAACAGAATTCATGGTTCCTTTATATTCCGAAACAATTTTGATGTCCTTTTGATCCTATAGCTCACGTTTTATACTATCATATAATCTGTCTAAGTTTGTATCGAGTCCACGGTAATGCTGTACTTTTGCAATAAAAAATTACCCTAAAAAGTAGAATTTAAAGCCTTAATGAACTCTTTATTAATTCCTTCTGATGCGAGAGATTAGCTTTAACAATTATTGATTTTTCTTAGTTTATACTCAAAGCTATTTTTTGTAGGTTACAGATTAATAAATGCTTGACATATTAGTTTCGGCGAATAACAATTATAGCAATTAGAGAGTGAAAAATGAACCTGGCATTCCGCTTTAATAATTTCAAAAATGCTCTCAGATTCCTAGGTCCTGGTCTAATAACCGGAGCATCAGACGATGATCCATCAGGTATTGCAACATACTCCCAGGCTGGAGCAGGGTTTGGCCTTGGAATGTTATGGCTAGCGATTTTTCAGTATCCATTGATTACAGTCATTCAAGAAATGTGTGCACGGATTGGATTGGCTACTGGTGATGGAATTGCTGGAATAATGAGAAGGAAATACTCTAAAAAAGTTCTTTTTCCTCTCGTATCTCTTCTTCTTGTAGCAAATACAATAAACATAGGCGCTGATATTGGTGCTATGGCAGCATCTGTAAGACTGGTGTTTCCTCAAATACCCATTATCGTCATTACCATTTCTTTTGCTGCATCTATACTTGCAGCAGAAATTCTGGTTCCATATGAAAAATATGTGAGAATACTCAAATATCTTACTCTTTCATTATTTACATATGTTGCAACAGCTCTGATTGTTGGCGGCAATGCTGTCCAAATCTTCCTATCGAGTGTAATTCCTCATGTTGAATTTACAAAGGAGTATGCAATGATGTTTGTTGCAATATTTGGAACCACAATTTCACCCTATCTATTTTTCTGGCAAGCCTCCGAAGAATCAGAAGAAGACGTTGCAAAGCACAAAATAAAGGAAATAGGTCATGGAAGACCAAAGATTTCAAGGAAAGAAGTCAAAATAATGAGAATGGATGTAGCAGTAGGAATGGCCTTCTCTATTATGATAATGTCTTCTATCATAGTAACTACTGCTGGAAGTCTCCATGCTAAGGGGGTGACTGATATATCATCTGCAGAGGAGGCTGCAAAAGCCCTCCAACCTCTAGTCAAGACATTCCCATACTCTGGTGAAATAGCAGAGGTTATATTTGCTCTTGGAATAATTGGTACTGGACTATTAGCAATACCTGTTCTTGCAGGCTCATCTGCATATGCCATATCAGATATTTTGAGTTGGAAACAAGGTCTTGGTAAGAAGTTCAAACAAGCAAAGCCGTTTTACTTAGTCATAGCTGTATCTACTCTAATAGGACTAGGGATAAATTTTATGAATATTGATCCAATTAAAGCATTGATATACACTGCTGTCATAAATGGAATTACTGCTGTTCCGATACTTTTTGCAATTCTAAAAATAGCGAATGATAAGAAAATACTCGAAGACAAAACTAATGGTCCAATATCCAATCTATTAGGATGGCTTACATTTCTGATAATGGGTATATCAGTTATAATTCTCTTCTTTACTTGGAGTGGCTAATGGTAAACCAGTTTTTTATTGGTAACAGGATAACATGAGAGAATATCCCCTCTTTACCTCTAATGATCTAAATCAATTCTCAATTCTCAATTCTCCAAGCATCATAATAAGAATTGGTATAGGCCAAAATTTGCTTTAGTAAGCAAGCTATTTTTATTATATAGTATTTTCATTGTTAATAAGAGATAATCTTATCTGTAGCTACCTTTTGATGATGTTAAGTATGAACACAAAAGAACTATTGTTAGTTGTAACAGTACTAGGCATAGTAACTGTAGGATCTGTTATTCTTCCTTCAAAAGATATCACTATCACTCAAGCATTAGGACAAGAATCAACTGTAAGCAATAGCAATAGCACTAGTACTACAACAATAGATGCTATCGGAACCCCCTTATACAATTTAACAATTAATGATAAATCATATCCTATTAGATTCAATATTACTGGAGGTGTACTTGGTACTATGGCAATTGACGGGGATCAAGCAATATTATTAGTGAATATCAATGCATCCGCAAACGGAGGGAAACTCGAAATCGAACTTCCAAGAGAGCTAATCGATTCTAAAACGCAGTCAAATACAGATAGCCCATATTTGGTCTATGAGGATGATATAGATAGACCAATATCTTTTATTGAATCAAGGACTACTGACCAAGCAAGAACTCTACTGATTACATTTAACAATGAAGACAATGTAATTGATATTCAGGGTACAGAAGTGCTATCAGATCCTGGCGGGGAATTTTAGTATATTTCACAGGTACTACATATAATGGCGGGGAAATCTATTTTTAACAAGAATTGAATTAAATTTCGATTGACAGAGTGAAAAAGAATACAATCAAATGCTATTATTTATGTCATGATGTAGTGTAATCTAAGATGTACGCCTAACTTTACCTTATCGTTAAACTCCATTCCGCAATGTCGGCAGTGATGTACCCTTTTGTCCAGCATCATCTTTCCTTAAAATGGTATTTTATTATTTTCTTCTTGATGTTTTATAGCTACACAATCACCAATTCTATTTTTTTAGAGAACGATAGTGTCATTTAGGACTATTTAGATAAAGTAACCGAATGACCAGAAAGGGTATTAGGACTTGGTAGCAACAACTTCCCTGAATGATATTAATCTTACTTGAATTGAAATTGCTACCTCTATAATTGTTCGTTATCCATCTGACAATTTCAGTATTATGATAAAAAGTATTCATTGATCACAAGATATAAAAATTCATAAATAAAATGGATAGGGATAATAATAATGAGGAACAAATGTTATCTTCTATTGTTTCATCAGTAAATGGAAAGACTGCATCAATTATCAAGTTGCCTACTTTTTAAGACTTTATTACACTTTTCACAAAACCTATAATCTTTAAAATCAGTATCCTGTAATGAATTGCTAAAATGCATTACACATTTGCTTTTCTCACAATGTGTTAGTCCAAAGACATGTCCTAATTCGTGTACAGCTTCCTTGATTACTCTTTGTTTGAACAGCTTGTTTGTATCTGATTTTCTCACATAAAATTCCTCTCTTAATCTAGGAAGATAAATTGCTGCAACTCTACCTCCAAAGTGAGCTTCGCCAAATACAAAGTTTAGTTCACCTGAAAATGCATCAAAATCACACATAGCAAGCACTTTCGTATTGTGATCTGGATTATTGTTTTGCAGTAACCAATCCAGTATTCTATTTGATATCCATTGTCTTCTGCGTCTATCATATAAGTATGTTGGAGGTATTGTTGCTGCTGCTATAGATATTTGAAAAGAAGAAGGTTGCAAGCTACTGTCATCGATGCCAACCTTATCTCCAAATATCTTTAATAAATGCTGTATCAAAGAATAAACTATACTATTACTACTGCTATTAAATTCCAATTCAGAAGCGGAATATGGAATAGGTTGTATTATGATTTGCATTAATGAATATAGACACTAATCCTTCGAATATACTACTTTCTGAAAGATAAAAATACTTGGGATTCAAATCCAGACTGGTTTCTGTTTTAGTTCTATAGTTATGTACTAATTTAGAATCTACTCTAATATCCTGTATGCTACAAGCTTATTATTTTGCATTAATGGTACTATGCGCAATAACCTATAATATGATGTTTATACCCACGATCTGGTAACATTCAGTTAGTTTATACCCACGATTATAGCACAACCTTTTCCACTGAGGTTATAAGTGTCTATGTATGTATCTACTCACTTGAGACTGTGGGGCGCTTTAGAAAAGAATAAAATACTGCATCGCTCTGAAGTGATCAATGCATTACTAGACATTTTTTCTTCTGCAGTAAGTATGATATATATTTGCGGCAATTCTAAATTTCCTTTACAACTCCTCTCGCTTGAAATAATAAAGCAAACAATACTGTCTACTGCTAACAAGAATAATCGGGTAAAGCAAAGATACCTCTTTGAAATTACGAGAGATAATATCCAATACTGTAGGAATCTTATGCAAATAGTAGGCCATGATAACTACTTTTGTCATTCCGGTGATATTGAAGCTAATTTTGTAGTAAATGAAAAAGAATATCTCGGTTCAATAACTTTGAGGGAGCCACAACAACAGGCTATATACAGCAATATGAATGGTATTTTGGAGCAGCATCGCTCTATTTTTGATACCCTTTGGAATAAAGCAATACCAGCTAAACAAAGGATAGAGGAAATTCAAGAGGAAATAGAGCCGGAGTTTTATGAAGTTATTAATAATTACGAAAAGGCACAGGAAAAATACATTGACCTTGCAAAGTCGATAGACAAGGAAGGTCTATTGCTTTTTGCAAACAGTAAAGCCATGATCAGGGCAAATAAAATAGGCGTTATTGATTCTTTAATAGAGGCATCTACCAAAAAAGGAGCAATAATAAGAATTGTATGTCCATTAGCAGAGGAGAACTCAGAAATAGTCAAAACGATATCTGAGAGAGCCCCTGATATTAGAATTCTAGATTATGATAGTAATGTTAGCTCTCATTCTGGTCTCTTTATAGTAGACAGAGCAAAACTTATGAGGTTTGAGCTCAAAGAACCAAAAGCTGAGCAGTTTTCGGATGCTATTGGATTTATAATATTCTCTAATAATAAGGCTAGCGTAGACTCTTCCAAATCACTTTTTGAACTACTTTGGAATGAGCGCATACAGCAAGAGAAACTGAAAGAATACGATAAACTCAAAGAAGCAGATAAGATGAAGACCGAATTTATTAATGTGGCGGCTCATGAGCTTCGAAGTCCAATACAACCGGTACTTGGATTGTCAGAATTTCTTCTTAACCAAGTAGGAAATATTGAACAATACCGTGATCTACTTAATGCCATCAATAGAAATGCAAAAAGGCTACAGCAGCTTACAGAAAATATCTTAGATGTTTCGAAAATTGAAAGTCATACTTTAGAACTTCACAAGGAAAAAGTGAATATAAATGAGAAAATACGAAAGGTCATAAACGATGTAAACTGTCAAATTCATAATTCTGACAAATTGAAAATAGTATTCTTAGAACCAGAAAACTCTGTATATGTAGAAGGAGACGAAATTAGGCTATATCAGACCATAGCCAATCTGCTTACCAATGCTATAAAATTTACTAAAGAAGGAACTATATCTATCAGCGCTGGTTTGAAACATAACACTAATGAGCTTATTATTAGTGTGAGCGACTCTGGCGAAGGTATACACTCTGTTATTATGCCAAGGTTATTTACAAAATTTGCCACCAAGTCTAACATGGGAACAGGACTTGGGCTTTTTATCTCAAGAAACATAATTGAAGCTCATGGTGGTAGAATATGGGCTGAGAATAACGCAGATAGAAAAGGAGCTACATTTTCCTTTAGTCTACCTTTATCGGTTAAGGAATGAAAGCATCTCACTGCTCAATAACTCCCGTTAACATAAATTATTATTAATATTGTAGTGTATAATCATATTGAGAGCAATGAGCACTGCTACGACTACAACGATGAGTACAGATGTTGTTGACTTTTGTTTGAAACTCTTCTCTATTATTTCGAAATCTGATAATTTTAAGCTTTTTCTAGCAGCAAAGGATGGTGTCAGGATAAATGTCACTACATTAGCACGTATGAAACTATCTAGAAAAAGGTATTACAAGGGATTAAAACAACTGAGGGACGCTGGTCTTATTGAAAAGTTCAATGGTATTTATTCACATACATCATTTGGCAGAATTGTTTATCAAAGAAACATCATGGAACTAATGGAATACAGGAAGTACTTCAAGGAAATGCAAGTAGTAGATAATATTAAAGGTGGCAATTTGAAAGTTACCGAAGATAATCTTGTGAGCTTTTTTGAAAAATTAATTGGAATAAAAAATAATGTAGCATCGCCTGACATTGCTGCTAATGATACTACTATTACTACTACTACGGCAACTGCCACCATAGATACTTCGAAAAAGATAGAAATTGTGTGGACCTATGAAGAAATGGTATCTCTATTACTCAAGTGCGTAGATTTATGCAAGGATGAAATTCTCATCGCAACAAGAGTCTCACCTGAATTAATAATCAATAGAATCCTTCAGAAATGCAAGTTAGGTGTACATGTAAAAGTGCTTGCAGATATAGATTTAGTTAAAGAGTATTTCAAATTGCACAAGATTGACAAGATCAGCTTGAATAGCCAGCACAAGAATGCTGCTGAACGTATAAACGTTATCGGAAACCCCTGGTATCCAGAGAAAAATGTCAGTAGAAAAATATGCAAAATTCCATTTGGAATGATAATTATAGATGGAAAGGAAGTGGGCATAGAACTAATTGATCAAGCCGATCCCAAGAAGTTCAACAAGGGTATTCTATTAAGGGATGAAAATGCCTCTGGAGTTATGAAAGAATACTATGAAAAATTGTGGAATGATGCATATTCAGATATTACGAAACTGGAAGATGACTCGTAGTTAAGTGGTGAACTACAATGTTATCATGCGATTAAATTTTTTTCTAGCACACAATCTTTGAAAGATACATCCTCATGCTTTCTTCAAAGACCATTTACCTAGGTAATTTAAATATTCCAATTTCATCATCTACTTACGCATAATAATATTACGTCCAGATCTGGGCACAGTTGGCAACTAAATTGCCACTATTTTGGCCTTATAATCCTACAGGGAATTGTTATATAATATAAAATCTAGACAGCAAATGGCGATTGCATTGTATGCTAAATCATACAGAGCTTAAAGAAAGAGAAAGACCTCCATTTATCAAAAGCATTTTAATTATAGACGATAATCCAGATATTGCTCTAACTTTCAAAAGGGGCCTAGAAGCAGAAAATAACAATAAGAGCGAAAATAACAATATATTTTTTGAGGTGTTTGCCTATAACGATCCTATTTTGGCACTGTCTGAGTTCAAACCCAGCTTCTACGATTTAATGCTAATTGATATCAATATGCCTGAAATGAATGGTTTTGAATTTTGTATAAAGGCATTGGAGATTGATGTTAACCCAAAGGTGTGCTTTATGTCTTCAGGCCTCATTAATCAAGAAGCATTAAGAGTACAGTATCCATCATTAAGTGTAGGATGTTTTATTGGAAAACCTATTACAATAGAGGATTTAATTAAAAGAGTAAAGGCAGAGCTGGAATATTCACCTTCCGAATTGCGCTTTGATGACATACTAAAGTTAGTTGAATACATACCTATTACAGGAAGCCTTCCAAGTAATGGTAGATTTGCAAAGAATATAACAATGGACTCTATGTTTTACTTTGAGAGTCTACAACGCAACGGTAGTTTTAGAGACATTATAAGACTAATCAATACGGAACTAGCTAAAATAGTAGGACAACAAAATAGACTACAAAGAGAAGAGCAAAAAGCAACATTTCTCAATATAGAACAACGATATAAACAACTACGTGAAATAGGGTGTTCATATCCTATCGAGTATTTATTATTTGATTTTTGTTTGGCCAGCTTGGATGAGGACTTTCTTGATGCAGCATTGTACCTTGCACACTCATTTCATATACTTGGTTTTTCTAAGTTATTCAATCTATTACTCTCAGTAATAGTTAATGAAAAACTAGCACATGACAGGGATGTCAGAAGATTGATTATCTTATTAGCAAGAGCAATAGAGCCGCGTAATGCAGAAGCATACATTGATACATATGGTATTACATTTAGAAGACGGTATGAATTGTATAGAGAAGGATTAAGAAAGGAAGGTATATAATCTACCCATCATCTTGGATTTGATTCCTAGTAAGAAGTTATACGGATACCTTATTCCTGTAGAACTTTGAATGCTCCTTATAGTTCTGGCTGTTTATGAATCTGTACTTTTGTGAAGTCTACTCGAGGCCTTTCTTTTATCTATGCAGAGGGTTTGAACCTTGGTGGTAAGTGGGTCAGCTACATTATTTCATCTGACTATCTCTTTAGCGGTGGTCATGTGCATTCGCACCTAATGTATATATGCAATCCAGCCAGTTAAATGCTCCTTGAAACACATTTTTCGATAGTATTGTTTTTTATAAATCTTCTTTTAGGTTCAACCCACTCTTATCTATATGGCTTCAATTGTAGTAGATCAAATCGGTCTGAGTAGTAAGAAAACCTTGAGACTTGTTTACGGCGACATTATAGAAAGAGATGTAGATGTTATAGTAAATGCTGCAAATTCTTATCTAAAGCATGGAGGAGGAGTAGCTGCTGCAATTGTGAGAAAAGGTGGAAAAATAATACAGGAAGAAAGCGATAAAATAAGTTTTGTACCTGTTGGCTCTGCTGTAATTACTATAGCTGGAAGATTACCATGCAAAGCAATTATTCATACAGTGGGACCAAGAATGGGTGAAGGAAATGAAGATACCAAATTAAGAGCAGCAGTAAGAAATAGTTTGGAACTTGCCTCAGACAGGAAATTTAAGAGTATTTCAATGCCTGCTATTAGTTCTGGGATTTTTGGTTTTCCTAAATATAGGTGTGCTAAGATATTGGTAGAAGAGGCTAAAAATTTTCTTGTTAATAACAATATTATTACTTCTCTTGAAATAGTAGAGTTTTGTATAATTGATGGTGAAACTAGAGACTATTTTAAAAGAGAATTTGCAAGCATGAAGGTTAGGAAAGGTGTCAGATGCAAAGTATGCTATAACAGTAACAAATCTGTGAGATATGATTTATAGAATAACCATTAGATCGATCCTTATTATTTTCTTCCTACCTAGATAATCATACAGATTAACAAGAGCGGCATCCCTTTTTATGTTGATTAAGTTTTCTCGTCCGCCTTCCATCATTTGGCCACATTTATTACACCTTGTTCTAGTGCCTCGTGCCACAATGTTGAACAAAAATAAACTTTTATGTGTTATCGTGGAAGGTTAGCAATATAAGCGTATGAGACCTGTCCTCCTTACAGTGGATGATGATCCACAAGTAGTTCGAGCTATAGAACGTGATTTAAGACAGCAATATGGTAAACGCTTTCGTATTCTTAAAGCAGAATCTGGTCAAGAGGCTCTTAAATTAGTAAAAAAGCTAAGGTTACGAAATGAGATATTGGCATTACTCTTAGCAGATCAAAGAATGCCTCATATGTCAGGGGTATCTCTCCTAGAGGAAGTCATGAATATATTTCCAGAAGCCAAACGTGTATTACTCACAGCTTATGCGGACACTGAGGCCGCTATAAGATCTATCAATAAGGCCAAAATCGATTATTACCTGATGAAGCCATGGGACCCACCTGAAGAACACCTATATCCAATACTTGATGACCTATTAGATGATTGGTGGGCTTTGGTCAAACCACCGTTTGAAGGCATTAGGATTATAGGTTTGAGATGGTCACCAAAATCTTATGATGTAAAGCATTTTCTAGCGAGAAGTGGCATTCCTTATCAGTGGCTTGATATTGAGGCCAATGAAGAAGCTCATAAATTGGTCTCTTATCTTGAATTAACTAGCAAGAATGGCAGTTCTGGCTCACCTTCTACTCTTCCCAAAATAGCAACTAGTAATAGCCCATTTTCTATTCTTGAAAATAAAAAAACGGGTAACAACGACAACAACAATTCATCATCCTCTACCAGATTGGAATCTTCACAATCACATTCATCCTTACCGAGTCTTCCAGTTGTAATTTTTCCCGATGGCTCATATATGGAGGAACCCTCTAATTCAGAGCTTGCAGAAAAAATTGGTCTTAAGACACATGCACAGATGCCTTTCTATGATTTGATAATAATTGGTGGAGGTCCAGCTGGCTTGGCAGCAGCAGTATACGGAGCCTCAGAAGGGCTAAGCACATTACTAATCGAAAGACAGGCACCTGGAGGACAGGCAGGTATGAGCTCTAATATTGAAAATTATCTTGGTTTTCCTTCTGGTCTTAGCGGTAGTAGCCTTGCTAGACGGGCCGCAACCCAGGCAACTCGATTTGGTGCCGAAATCTTAGCTCCACAGGAGGTTGTCAGTTTACGAATTGATGGTCCATACAGGATAGTTAAGTTAAATGATGGGACAGAGATAAGCTGCCATGCTCTACTTATTGCTTGTGGAGTATCGTATCGCGAGTTGAATGATGTAAAAGGAATAGATAAACTAACTGGATCTGGCGTTTATTATGGAGCGTCTATGGTAGAGGCATTATCCTGCAAAGGGGAAGATGTTTTTATGGTGGGGGGTGCTAACTCTGCAGGTCAATCTGCAGTTCATTTTTCTAAATATGCTAAAACAGTAACACTTGTTGTTCGTGGCGATTCTTTAAGCAAAAGTATGTCACACTATCTTATACACCAAATAGACGAAACAAATAACATAAACGTATTATTGAATTCAAAGGTCACAGAAGTACGAGGTGAAAATAGACTCGAATTTATTACCATAACAAATACTTACACAGGACAGTTACAGATGTTTCCGTCTGATGGACTCTATATATTTATTGGTGCTGTACCACATACTGATGTGCTCGTTGGACTAATAGAGCGAGATGCAAACGGTTTTATTTTGACTGGACCGGATTTGATCCATAATGGACATAAATATCCTCAGGGCTGGACACTAGACCGGCAACCATACTTGCTTGAGACAAATATTCCAGGAATATTTGCTGCTGGAGATGTCCGCCATGGCTCTATGAAAAGAGTAGCTGCAAGTGTAGGTGAAGGGTCTATTGCTGTTCAGCTTGTACATCAATACTTAAAGAAGGTGTGAAGTAATACTCATGTCAGGTAACGACAGCGATATAAATAATAATCAAGAAATTGACAATAAGCATGAGAACATGACCATTAATACTGATGCTAATAATAATATGATGACTCGTGACCACGAGGCTTTTATCCATCAGATAAAACTATTTTCAGGACTAACCAATCAGGAACTAAAGTCCATTGACAAGGGAAAAGAGGTTTGGTTCGAAGCTGGAGATAAAATAATTGCAGAGGGAGAGCATGATACTTTTTACGTACTTTTAGACGGCAAGGTAGAAGTAATTTTGAGAGATGGATCTAAGGAAGCAGTACTTTCCACTTATAATTCAGGAGACCATTTTGGAGAGCTGCCCATCATTCTTGGATGGTCAGAACATAGTTGTGCTGCCTATGCCGCAAAGAAAAGCCATCTATTAAGATGGAACCAGGATGAGTTCTGGAGAATGATATATAGCTCTCCTGCTCTGACGAGGCAGATTTTAAATTCAATGGCACATCTTCTTAAAACGTTGGAGACAGTATTACAGCATAATCAAAAACTCATAGCGTTAGGTGGTTTGGCTGCAGGCCTTGCACATGAGTTGAATAATCCCGCGGCAGCTGCTAATAGAGCAGTAACACAATTATCTGACTCTATCCGAGAATGGAGATCTGTTGTCCAGAGGTTAAATGAGCAGCAGAGTATTACTGCTTCACAGTGGTCATATCTTTCTAAATTAAGAAATAATACCTTGAAGTTTGATTCAAACGTCGCAAACACCCCAACTAGAAACTCTACCAACAATACTAGTTACTCTTCTGATGACGCACTGACAGAAAGTGAAGAAGAAGATCAAATCTCTGATTGGCTTGAATCTCATGGCATTAATGACGTATGGAAACTTACATCTGATCTGGTAAATTTTGGCGTAGATATATCTAAGCTAAATGAGATAGTCAGTAATGTAGTTTCATCTCAGCCATTGAGTACAAATGGCGGCGGTAATGCAATGGAGCAAAATATTTTGCTTGAAGATATTCTCAGATGGCTTAATGCTACAACTAGAGTGGATCGTTTGCTTTATGAGATCAAGAGCAGCACTACACGTATTAGTGAACTAATCTCTGCTGTAAAATCGTATTCGTATATGGATCAGTCCCCTTTACAGGATGTCAACATTCAAGACGGAATAGAAAGCACATTAACTATGCTTTCGCATAAATTGAAGAAAGCGAATATAGAAATAACCCGAGAATATGAATCTGGTTTGCCGCATGTCAATGCTATTGGAAATGAGCTGAATCAAGTATGGACAAACCTTATAGACAATGCAATTGATAGCATAGGCAACCATGGGACTATTTTAGTTCGTACCAAAAGCGAGAGTAAGAGTCACGTACTTGTAGAAATAGTGGATAATGGAAGACAAGGTATTCCAAAAGATATACAACCCCGTATTTTCGAACCATTTTTTACAACCAAAGAACTGGGTAAAGGTACTGGTCTTGGATTAAGTATAAGCCATAGGATAATTGTGGATACTCATAAAGGAGATATTCGTTTTAGCTCTAGACCTGGAGAGACTAGTTTTCAGGTTCGTCTACCTATCATTTACAAAGGAATTGCACAAAATTACTGGTCTTGGATTAAGCCAGAGGACAATCAAAAATAGAATTACTTGTAAATCATTTATCAACTATTCTAGGATAGATACAATGGCCTTTGAAGAACTAATGTTATCGTTCCAATTCAGGAACAGTGGGATTGAACCCTGCTGGTAAATGGGTTCAGCTACATCATTCAGCTGCTATCTAGCACTTGAACAAATGAGTAAGGTTTTCCTGGAGAATATGCAAAGACAGCACTCTCTAGAATTGTAGCTAGCTCCCAGTGAAATAATATTGCGAACAATATTAAAGAAGTCCATATGTCAGAAAAGATATCTTGTCATATTTTATCATGCTCCTACACGTATAGCACTAGTGATAACGTGCTTGATTAGGCACATTTTGAATATTCATCATGTGGTCCTAATAACATTCAAGAAATGCGGAGAACGGAGAACCTAAAAAGACATGCATAGTCATTAACAAAATTATAAGGGCTTCAGTAACAAAACAGCCCAAGTAGTAGAATGAAATTGTACAGGTTCATAAAAGACAAGCATTCTAATGCCATTTATCATCTCTATGACTGAACCCGGTTTTTGTTCCTGTATTGCATTGTTAAAAGCTTGTAGATTGGCAAATGATTCATTCTGATTTGTCCTAAATGAATGCTTATTTGAATCGACGATTTTTTGGCCATTCTGATCCACATATACCACTCGTTCTCCATTTGTTAGATTTAATGATTGTAATGTCTCACTGAACACTGGCAGATTTAATCCCACAGACCATATACCTAATAAAGTCTCATTATCAACACTGGCGGAGGAGTATAGTGGGACTGCGATATAGAATTGAGGAAGACCTGAAGCGGCAGATATGACTATGTTCCTAAGATAGGTATCACCTCTACTAATAGCTCCTTTGTAGTAATCTCTAAAAGCAAAATTGTTTCCAGTTAGATTCTGTTGGCGGGAATATGGTTCTTCCATATACGTATCACCATTTGGCATTAGGAAAAATATTACCTGAAGGTTTTTATCAGAGGCCAAAATATCATGTGCTACCTTTCTTTTTGCAATATCAAGGTCTTTTGGTATTCCATGTAGCTCAGAACTAATTGAACTAGCATAAGATACATTTTTTACCTGTGGTAATTCACCTGTTATCTCAAGAATTGCAGCCGATTTATTAAGTCTATTTTCTAAATTATCTGCCAGAGGTTTTACCATTAAACCTCTGTCCGATGGTGTAGTAGATTCTGATGTCTTATTCTCGATTTCACTTCCTGTATTATTGAAGCTCCTAGCACCACCAGGTTCAAAAAACTTATCCTGTAAGTTTACAGTGTCAATGTCCAATGAGAGAATAATAGAAATTGTTAACAAACTCGAAATGATACCTAATGACAACCAGTATCATGCTATATATGTGGTATTTTTTCATTGCGGCTCATGCTGTAATTTACATGATTCAGATAGACATGACAGAATGGTAGCATCCGTTAACACAACCGACTTTATTGGCAACTGGAGTATGGGGATAAACAGTTTTGCTATAGATCCACCCAATGCTGTCCTGATTCTAGATGATGTGGAACAACAAAGACAAGACCTAGGCGTAATTGAACTCTATAATCCAGAGTATGATTCGGAAGCAAATACATTAAAGTATGATATAACCGTTGAGGATGCAACGACAACATCCATTGATCTACCAAGTGAGTTTGGACAATCTACTTTGGTAATAGATGATGATGACGTGCCCTGAACTGTTTCGATACCAATTGTTTCAACGGACTCACGATAAAAGATTGCAAAGCCATTAAATTCAAACAAATTGAATGAGGTTTAAGCTGCTTCATACGTTCATCAAAGGGCTCCTTGACATTGATTTTTTCCACATAAGACCACCTAGGATCCCACCAAATAAAATAGATTATCATGGAGATCTCACGCAGACCACCAATGTTAGCATATCCCAAAGTTAGCATATCCCAAAGCAAGATAAGCTACCTCTATACCAGCATAAATTGTAATAGCACCTATAACAACTCCTGCTCCACCAATCCATTTGTTGAGAAGCTTGCTTTTTACAATTGCAATACCAAATATTATTTGCAACTGTTCCTTGAAGAATTCGAAATATACTATTGATGCCATATTCAATACTTCATCTTTTACTTCTACTGAACCTCCGATGGCAGAATAACATAAACGTCTATATACTTCCTATAGATGGTAAATAAATAATATTACTGCTGAATTATAATCGGCCCGAACATATATTTGTCGATTAGCAAAGAAGAAATTGGAAGCTCTAGTCGCCACATTTCATACAGTGACAATGATTATAGTGCAATGACAGAGCGTTACAAGCTAACTATCAGTGACTTATTTGCATGGTTTGGTATGAAACAAGCTCTAAAAAATATTAACTTGAATATTAGATCACATATAGTTACTGCAATTATAGGTCCTTCAGGATGTGGCAAGACTACACTTATTAGGTGTATAAATCGGATGCATGAGATGACGCCAAATGCAAAAGCAAAGGGTAGTGTTATTCTTGATGGTCTTGATATTTATGACAAAGCTGTGGATCCTGTAACTATCAAGAGACGCATAGGAATGGTGTTTCAAAAACCTAATCCTTTTCCTACAATGAGTATTTATGAAAATGTAGCTGCAGGTCTAAAACTAAACGGTATTAGAGATAAGAAATTGATTGATGAGGTGGTAAGAGAAAGTCTCGAAGGAGCAGCTCTTTGGGAAGAGGTTAAAAGCGAATTAACCAAACCAGGCATTGGGCTTTCTGGAGGCCAACAACAGCGCTTATGTATTGCAAGAGCTCTTGCCATGCAGCCTGAGATTTTGCTCATGGATGAACCAACATCAGCATTAGATCCCATTGCATCTTCTAAGATAGAGGAGCTTGTTCATACTTTAAAAAAAGACCTTACAATAATTACTGTGACACATAATATGCAGCAGGCAGCCAGGGTATCAGATTATACTGCTTTTATGTACCTTGGCGAATTAGTGGAATACGGTCCAACTAAACAAATATTTGAAAATCCACAAAATGAGATGACAGAACGATATATATCAGGAAAGTTTGGGTGATGGTGACGTACTATAATTAAAGTTATTCAAGTAACAATATTTTACTAACACTAGGAGCGTAATATCTTTCTTGACGAGACTTTTAGACCTTGGCATAGAGCATATCCAAAATATTGTTATGGATATGGCCAAACTATCAGAGCGCTCAGTATTTGCTTCTATAGAATCCTATGAAAAAGGCACCTCACTTATAAAAAAACAAATTTTCGACTGGTCTGAAAATCTTCGTCTGATGCAGGATGAAGTATCTGACCTGTCAATGGAATTGATTGCTCGTTATCAACCTGTAGCAACAGACCTGAGATTTATCAGGTCATGTATGGAAATAGCATATGATTTTTCCAGGTTTGGAAGATATTCTTATGATATAGCCGATGTACTTGAAACAATGGGTTCCATTCCTGATTGTGACAAGTCATATGTTCTAAAAATGTCAAACACTGTGCGTGAAATGATTAATTTGAGTATAAATGCATTACAATCCAGAGATAGAAATGCAGCACAAAAACTATATGAGATGGATGATACCGTTGATGCTTTATACAGAAGATATGTGAATGAAATAATTAATCCACAAGAAAACCAGAATAAAAAAGAATTTTTGGATAAAACATTGCGCTGCTATATTTCAGCTTTATTAATATTGAGATACCTAGAACGCATTTCAGATCATGCATGTTACATAGGCGATTCTGTCTACTATGTTGTGACAGGAAACTCAAATCCAAGGCGTTAATTAAGATACTAGTAGTGACAATACAAATAAGGGCAGAATTGCATTCATAGTGACAATAGGTTTCCAAGCTAGGAGATCAAAGATTCTTAAAGTGTGACTACATTATCAACCTAATGTTTTTTGTCAGCAAAAATTAAAGCTCTATAGCCATTTGCATCAGATATTATATCTTCATTATATTTCGAATCTTCTTAGTAAAATTAAAAGGTGTTCTTGAGTTAACCTCTTCTGTATCAGTATATTATAGTAATCTGGCAGTCATGGAAATTATGGAGGATATAGAATTAGGCTAGTCGTATCTTAAATAGCTGCCTTGATTCTAAAGCCTTTTCTCCAAGCCAAAAACCTCAAGGTTACGCTGAATAGTAGGACTACAGAAATTAATACAAGCGCTGCACCCCAACCCTGTGAGTGCGCTGATTCATATGGCTGGGAAGCCAATCTCCATATTCTAAGAGGCAAGGCATCCACAGGCTCATTGAAACCAGTAAAAAACAGACTTGTCCCAAGTATTGTCATAATAAGAGGAGCTGTTTCACCTGCTATTCTTGAGATCCCAAGAACTATTCCTGTTAGTACGCCACCGAATGCAGCCTTTAGCGTTACATGTAGTGTTATCTTCCATTTGGGAATCCCCAAGGAATATCCTGCTTCTCTTACAGAGTTTGGTACTACTTTCAAACTCTCCTCAGTAACTCGCAAGACAATTGGAATCATAATAATAGATAATGCAAAAGAGCCCGCCCAAACAGAAAAAGAACCTATCGCTAAAACTACTACAGTATATCCTACTATACCTAGAACAATTGAAGGGAGCCCTGTTAGGACGTCATTAAAAAATCTGATGGCATGAGGAAAAGGACCATTTCCAGCAAACTCTGCCAAATATATCCCGGCTAGGACACCGATAGGAGCTGCAACAGCAGAGGCAATACCTACTGTTATTAAAGTTCCTAGAATAGCAGGACCAATGCCGCCCCTTCCTGATAGCATTGATCCAGGACGCTGAGTCAAGAATTCTATGCTGAGTGCTGGAACACCATTCTTTATTACTTCAAACAGGATGCTTCCCAATGGGACAATCGCTAAACCTACACAAATAATACAAAAGGCTGTGACAACTTTGTTTGCCTTTCTCTTCCTAGAAGATTTTCTTTCCATTGTATTTTGTAGTTGGTACCTGAGGCTCGCTTTATTCAGCTTAGCTTCGTCCATTATTCTTTAACTCCTCTGCTAACTTTCACCATTCTAGATACAAGCAACTGACCTCCAATATTGATAGACATCGTTAGAATGAGAAGTACTGCACCTAGTCCAAATAAGGCTGAGAGATGCAAACTTGACGCTGCCTCATTAAATTCGTTGGCTATAATACTAGATAATGTCTGACTTTGAGAAAAAAGAGATGTAGGGATAGCATTTATTCCTACGGCATTTCCTATCACCATAGTCACAAGTATTGTTTCACCCACCGCTCTTCCAAGACCAAGAAAAGCGGCCCCAAACAAGCCGGACTTGACGTATGGAAACACTGCAATTCTTAATGTTTCCCACCGTGTAGCACCAAGACTATATGCTGCCTCTCTCTGTATGTTAGGAACAGCTTTCAACAATTCGCGCGAGATAGACGAAATTATAGGAATTATCATGATTGCCAGGACTATACCAGCTGTAAACACGTCTAAACCAAACGGTGTTTTTGCAAAAAAGGGAATTGAATCGCCAAAGGCATCATAGAGCGGCCTTTCAATAAGCCCAACTATCCAAAATCTAAAAACGAAAAGGGCCCAAAGTCCATAAACAATACTAGGAACAGCCGCCAGCAGTTCTATTACAAAAGATAGTGGTGTGGATAGTTTGGCTGGAGCAATGTCAGAAAGAAAAACAGCTATACCAATACTCACAGGTACTCCTATTGCCATTGCTATTCCAGCTGTTACCAAGGTTCCAATAATATAGGGAAGCGCTCCAAAAGCATCTCGGCCATATACAGCATTCCAATCGGTGCCTGTAATGAATTCGAGACCTTCAAAAGAAAAGATTTCAATAGAGCCATCACCTATGGCATAGACAATAATAACAAGGAGCAATAGAGTATATCCTGATACCCCTAGAACTATACCATAGAATGTTTTATCCAATGGCCTTTTTTTACTTAAGAGGAGCTTTGAAATGCTCTTTCTACGTTCTTGATATT
>Ga0126308_10000108_pt1 | contig 20543 bp, 13 predicted proteins | sample Plot55_FD_92533 | JGI IMG/M metagenome (GOLD analysis project Ga0126308, IMG submission 92533) | Serpentine soil microbial communities from UC McLaughlin Reserve, CA, USA - Plot55 | ecosystem: Environmental > Terrestrial > Soil > Grasslands | place: USA: UC McLaughlin Reserve, Lake County... | reverse complement strand
TCTGGTCCAGGTTGCCGCGGAAGGAGATGCGCCTGAAGTCCGAGCCGCGCACGACGCCCTGCTGCTGCAGCACGCCGCCCGAGAGGGCGTAGCGCGTCGCGTTGCTGCCGGTCGACCCGCCGGTGAGCGACATCTGCGCGTTGCTCATCGCCGCCTGGCGGAAGATCAGCTCCTGCCAGTCGGTGTTCGGGAGCTTGGCGACGACCGAGGCGGGGAAGGGCAGGAGGGTCGTGTCCTGCGAGTACGCCCAGGCGTTCGCGAACTGCGCGAAGCCCTGCGCGTCGAGCAGGTCGTAGCGCTTGGCGACGTTCTGCATGCCGCTGTAGACGTCGAGCGTCACCTTCGGCCGGCCGCCGGAGCCGCGCTTGGTCGTGATGATCACGACGCCGTTCGCGCCGCGCGCGCCGTAGATCGACGTCGCCGAGGCGTCCTTCAGGATCTCGATCGAGGCGATGTCGTTCGGGTTGAGCGCGGCCAGCGGGTTCGCCGGCACGGTCACGTTCGCGTCGCGGCCGCCGTTGGTCGGGCTGGCGTTGTTCGCGTCGTTCTCGACCGGGAAGCCGTCGATCACGTAGAGCGGCTCGGCGTTGCCGCTGATCGAGGCGCCGCCGCGGATGCGCATCGAGATCCCGCCGCCGGGCGCGCTCGAGGCCGTCGTCACCTGGACGCCGGGCGCGGTGCCCTGGAGCGTCTGCTCGAGCGAGGTGATCGGCTCGCGCTCGGCGTTCGGCGTCACCGAGGTCACGGCGCCCGTGAGGTCGCTCTTCTTCTGCGTGCCGTAGCCGATAACGACCTGCGTCTGCAGCGTCACGGCGACCGCGCTCAGCTCGAAGTTGTGCGTGGCGGACTGGTCGGCGACGACGGTCACGCTGTCATCCAGCGGGGCGTAGCCGATCATGACCGCGCGGACGCGGTAGCGGCCGGCGGCGAGCCCGGCGATGACGTACTTGCCGTCGGCGCCGGTGCGGGCGCCGGTCGTCGTGCCGACGACGAACACCGAGACGTTCGGCAGGGGCTGCCCCGCCTTGTTCTCGGTGACGGTGCCGACGATCCGTGCCGAGCCGGTGGGCGCGGTGCCCACGCCCTGGGCGAGCGCGGCGGCAGCCGGGCACAGCACGGCGGCCAGACATGCGAGCAGGAGGCGTGTCCGTCTCATGTCGTACTCCTACGGTGGTGAGTGGTGCGGGGCGGAATGGCGGGCGACGTTCGGTTGGAGCTTTGTTCTCCCTTCGAACAATAAACCCGCGTCGAACCGCGGCGCGGGTCGTTCAGCAGCGATCGGCACGGTGGAGCGCGGCCCCGGTCGCGAGAGCTACAGAAGCCTTCCGGAGCCCCGGCAGGGTGGGACGCCCAGTCGCCCCGGAAGTGCGCCGTCGAACTGTTCGGTTCGATTTCGTTCGAGGTAAGAACTATATCGCTGCGGCCAATATATGACCACTTTCCGGAACGCGCCATAGCGACTTTCCAGATTCTTTCGTCGCCCGGTCGGGCTCGGGCTGCTCCCTCTAGACGAGCGGCCTCCAGCCCCGCAACACCTTCTCTGGCGTATAGTTGGCGGACTCGGCCGCGCTCAGCACCCGCCGCGTCGGGCCCGCGATCGCCCCCGGGCCGCGGCTCCCGTACTCGTAGAACCGAGCGTCCTCGGCCCGGAAGCCGCTCATCGGCTCCCACCCGCGGGCGCTGATGTGGTCGTCCATCCAGCAGTCCACGAACACCGCGCTCCCGATCGCGTCCGGCCGCCCCCCGGGGTGCCACGGCCGACCCAGCGCCACCGACCCCTTCGCCAGCGCAGGGCTCTCCTTGAGCAGCCGGCTGCGCAGGAACAGGAAGCCGTACGGCTGCGTGTCCCGCGTGCTCGGCGCCGTCACGTAGCCGTTGTTCAGCGGGTCGCCGCGGTCCCGCGAGACGATGTCGCACTCCTCGAACACCGCCTGCCCCGCGCCGAAGATGAAGTCCACGTGCCCCAGGATGACGCACCGCCCGAAGTAGTGCCGCCCGGCGTTCGCGAACAGCGTGTCCTGGTAGCCGGAGAGCCGCACGTTCTCGAACACCGCGCGGTCGCTCGCCGAGTCGGTGAGCACCGCCACCGCCTGCGTGTTGCGCCGCTTCGTCGGGTCCCCCTCCGCCTTCCGCGAGTTGGCTGGTAAGTCGAACCCGTGCTCGATCGTCAGGCTCTCGGCGTGGAAGTCCGGCGCCGCCACGCGGATCGTGTAGCTGCCGCGCGTCCCGAGCGTGCCCCCCGCGCCGCCGGGCTTCGGCGTGTCCGCCACGTCGTCGTACGTCAGCACCGTCCCGTCCCGGCTCTCCCCGCGCAGCGTCACGTTAGGCCGGCTCACGCTCAGCTTCTCCCGGTAGCGCCCGTTCCGCACGTAGATCACGTGCTGCGGCCGCCCCTCGCCCCCCTCCGTGGCGGCGGGCGCCGCCGCCAGCGCCGCCCCGATCGTCCGGAACGTCGGCACCCCGGAGACGAGCGCGCCCTCGGCGCCGGTGTGGCGCGCGTCCACCACCGCCTGGTACGACGCGCGCCCACGGCGGCCCGCGCTCGCGCAGCCGAGCAGGGTGAGGGAGAGCAGAGCGGCGGCGAAGGCGCGAGCGAACATGGGGGGGAGGGAACGGGGAAGTGGGAAGAGAGAGAACAGGACGGTCGTCCTGTTCCCCGAATCGGGTCAGGTCCCTGGGCTCGTACTTGCAGATTCGCCCGCGGAGCTCGTCCATTCAACCCCGAGCACGTGCCGTGACCGAGGCCGCCGACCGGGCCAACATCCTCCTCGTCGACGACCGCCCGCAGAACCTGCTGGCGCTCGAGGCCATCCTCGAGCCGCTCGGGCAGAACCTGGTGCGCGCCTCCTCCGGCGCCGAGGCGCTGCGCGAGCTCCTGCGGCAGGACTTCGCCGTCATCCTGCTCGACGTGCAGATGCCGGGCACCGACGGCTTTCAGACGGCGCGCATCATCAAGTCGCGCGAGCGCAACGCCTCCACGCCGATCATCTTCCTCACCGCCATCAGCCGCGAGGACGCCTACGTCTTCGAGGGCTACGCCCTCGGCGCGGTGGACTACATTCTCAAGCCGTTCCACCCCGACATCCTCCGCTCGAAGGTCGCCGTCTTCGTCGACCTGTACCACCAGCGCGAGCAGGCGAGGCGGCACGCCGCGCGGCTGCGCGAGAGCGAGGAGCGCTTCCGCACCGCGTTCACCCACGCCTCCATCGGCATGGCGCTCGTCGCGCCGTCGGGGGAGCTGCTCCAGGTGAACGGGGCGCTCTGCGAGCTGCTCGGGCGCTCCGAGCGCGAGCTGCTCGAGCGTCGCGCCGCCGACCTCGTCTCGCCCCACGACGCCGCCACGGCCGCCGCGCTCGCCGACGCGCTCCTCACCGGGCGGCGCGCCAGCTACCAGCTCGAGCACCGGCTGCTGCACGCCAGGGGGCACGAGATCTGGGTCCGGCTCGACGCGGCCCTGGTGCGCGACGGCGCCGACTCGCGTCCGCTGCACATCATCTATCAGATCCAGGACATCACCCTGCGCAAGCGCGCCGAGGCGGAGCGGGAGGAGCTCATCCGTGCCCAGACGGCGCGCGCCGAGGCCGAGGCGGCCAACCGCGCCAAGACGGAGTTCCTGGCGGTCATGTCGCACGAGCTGCGCACGCCGCTCAACGCCATCAGCGGCTACTCCGAGCTGATCGAGATGGGGCTCCGCGGTCCGGTGACCCCCGAGCAGATGTCCGACCTCGGGAAGATCCGCCGCAGCCAGCAGCAGCTGCTCGGCCTGATCAACGAGATCCTCAACTTCGCCAAGCTCGAGGCCGGGCAGGTCCACTTCGACATCGCCGAGCTGCCGCTGCGCGAGGTGCTGGGCGGGGTGGACGCGCTGATCGAGCCGCAGGTGCGCGCGAAGGGGCTCCGCTACATCGACCGCGCGCAGAACGCCGCCGTGGCGGTGCGCGCGGACGTCGAGAAGGCGCAGCAGGTGCTGGTCAACCTGCTCGGCAACGCGGTCAAGTTCACCGGCGCCGGCGGCGAAGTCTGCCTCGACTGCGACTGGGACGACCGCACGGTGCGCCTCCGCGTGCGCGACACCGGCATCGGCATCCCGGACGACAAGCTCACCGCGATCTTCGAGCCCTTCGTCCAGGTGAACCCGCGCCTGACGCGGGAGTCGCAGGGCGTCGGCCTCGGCCTCGCGATCAGCCGCGACCTCGCCCGCGCGATGGGCGGCGACATCGAAGTCGACAGCCAGGTCGGGCGCGGCTCGACGTTCACCCTGGCGCTGCCGAAAGCGTGAAGCGGTGCGAGGTGCGAGGTGCGAGGTGCGAGGTGCGAGGTGCGAGGTGCGAGATGCGAGATGCGAGATGCGAGACGGGCCTCGGGATGCTCCCCGAAGCCCGTCTCGCACCTCGCACCTCGCACCTCGCAGCCGTTACTTGCCCGTCAGCGCCTTGATCTGCGAGGGCAGCTCGAACACGGTCGGGTCGACGTCGCCGTGCGTGACGCTGTTGATCGTGACGCTGATCTCGGGACCGGCCGAGGAGCGGAGGAGGACCTTCGTCGGCATCCTGATGCCGTCGAACTCCTTGTAGTCGCTCATCACGCCGGTCGTCGTGATCTGCCCCATCTCGGAGTCCTGCGTCATCACCATCCCGACCAGGAGCCCGCTGTCGACGTCGAAGTACTCGATCGACTCGTCGCCGTTCGGGCGCGTGATCTTGACCTTGTACGCCTTCTTCCCCTCGAAGTCGGTCAGCTCCTGCGTCTCGATCGACTTGACGAACTCGCTCTCGTGCAGCGCGGCGTCGAACACCGAGCGGTACTTGCGCTGCTCGAGCTGCTTGCCGCTCATCACGCGCGGGCCCTGCACCGGGCTGATCGACCAGGCCGTGGTGCCGTCGAAGCCCTCGATCGCCTCGCCCATGCCGGGGATGTTCGTCTTCTCCAGCGACTTGTTGGGGCGCGCCGAGTACGACTCGATCTGCGCCTTCACGCCGGCGGCCGGGACCTCGAGCGTCGCCGTCTCGTGCCGCGAGCTGAGCTTCATGAGCGCGTCGCGGCCGCCGATCGCCTTCACGTAGCGGTCGACGATCTCGCGCCCGCTCGGCAGGGCGGCACTCGTCGCGGGAGCGGCGGCGGCGGCGGTCGTCGTCGTCGGGGTCGCGGGCGCCGACGTGGTGCTCTTGGCCGGCTTGGTGGACTTCGCCGGCTTCGACTGCGCGAACGCGACGGCCGGGAGCACGAGCGCGAGCGCCGCAGCTCGGCGGATGGTGCGGATGGTCTGGGTTCCCTTCACGACAAGCTCCATGTGCACGGGGAGGGGCTGAACGAGCGGCGCCGGTCGGCACCCTCGCGCAAGGCCATGAGACAGACGATCGACGAGGGTCATTAGTTGCGGGACGGCCGCGGCGCCGAAGCGGCCCCGGCCGTCCCCCTCCGCGACGCGATCCACCGCACGGCGGCCTCGAGCGCGGGATCGTGACCCTCCAGCAGCGCCTTTCGAGTCAGAGGCACGACCTCGTCCGGAATTACCCCGCGACCCTCCAGCCGGTCCCCGGTCGGGGTCGTGAAGTCGGCGTACGCGTGGTAGAGCACGTCGTTGTTCGGGAGGCGCTCCATCAACGCGGGGAGCGCCTGGCCGGCGCTCGTGTCGCCGATGACGCGCGCCCGCCCCACCGCCTGAAGCCCGCCCGCGAACACCTCGGACGTGCTCGCCGAGAGTCGGTCGGTCAAGATCGCCACCGGGCCCGCGAACGGCTCGACGCGCTGCCCGCTCGCGTTCACGCGCCGCGGGTTGGCCACGTAGTTCAGGTCGCCGCGGCGCAGCTTCATGGTGCCGAGCTTCGACTCCTGCGTGAGGAAGTGCCCCGCCGTTCCCATCACCAGCGCGCCCACGCCGCCGGGGTTGCCGCGGATGTCGATGACGATGCCGTCCATCCCGCGCATGCTGTCGATCGCCGCGTCGAACTGCGGGAGGATGCGCGCCATCCAGATGTTGAAGCGGATCACCCCCACGCGCGGCCCGCCCGCCGGCGTCAGGCGCTCGCTCTCGAAGCGCGTGTAGACGACGGGCAGGTTGCCGAAGCGCACGGAGTCGCCCGTCTCGGGGCGTCGCTGGAGCGTGCGCGCCACGCGCTTGTCCCGCCCGTCTCGGAATTCCACCGGCACGCTCGACCCCGCGCTCCCGCCGAGCAGCCCCATCGCCGCGTACGCGGCGCGCGTGCGCGCGTGGCTCTCCGCCAGCTCCTTCGGCATCCGCCCGCGCAGCTCCGACAGCCGCTGCCCGCCGACCGACACGACCGTCCAGCCTGGGCGTACGCCCGCGCCCGCTGCCGCGCCGCCCGGCATGACGCGGCTCACGACGAACGTGTCCCCGATCAGGCGCATCTCGAAGCCGAGGTCGCCGGGTCCGCCGTCGCCGCCGCCGCCCGGTGAGCGGGTCGCGCTCATCTCGTTCACCGCCTCGGCGGGGATCAGCGAGAAGTGCGACTGTCGCAGTCGACCGATCATGTCGCGAATCACGCCGCGCAGCTCCGCGCGACTCCGCGCCGCTTCGGCGCGCGGCCGCAGCTCCGTGCGCAGCGCCTGCCAGTCGACGCCGTTGAACGTCGTGTCGAAGTGCGTCTCGTGAATGATCCGCCACGCCGCGTCGAACGTCTCCGCCGCCCGCAGCGGCGTCGTATCCTGCACCGGCGCCGCCGCCGCAATCGAGGCCGCCGCGGGCGCGGCGCTCGTGCTCCCCCGACTCCGCGCGCATCCCACCGCGCCAGCCACCACGCCCACCACCAGCACCCACCGTCCGAACCTGCTCGTCATGCGCATCTCTCCCGGCCTGTCCACCTTACGCGAACCGCACTCGAAAGGAACATGAGCAGTTACGCTCGGGCAAGGGCGGCCGCGGATGCGGGTGGATATGATGAGAGCAGGACACGGATGAACACGGATCTCTCCGTGCGCAGTCAAAGTCCCTCCCGCCCGGGCGCGAAGGGCTTTGACGCTGCCGGGCAGTATCCGTGTGCATCCGTGCCCCTATCCGTGTTCATCCGTGTCCCGCTCTCATCGTATCCGCCCGCCTCCGCGGCCGCCCCGCAGTTGCCCTTTGCTCTACCAGTGCGGTATCCATGAGCGAGGGTCCTTGAACCGGGGATGGATGATGAGGAGTCGTGGAGTGGGAATCGCGCTGGCGCTCTCGGCGGCCGCCGTCGTGCGGGCGCAGGCGCCGGCGAATGCGCCCGACAGTACGGTGCTGCAGCGGATCTGGCGCATCGGGATGGACAGCTCGCGCGCCGAGCAGCTGGCGCAGACGCTGATGGACTCGGTGGGGCCGCGGCTCACCGGGACGCCCGACATCCGGCGCGCGAGCGACTGGGCGATCGCGACGTACCGGAGCTGGGGGGTGTCCGCGCGCACCGAGCGGTACGGGACGTGGCTCGGATGGCGGCGCGGCCTCGCGCACCTCGACCTCGTGGCGCCGCGCGTGCGCTCGCTCGAGGCGCAGCTCCTCGGCTGGAGCCCGGGGACGGGCGGGAAGCCGGTGGACGGCCCGGTGATCGTGTTCCCCGAGCTCGCCGACTCCGCCGCCTTCGACCGGTGGCTGCCGAGCGTGCGCGGGCGCTTCGTCATGACGTCGTTCCCGCACCCCACCTGCCGGCCTGACGAGAGCTGGGCGCGCAGCGCCACCCCGGAGACGCTCGATCGGATGCAGCGGCAGCGGGACTCGGCGCAGCGCGCCTTCTCGACCAACCGCATCGCCCGCGCCAAGCTCGACATCCCCGTGCTGCTGCGCCGGCTGGAGCAGGCCGGCGCGCTGGGGACGCTGACCCAGAGCTGGACGGGCGGGTGGGGGACGTGGCGCGTCTTCACGGCGCGCACCACGCGGATCCCGAGCTACGCCCTGAGCTGCGAGGACTACGGCCTGGTCTGGCGGCTCGCCGAGCGCGGCCAGGGGGCGGTGCTGCGCGCGACCGCGGACGCGCAGCTCCTGGGCGACGTGCCGGCGTTCAACATCCTGGCCGAGGTGCGCGGCGCGGAGCTGCCTGACGAGTACGTGGTGCTGTCGGCGCACTTCGACTCGTACGACGGCGCCTCCGGCGCGACCGACAACGGTACCGGGACGGTCACGATGATGGAGGCGATGCGCATTCTGCGGCTCGCGTACCCGCGCCCGCGGCGCACCATCCTGGTCGCGCACTGGGCCGGGGAAGAGGAGGGGCTCAACGGCTCGCAGGCGTTCGTCGCCGACCACCCGGAGGTCGTGCGCAACATCCAGGTGCTGTTCAACCAGGACAACGGCACCGGCCGCACGGTCGGGATCTCGATGCAGGGCTTCGCCGGCGGCGGCGCGGTCTTCCGCCGCTGGTTCGCCCGGGTGCCCGCCGAGCTGGCCTCCCCGATCCGGCTCGGCGACCCCGACACGCCGGGCAGCGGCGGCACCGACGCCTCCTCCTTCGTCTGCGCCGGCGTCCCGGCGTTCGAGCTGGGCGGGGTCCGCTGGGACTACAACCCCTACACCTGGCACACCAACCGCGACACGTACGACAAGGTCGTGATCGACGACCTGAAGTCGAACGCCACGCTGGTCGCGATGCTCGCCTACCTCGCCGCCGAGGACGCCCGCTTCCCCCGCGACCGGATCGACCTCGCCGCCGTGCGCCCTCCGGGCGGCCAGCGCCTGACGTGGCCCGAATGCGACAAGGCGGCGCGGACATTCCGGGAATCGGGGTTCATGAAATGACCATGATGTTTGGTCGGCGCGCGATGGTGGGATGACGGGCCGTACCGTACGGGCGACGCCTGCGTCGCCCCCGCCGTATCACACGCGCCGTTGCCGTTTCCAATTCCGCTGTTTCGCGACCGATGATGTCCGGGGTGTGACACCGCAACGGCGGACGACGGACCCGAACGGCGGATGTGGAAGAACAACATCCACGGCGGGGGCGACGCACGGGTCGCCCCTACCACATCCGTTCGGGACGCATCGCCCGCCGCCCACCATCATGGTCATTTCGCGAACACGTCGTCCACCGGCGTGATCCGCACGTTCTCCGCGCGGATGCCGAGCTTCCGCGCGCCGATGACCCTGTCCTCGTCGAGGACCGCCTGCGGCTTGGGCGCGTCGTAGGCGATCGTGGACGGGGCGTCGGCGACCAGGGCGTCGCGGAGCGCCTGCGCGTCCTTCGTGATGATCACCACCGACAGGTCGGTGGCCGAGAGGTGCTGGCGGATGGCGCGGTTCACGTCGTCGCGGGTGAGCTTCGACAGGTGGTCGCGCATGTACGTCGTGAACTCCGGGATGCCGTACCACTTGGAGTCGAGCCAGTAGCCGAGCTGCTGGTTCTGGGTGGCGGTCATCACGTAGACGTTCTTCATGAGGTAGTTGCGGACCGTCTCGAAGTCGTCCTGCGTCAGCCCGTCCCGGATCAGGTTGTCCAGCTCGTACTGCGCGATGCGCAGCGCCATGTGGGCGTTCTGCGGCATCACGGGGCGGATCCACACCTCGAAGATCTGGGCGCGGCGGGCGATGTTGGGGTCGGGGAAGAACTGGAACATCCCGCGCGGGAACGCCTCGGTGTAGGCGTAGTCGCCGTAGTTCATCCCGCGCAGCTCGCGGATGCGCTGGTACAGGTGCGACATGGACGCCCGGTGCTCGCCCAGCCAGGCCCGCGCCACCCACAGCGCGGCGTAGTCCGGGTGCGAGCGCGTGACCGGGATCGGGAGGCCGAAGGAGATCGCCGTCGAGCGGGTGTCCTTCTGGACGATCTCGACCTCCATCCCGTTAGGCCGACGCCCCGCCACGGCCGGGTGCTCCGGGGCCGCCGCCGCGGGGAGCCGCGCCAGCTCCGCGCGCAGCCGCGTCACCAGCTCCGGCGGCGCGTCCCCCGCCACGCCCACCGTCAGCGCGCCGCGCGTGTACATGTCGCGCACGAAGCCGCGCACGTCGTCGAGCGTGATGCTCTGGATCCCCGCCACGGTGCCGAGCACCGGGTGCGCGTACGGCGTGCCCCGGAAGACGTTCGCCTGGAGCCGCTCCTTCCCCAGCTCCTCCTCGTTGTTCGACCGCAGGTCCTGCGTCAGCGCGTTGAGCTGCGCGTCCTTGAGGCGCTTGAAGTCCTCCTCGCGGAAGCCCGGCTCGAGCAGCATCGGCAGGACGATGTCGGCGAACTTGCGCCAGTTGTCGCGGTGCACCGAGCCGGTGAGCGTCGTCATCTCCTTGTCCACCTGCGCGGAGAAGCTCGCCGCCATCGGGTAGAACGCCTTGTTGATCTGGTCGATCGGCAGCGCGCGCGAGCCGGCCTCGGTAAGCATCGACGCGGCGAGCGCGGCCAGCCCCTCCTTCCCGGCCGGGTCGTTGGCCGAGCCGACCGTGAACAGGAGCTTGACGTTGAGCTGCGGGAGCGGGCTCTCGAGCTGCTCGACGCGAACGTCATCGGCGCGCGCCACCTCGCCTCGGCTCTCGGTCACGGTGCGAGCCTGCCCCGCAGCGCCCGCGGGCGCTGTCGGGGTGCGCCCCGCGTCCGGAGCGGCCGCCCTGGCCTGTCCCGCGGCGCCGACGGGCGCCGTCGGGGGCGCGAAGCTCGAGATCGGCGGCAGCTTCGACACCGCGTCAGGCAGCGGGTCGCGCGAGAGCGTGGTCACCACCAGCCCGGCGTCGGTGAAGTACTTCCGCGCCGCCGCCTGGAGGTCGCGCGGCGTCAGCGACTCGTACACGCGATAGAGCTCGTTCACCGTCCCGAAGCGTCGGTCGAAGCGCGCGTACGAGGCGACGGTCGACGCGATCGCCTCGGTGTTGTCCAGCGACCGCACGAAGCTGTACTTCGCGTTCGACTTCGCCTCGGCCAGCCGCTGCGCCGGCACCAGCTCGGCCCTCGCCTGCGCGACCGTGCGCAGGATCTCGTCGCGGACGTAGACGGCGTCATCGCCGCGCTTCACGCGCGCGAACACGGTCAGGAGCTGAGGGTCCTGGCGCTGCGGCAGCGACGGGCCGAACTGGTCCACCTTCTGCTCGCGCTCCACGAGCTTCTTGTACAGCTCGGACGTCTGCCCGAACCACAGGTCGGCCACCATGTCGAGCGCGACGTAGTCCCTGGCGGTGCTGCTGAACGCCGGCCCGTGGAACGCCACCGTCACCCACGGGATCGTCGGCGCTGGCCACGGCACGTGCGCGTAGACCGGGCCCTGCGGCGCCGGCTCGCGCGGGATCTCCGCCCTGTAGCTGCCGCGCTGCCACGACCCGAAGTACTTCTCGACCAGCGGCAGCACCTCGGCGGCCTTCACGTCGCCGGCCACGATCAGCGTCGCGTTCTCCGGCCGGTACCAGCGGTCGAAGAAGACCTTCGAGTACTCGTACTGGTTGGGCATGTCCTCGATGTCCTTGAGGAAGCCCATCGTCGTGTGCTTGTAGGTGTGCGTCGTGAACGCGCGCTCGCGCTGCACCTCGGCGAGCTTCCGCAGCGGCTCGGCGGCGTTTTTGTTGTACTCGCCGAGCACCGCCCGCGCCTCGGTCTTGAACTCCGGCTCGGCGTAGGCGAGGTGCTGGAAGCGGTCGGCCTCCACCTTCAGCACCGTCTCCAGGTCCTCCTTCGCGAACGTCGTGTGGTAGTTCGTGAAGTCGTCGCTGGTGAACGCGTTCTGCCGCGCGCCGGCGCGGGTGATGATCTTGTTGTACTCGTCAGGCGGGTAGCTCGGCGTCCCCCGGAACATCATGTGCTCGAAGAAGTGCGCGAACCCGGACTTCCCGGGCTCGATCTCGTTGCGCGAACCGGTGCGCACCGGGATCTGCACCGAGACGATGTTGGGGAAGCCGGTCGGCACCACGATCACCCGCAGCCCGTTGGGCAGCGTGCGCTCGGTGGCCTGAAACGGCAGGACGTCCCGCGCCGCGGCGCGGCCGGTGGACGAAGCGGAGGCACCGCCGGCGGGGCGAGACTGGGCGGAGAGGGAGAACGCGACCATCGGCAGGAGCAGGGTGCCGAGCGTGGCGGAGGTGCGCATGGGAGCTCGGGGAAGAAGGCTGGTGGCTGCGGCGCGCAGCTTTCCTAGTCTAATCGCCCCCGAACGCGACGCGGCACCCCGAGCCGGTGGGCCGGGGTGCCGCGAGGACTGCGTGCCGTCGATCGCTTACGGACGCGGAACGATCGGCTTCGACTTGAACGAGACGGGAAGCTTGGTGGCCGGGTTGAGCGCCGTGTCCATGCGCGCGTGGGAGCTGCTGTCGATCTGATACGAGACGTGGATCAGGTCCACGGCGGTCTTGATCGTCTCCATCGCGCTCATCGCCTTCGGCACCGAGAGGTTGGCGTTGCTGCTGTCGGAGCGGCTGCGCTCGGACCTCTCGCGCGAGGCCGCCGTGACGCGGTGGCCTTCGCTCCTGTCGTCGGACGCCGCGGACTGCGCCGCCGCGTTCCGGGCGCTGTCCGCCGCCGCGGCGAGCGCGCGACTCTGCGCCACCAGGCTATCCACCGCGACGGCCGCCGGGAGCGCCGGCGCGCCCGACCCCAGCTGCTCGGTCGTGCTCGGCGGCACCGTCGCGGCTGGCCGGCTGCGCCCCAGGTTCACGACCGTCAGGACGAGCGCCACGGACACCATCGCCACGCCCACGCCTACCGCGGTCATCTTGCGGCTCCGCCCGCTCACGAGCGCGACGTCGGCGTGGGTGAGTCCCTCCCCGTCGTCGCTCCACTCCGCGTCGGCCTCGGCCGTCAGGGCGCCCGACTCGCGGATCGCGAGCTGCGTCTTCGGCTCCGGCAGCATGATCGGCAGGTCGCGGCGCGGCGCCTCGACGGCCGGGCTCGACTGCGCCGAGGACTGCGTGACCGGCGCGGCGGCGGGCGCGGTCGGCTCGGCCGCGACGGCCGCCGACGGCAGCTCGGGCGCCGAGCGCCGCTTCCCGCCCAGCATGGAGCGCGCGAAGTCGCGCATCACCATCGCCCCGGCGGCGAGCGGCGACCGCGGCGCGTGCTGCTGCTCGGCCTCGACCTCGGACAGCAGCGCGCTGAGCGCCTCCGCCGTGATCTGCGGCTGCGACGCGACGGTCGCGCGCGGCGGTGCCGACGGCGGCGCGGCTAGCGGCGCGGCCGGCGGCACCACTACGGGCGGCGCCTCGGCGACGTGCGCGCGCGGGTCGACCTCGCCGAACATCCGCGGCCCCTGGTCGCCCGAGGGACGAACCAGCGGCACCCACGGCGACGGCCGGGGCGTCGACGGCCCGACGGGGATGAACATGTCCCCCCTCGTCGCGTCGAGCCCGTCGAGCGAGGACTCGAGCTGGAGCCCCACGATCTTCGCGCGCGCCGAGACCACGGTCGGGTGGTCGGCGCCGAGCGTCTGCTCGTGGATGTCGAGGGCGCGCTCGCGGAGGCCGAGTGCCTCGTCCACCTTGCCGCAGGCGGCGCAGGTGTCCGCCAGGTTCTCGAGGGTGGTCGCCAGTGCCGGCGCGTTCGAGGCCAGCGAGCGCTCCCGGATCGACAGCACGTGCCGCCACAGCTCCTCGGCGGAATCGTACTGGCCGATCATCTGTCGCACCGTCGCGAGGTTCGCGAGCACGCTCGCGACCTCCGGGTGGTCCTCGCCCTGCGCCTGCTTGATGCCGAGCAGCCGCTGGAGGAACGGCTCCGCCATCGCGTAGGCCCCGCGGCGGAAGTACAGGCGGGAGAGGTTGCTGAGGCAGGTGGCGACGTCGGGATGGTCGGCGCCGTAGTGTCGCTCGGTGAGCAGGAGCGCGCGATGCAGCAGCGGCTCGGCGGCCCCGAGGTCGCTCAGCGCCACCTCGGCCGCCGCCAGGTTGTTGATGCTCTGGACGAGGCTGAAGTGTTCGGCCCCGACGAGCTTCTCGCGCACTTCGAGCGCGCGGCGGAAGAGCTCGGCGGCGTCCGCGAACTTCTTCTGCTGGTAGCGGAGCTGGCCGAAGTTGCTGAGCGCCGAGGCGAACTGCGGCGAGTCGGCGCCGGCGGCCTCGCTCTCGGCGACCGCGGCGCGGTACTCGCGCTCGGCGCCGGCGACATCGCCCTGCGCCAGGCACTGCCGGCCGACCTTGAGGTGGTGCTCCCAGCTGGGCGGGGATGCAGAGGGGCCGGCGCCGCTATAGTTGAGGCTGCTAGCGGCTGGCGTGGCGCCGCCGAGGCCGCTGTACGCGGCTCCGGTGACTCCGATGGGAGGCGTGTCGGGCATGCGGGTGCTCCTATTCCTCCGGCTCATACACCCGCGCCCGGCTGCTGGGACGTGACCGGCGGCGGGGTGTACCGGTCGCTGCGGCTGGGAACGAAGCAGCGCGAAAGGGGGCGGGGCTGCGAGCCGGGGGGCGGGGGAGCAAGAGGAGGACCATGCATGGAGGCTCCAGCGCGGCGAGTTAGCGCGTGTTTCGACGCCCTACTGTTGCGGACGTGCGTTAGGCGTCGCGACACGTCTCACTGATTTGTTGCTTGCCTGCAACACTCCCGTGTGGCCTCGGAGTGTCCAGGAGCTGATTGCGCGCGCGACGGGCGGCGGCGGAACCAGCGGTCTCGGCAGGAATAGCGGGGAGGCGGGCGGAATGCGGACGCGCCGAGCATACAACCGTCAGGCGGACTCGGCAAGAGAAGGGCAGGGAATGTAGGGAGTCCCCCAGTCCCTGCCCTTCTACGGCTGTCTCTCTCCCGGCGAGGCCACGCGCGTGCCGTCGAGCTCGCAGCTGGGGACCCCTTCGCCGCCGCTGTCGGCAGCGTCGGGACGGCTGCCGCCGCCGACGTAGATCGCGCAGGACGCGGTCGAGGCGCTGTGGGAGGCGACCGCGTACCAGCCCTGAAGGCTGGCGCTGGTGACGTCGATCGTGACCCCGGACGTGGGGCGGAAGTTCTGGAGGTCGCCGACCTGGGCGGTGTAGCGGCCGTGCTCGGCGAAGTACATCTCCTGCGCCGTCACCAGGTTGCGCAGGTCGGACTGCATGCTGGCGACGTACGCCTTGGCCTTCACCCGGTAGTACTGCGGGATCGCGATCGCCGCCAGCACTCCGATGATGACCGTGACGGTCAGGACCTCGATCAGTGTGAAACCACGACTGCGCCCAGCGCGCTTCATTGCACGACCCCGCGAACGACGTCTCGACGTGAATCCGCACCCGATCCGGCTGCATCGCCGCATCACGATAGGTGCCTGTCAGGAAACGCACAATACTGTGCGCTCGGCGTCGGCCCGGCAGTGATTTTCAGTGTTGCGCGATCCGACGGTGACCATTAGTGTTGGGCCGGCGTCTAGGGGGTATGACACGGATCATGACATTGGGCGATCTTCTGCAGGCGGTCGAGGTCGAGCGGCGGGAGCGCGGCGCGCGCTTCAACACCGTCGTCTGCCGCCCCGACCACGTGGACCAGTGGTCCACCTTCGCCACCCGCGAGCAGGTCCGCCTGCTGTTCGCCGAGCACGGCCTGACGCTCAACGTGGACCCGGCGTGCCCCTGGGACCACATGGCGTTCCTCTGGATCGACCGCCCGCTCGAGGCCATCGCGGCCTAACGACTCGGACGGTAGCGCAGCGAGGCCCCCGCACCCTAGTGGCGCGGGGGCCTCTTCGCGTTCGGGCGCCCAGCCGGGCGCTAGCGGCAGTACATCAGCCAGAGCAGCGCCCCCATCTCCATCGTCGCCGCGACCACGCCGAACGCCAGCGCGCCCGCCGTCGCCCGGCTCCGCCGCGGCGCCGAGACGACCGTGCCGCAGTGCGGGCAGGCGGCCGTGACCTCGTCGGCGTCGCGGCCGCAGGCGTTGCAGTGAACCTTCACGGCGCGCGCAGCGCCCGGCAGTCCCTGCCCCTCAGGGCGTGACGGCCGCCACGCTCCCCTTGCGCGCGTAGCGCTCGAACCAGCTCCGCAGGTAGAGCTGCGTGCGCATGAAGTTCGAGGGGCGGGAGCTCGTGCCGTGCCACTCGTCGTTGAAGCGGATCATGGCCGTCGGGACCTTGCGGAGCTTGAGCGCCTGGTAGAACTCCTCGGTCTGCGAGATCGGCGTGCGCAGGTCGTTGACGCCGGTCATCAGCATCGTCGGCGTCTTGACGTTCCCCACGTACATGAGCGGCGAGCGGCGCAGGTGCTCGCTCGGGTCCTCCCACGGGCGCTTCTCGAAGTTGTTGTACCAGAACACGCCGCCGTCGGTCGTGCCGACGAAGCTCACCCAGTTGATCACCGGGCAGTTCGACGACGCCGCGGCGAAGCGGTCGGTGTGGCCGACGATCCAGGCCGTCAGCACGCCGCCGCCCGAGCAGCCGTAGACGAACATGTTCTGCGGGTCCACGTAGCCGCGCCCGATCACCGTGTCGACGCCGGCCATCAGGTCGTCGTAATCCTTCCCCGGGTAAGCGACATTGATGGCGTTGCCGAACGCGCTGCCGTAGCCGGTCGACCCGCGCGGGTTGGTGTAGAGCACCACGTAGCCGTTCGCGGCGTGCTCCTGCCACGCGAAGTTGAACGCGGTGTTGTACATCGAATGCGGGCCGCCGTGGATCGTGAGCATGAGCGGGTACTTCTTCGACGGGTCGAAGTCGGGCGGCTTCACGACCCACCCCTGGACCCGGTAGCCGTCCACGCTCGGGTACCAGATCTCCTCGACCGTCGCCAGCTTCTTCCCCGTCAGCACGTCGTCGTTCACCGCGGCCAGCGTGCGGACGGTCCCCGCCGCGGGACCTCCCTTCGCCGTCGTCAGGCTCACGCTCACGACCTCGTTGGGCCGCCGCGGGGTGCTGTTCACTCCGACCGCCAGCCCGCCGCGCCCGACGTCCGACACCGTCAGCACCTGCTGGCCGCGCGTCACCGCCCGCGGCTCGCCCCCGCGCAGCGGCACGTAGTACAGGTTGCGCGAGCCCTCGCTCTCGACGTTGAAGTAGACGCCCGCGCCGTCCGGCGCCCACATGATCCCCTGCGGCGAGCGGTCCAGCTTCTCCGTCAGTGCGCGCGGCGCCGAGCCGTCGGCGTTCATCACGTAGAGGCGGCTGTCGACCCACGTCGCGTCGGTGGAGTCGAAGCCGGTGTAGGCGATGAGCTTCCCGTCGGGCGACATCGCCGGGTCCTGGTCGGGCCCCTTGCGGTGCGTGAGCTGCGCGATCGCCCCGCTCGCCACGTCCGCCGAGTAGATCTCGCTCTCCCGCCACGAGTAGTCGGCGTCCTCCACGCGCAGCGCGCTGAAGACGATGCGCGCGCCGTCGGGCGTCCACTCCGGCGCGCCGTGGTCCCAGTCCCCGCTCGTCACCTGGCGCGGCGTGCCGCCGTCGGCCGGGACGACGAAGATGTGTCGGAAGCCGTCGTCCACGTACCCCTGCCGGTCGCGCCGGTACTCCACCTTCTGCACGACGCGCGGCGGCTCGACCCACTTCGCGCCCTTCGGCGCCGGCGGCAGGTCGATCCGCCAGTTGTCGCGCGCCAGCACGAGCTGCCGGAACGCGATCCACTTCCCGTCAGGCGACCACGCGAGGTCGGCCGGCGTCTCGGTGAGCCGCGTGATCTGCGTGCTCGCGCCGTCGGCGTCCATGTAGCGCACGAAGAGCTGCGTCCCGCTCGGCTCTCCCTTCGCGAAGTAGGCCACGCGCGATCCGTCCGGCGACCACTTCGCGTTGCTGCCGTTCACCAGGAAGCGGTTGCGGCTCCCGTCCGCGCTCATGATCCAGAGCGAGCTCTCCCACCGGTCGTTCAGCTTGTCGACCCACCGCCGCGTGTAGATGACCTGGCGGCCGTCGGGCGAGAGCTGCGGGCTCTGCACGTCCTCCCACTCGAGGTAGGTGTCGAGCGACAGCCGGTCTTTGGGGAGCTTCGCGGCGCGCGTCTGCCGCGCGTACTCCGCGCTGTCCGGAGACTGCGCGCGAACGGTCGAGGGCAGGGCGAGCAGCAGCGGCATCGCGCAGGCGAGCGCGCGCCGGACGGGTGGGGCGAGGCGAGCGTGCATGGGCATCCTGGGTCGGGGGACGGCCGGAGGATGCGGCGGAGCAGGCAGGGTCGCAAGTCGAGCGCAGCGAGACGCGGTTCGCCTTACATTCCGCCCGCGCGGGCCTTCTCGGCCACCACCGGGGTCGAGGCCGCCTGCTGCGCGGCCTGCTGCGCGGCGGCCTTGGCGGCGGCGAGCTGGCGCGAGGACGTCGCGGCGTCGCGGAGCGCCGTCACGAAGGCGCGGGCGTTCGCGGCGTCGAGCGGCAGGTACATGCGGTGCATGCTCTCCTTGTCGGCGAGGAAGAGGCCGTGCGTCGCGCTGCCGTTCTGCTCGGTGCGGTCGAGCACCACGCCGCCCGCGTCCGCGGACATGAGCAGCCCGGTCTTGTGCTCGACGCGCTCGGAGCTCGCCGTGCCGCTGGCGTGGCCCACCATGCGCACGCCCTGGGCGTTCTCGCTGTCGGTGAGGACGCGCTCGGCGTCCGCGGCCCACGTCTCGATCGCGGCCGGGGCGTACCAGCCCGCCACGCGGTTCGAGCCGCGGCGGGCGTCGACGTAGACCCAGCCGCTGGAGTGCGAGAGCACCGAGACGGCGGTCCCGGCGACGACGACGATCGTGGGCCGCGCGGCGGCCTGGGGCGCGGCGGCCTGCTGCGCACTCAGGGCGGCGACGCCAAAGAGCATGGCGGCCGAGAGTACGGCGGCTCCAATGGCGGTGGCGGTGCGGCGGCTCACGTGTGCGGTCTCCTCGAGTGATCCAGCGAATCGTGATGCCGGAGTCAGGAGCGCATCGGCCGACCTGGGCAGAGTGCGAAAGCACGAAGCCCGCGGTCGAGTGCGCCTCCCCGAGCAGGGCAGGCGCGCACTCGCACCACGGGCGTGGGCGGGGGTGACGCGAACGGCCAGCTTCGGCAGCCGGACGATCCTTCGCGCATCGGGCGCTCAGGACTCCTGGCTTTGCGGCCCCGGATTACTCCGGGTGTGCTCTTATCGGCTACGGCGTGGTTCGGTTGTCGTGTGGAGCCGATGTGCCGGTTTCCACACCTGAGAGACGAGCGAACGTCACCCAGGTAACGGCCCGCCGCGGCTCCGCGTGCGGGAATCGCCTAAGTCGTGTCCCGGTCAGGGGCTGCCCGGCCGGTCGAGCTGCACGTCCCCTGCGCGGACGGTCACCGAGTGGTCGGTCCCCGGGATGGCGCTCAGGTAGTAGCGTCCCGAGGGCAGGGAATCGCCCAGGATGTCCGTCGCGCGGAGCTGCGTCTGGAGCTTCACGGAGTGGCCGGGCCCGATGTCGTAGACCTTCAGGATCCTCGTGCAGGCCCAGACCTTCCGCTGGTCCCACGTCGGCGGTCCGGCGCGTCCGGCGGCGCGGTGCGCCACCACGAACGCCTCGCACCCGTCGGAGGTGAGCCGCACCGGCTCACTGCCCGTGTTCGTAGCCGTCACGATCGTGCGGAGCTGCACCGGAAAGCTCTCGAGCACCAGCGTCTCGGCGCTGTACGTGACGCCCGCGGTCGTGGTGAGGGAGCCGTCGAGCGCCGGCGAGTCGCTCGGCACCGCACTCGGCGCCTCGTTCCTCGAGCACGCCACTGCTCCCATCGCCAGCGCCGCGCGGGCGGCCATCCTGATCACTCCTGCCATTCGTCTCTGCATCCTGTCTGCCTCGGTCGGTAGAGGGGTCGATCACGGCCGCATGTCCTCGACCGATGCGGACCCCACGGTGCGGGAAGGCGTCACCGCGCGACGGTCAGGAGCACCGGCCGGTGGTCGGACGCACTGGAGTCCAGGACGCGCGCCGTCGTGCAGCGCGCCGGCGGGAGGAGAAAGAGGTAGTCGATGCGCTTGATGGGCGCGGCCGAGGGGTAGGTGAGCTCGCTTCCGGCGCCGCACCCCGGCCAGGCGTCGCGCACGCCGGACTCCTCGACGCGCGCGTGGACGGCGCTCTCCGGCGTCGAGTTGAAGTCCCCGCCCAGGAGCAGGAGCCCGCCGCGCCGCCGCCGCAGCGCGAGGGCGCGCACGACGTCGCCGATCGTGGCCGCCTCCTGCATGCGGAAGCTCTCTACGCGCGAGGCGTCGATGTGCGTGTTCAGCACGTCGAGCGTGTCGCCCCGGCCGGTGACCACTGTGGCGTGGAGCAGCACGCGTGGCTCCCGCGAGCCGCCGGAGCGCGTCTGCGCGGGCGTCACCTGGAGGTGGACGGTGCTCTCCGCCACCACGGGCCAGCGCGACAGTAGGGCGATGCCGTAGTGCCCGCCCTGGTAGTCGAGCGACTTCCCGAACGCGGCGTACCGTCCGGTGAGCCGTGCCAGCTCGGCCACCTGATCCACGCGCCCCGACCGCTCTGTGCCTCGGTCCACCTCCTGGAGGAGGGCCAGGTCCGCGTCCGCCTCGCGCACCACCTCGGCCACGCGCGCCAGGTTGTCGACGCCCTCGGCGTCCTTCCCCGCGTGGATGTTGTACACGAGCACCCGCAGCCCCTCGCGCGCGCCCTCCGCCTGACGAGCGCGGCCGACGCACGACGTCACTGCCAGGACGGCGACGAGAACGATGAGAGAGCGCACGGAGAGTCCAGTTCGAGAAGAATCACGGCAACGGCAACGGCATTTTGACAGGATGAAGGGCGACAGGATGAACAGGATGGTGAACAGGATGCAGGGCGCCGGGAGGCGTGGCTTCCCGAGCG
>Ga0126308_10000107_pt1 | contig 20593 bp, 9 predicted proteins | sample Plot55_FD_92533 | JGI IMG/M metagenome (GOLD analysis project Ga0126308, IMG submission 92533) | Serpentine soil microbial communities from UC McLaughlin Reserve, CA, USA - Plot55 | ecosystem: Environmental > Terrestrial > Soil > Grasslands | place: USA: UC McLaughlin Reserve, Lake County... | reverse complement strand
GCGGCGCGCTGGGGCTGCAGGAGCAAGCGGCCGCCAACAAGGCGGCCGCGCACGCCGACACGCCCACCGTGGCGCACCTGGACGCGCTGGGGCGGCCCTTCCTGACCCTCGCACACAACCGATTCGAGCTAAACGGCGCGACCGTCGAGAAAAAGTACGCCACGCGCGTCGAACTAGACATCGAGGGCAACCAGCGCACGGTGCGCGACGCCATCGCGCAGAACGGCGACCCGCTCGGGCGCGTCGTCATGCGCTACGACTACGACATGCTCGGCAACCGCATCCACCAAGCCAGCATGGAGGCGGGCGAGCGCTGGGTATTGGATGACGTGGCGGGCAACCCGATCCGCACCTGGGACAGCCGCCGCTTCCGGCGCCGCATGACCTACGACGAGCTTCGCCGAGCCACCGGCCTATTCGTAACCGGCGAAGGCGCGGAGGGGCTGGCCGAGCGGACCGTCTATGGCGAGAACCTGGGCGACGCCGCCAACCACCGCACCCGCGTGCATCAGGTCTTCGACGGCGCGGGCATCGTCACCAACGTGGCCTACGACTTCAAAGGCAACCTGCGGCAGAGCCGGCGCGAGTTGCTGCCGGATTACAAGCAGGCGGTGGATTGGGACCAGAACCCCGCAGCCAACGACGGCGCCTTCACCAGCCGCACCACCTACGACGCGCTCAACCGCCCGCTCACCGCCACCTCGCCGGACGGCAGCGTCTATCGCCCCACCTTTAACGAAGCCAACCTGCTCGACAAGGTGGAGGTGAACCTGCGCGGCGCGGTGGCGGCCACGCCCTTCGTCGTCAACGTCAACTACAACGCCAGGGGCCAGCGCGACCTTATCGAATACGGGTGTGGGGCAGGGCCGAATCGCGGCGGGGTCACGACCACGTATGAATACGACGAGCACACGTTCCGCTTGATCCACCTGAAGACCACGCGATCCGTGGGTCTGAACGGCGTCGGGTCACAGATCTTCGCTGATCCGAAGGTGGTGCAGGATCTGCGCTACACCCACGACCCGGTGGGCAACCTCACCCGCATCGAAGATGCCGCGCTGAAGACCGTCTTCCACGACAACGAACGGGTCGAGCCGGTCTGCAGCTACACCTACGACGCCCTTTACCGGCTGATCGAAGCCGAGGGCCGCGAGCACATCGGGCAGACCGCACACGACTTCAACCCGCCGGACGGCAACCGGCGCGACCACCCCTTTGCCGGTCTTGCAGACTTCATCGCCCATCCGAACGATACGCAGAAGCTGCGCCACTACACCGAGCGTTACGAGTACGACGCCGTCGGCAACTTCGAGGTGCTGCGCCACGTCGCCAACGGCGGCAGTTGGACGCGGCGCTACGAATACAAGGAAGACAGCCTCATCGAAGCCGGCAAGAAGAGCAACCGGCTGACCAGAACGGCGCTAGGCAACGGCCTCAACCGCATCGAGACCTACACCCACGACGCCCATGGCAATATGGCCGCCATGCCCCACCTGGCGGCCTTGGTCTGGGACTTTGAAGACCAGTTGCAGCAGGTGGACCTAGGTGGCGGCACGGCCTACTACGTCTATGACGCAGGTGGCCAACGCGTGCGCAAGGTCATTGAGACGCAGAACGGCACGCGCCGGAAGGAACGCATCTACCTCGGCGGCTTCGAGATCTACCGCGAATTCAACGGCAACGGTGCCACCGTGACGCTCGAGCGCGAAGCGCTGCACGCGACGGACGACGACCAGCGCATCGCGTTGGTGGAGACCAAGACGACTGAGAATGGCAGCTCGGTCAACGCGCCCGAGCCCCTGCATCGCTACCAACTCGGCAACCATCTCGGCTCCGCCAGCGTGGAACTGGCCGAAAACGGCGCGCTGATTTCCTACGAGGAATATCACCCCTACGGCACCACAGCTTTCCAAGCCGGCCGAAGCGCCACCGAAGCGAGCCTCAAACGGTATCGTTACACGGCAATGGAGCGGGACGAGGAGACGGGCTTAGCCTACCATACCGCCCGCTACTACCTGCCATGGCTGGGGAAGTGGACAAGTCCCGATCGGAGTGGGGTGAATGACGGGCTGAATCTTTATGCTTACTGTCGTGGCAACCCTATCAACAAAACGGATCAGCTCGGTTCAGATTCAAAGTGGTGCTTATTTTGTAATCCGTTCTCCGAAGATGTTGAATTTGCTCCTGTCGAATTTACTGGACAAGTTGCCGTCGGCGTCGGTGAGGCGGCGTGGGGGACGGCCAAGGGTTTGTACACTACTGTAGGACACCCTGTAGAGACGGCAAAAGGACTTTACGGTGCGGCGAGGCATCCCGTAAGGACGCTGAAAGCCATCGGCCGGGGCATCGAGGAAACGGCCAAGGCTGTCTCGTCAGGAGACCCAAGAGCTATTGGCCGTGTGATTTTTGAGGTTGCTGCGTTTGCTGTTCCCGCTTCCAAGGTGGGCAAAGCCTCGAAGGTCGCAGAAACGGCGGTAGATGCAGCGAGGGTGGCGGAGAAAGCAGCGGATGTGGGGCGAGTAGCCGAGAAGGCCGCCGATCTCTACAGAGTTACGAATAAGGTTGAGGACTTTGCGATGGCCGGTAGCAAGGTTGGTGACGTCGAACGAGCGGCTGCCAAGGCAGCGTCTGCTGCCTCGCTTTCACCCTTAGAGATTGTGTCGGCTATGGAACGCCATGTTGCGGCGCAGAACGTCCGAATAGCCCGTGCCGTCCGCAGCGGCAACAGGCAGTTTTTTGAAAGCCTTGGAATGAGTCGGAGGCAAATTAACGTCTTGATGAACCCAAGTCGTTCTACCTTCGCCGCCCAGTATGGAAACGCGATGGAGCGTGCTGTGGCTCGCGCGTTTCACAGTGACACCGGTCTGAGCGGGATGCTCATCGACGCACGCAACGCATCCGGCATAGTCTTCCCGAAACCCCTCAAGGGGCGCGCGCTGCGGCCAGACTTTGGCTTCGCTTCAGGGCCACTACAGGGCAACATTGTCGACGTTACGGCACTAGGCGGCCGGGTGGAGAAGATGACCAAGTACCACGACCGTGTCCTCACACTCGAGTACCAGCGCCCTACATTCTGACAGTCCCTTGGAAGACAAGGTGGATGATGCGTTCTCAAAAGCAAGAGCATATTACAGACCATTTCGAGAAGAGTCGCACCTTCGTCCAGAGCACCGAGCAAGCCCTCAAACGATAGCAGGGACGAGCATGATACACGCCGCCGGATGATGGACGAGACGATGAAGTGCTTCGCTGCGAGTAGGGTCGAGGGCATCCGGAAACCGCAGCAGGAGTTGGGCCTTGAGCTTATTCGAGACCATCTCCTGAGCGGCGATGCTTGGATGAAGAGGTGGATGATTGCCGGATCTTTCCTGAAGGCGAGAGTATGCAGACAAGCTACCAATGTCGCGACCATCCAGAGGTCTGCTGTACAGAAAGGATGTGAAACATGGCTGATTGGGTAGAAGACGGCGGTACTGAGGCCGGGGCTGGCGGCGCTGAATCCGGGGAGGTCTACACCGTGGTGGGCACGGTCACGTGCCCGGACCGTGCCGGGGTCGGCGGCCTGTACGTCGAGATCGTAGACAAAAACGTCGAGCGGGACGTCCTGCTTGCCCACACGCTCACCGACGAGCGCGGGCGCTACCAAGCCCGCTTCTCCGAGCTGCATGGCAAAACGCAGCCCGACCTGCAGGCGCGGGTATGGGCGAGTGATGCGGCGGATGCTGCGTTTCTGGGCGAGTCCGACGTCCGCTACAACGCGACCAACGACGAGACGCTGGATGTCGAGCTGCGCGCCAACTCCGCGGCGCTGCCGAGCGAGTACGAGACCTTGACCGGCGCGCTCACGGAGCGCTACGAGGGTCAGCTGGGCGACCTCGAAGAAAGGGATGACCGGCAGGACGTCACGTACCTGGCGAACAAGACCGGTTGGGATGCCCGCGCGGTCGCCTTGGCCGCGCTCGCAGATCAGTTCAGCGAGCACCGCGCAGACGGGGAAGGCGCGGAGAGGATCCATCCTGCCTTCTATTACGCCCTGTTCCGCGCCGGGCTCCCCGCCAACCCCGACACCCTCTATCAGGCCGATGCGAGCATGGTCGAGGGGATCTGGCAGCGGGCCATCGAGCGGGGGGTAATCCCGAATACGCTCGAGGACGAGCTCCCGCAGGCGGTGCAAACATTCCAGAGCCTAAGCGCTGTGCGCGCTCTCGACACCCGGGCGCTCGCCGGGACCTCGACCCTCAGGGAGCTGCTGCATCTCACGCTCGGCGACGACGCGCAGCGCTTGCGGCAATTCGCCGAGCTCTACACAAGAGAGCACGGCGACCTGCCGACGTTCTGGAACGCGGTGCAGGAAGCGTTCGGTGAGGAGACCGCAAAGCAGCTCCGACTCGAAGGCCAACTGGGCTACCTGACCCTCAACAACGCCCCCCTGATCCGCAGCCTGCACGAGGCCGAAGCGGAGAATCCATTGTCGGACACACTGGATCTGGCGCAGCGCGGCTACTTCCGCGCCGAGAAATGGAGCAGCGAACGCCTGGATGGCTCGGTTCCCGACCAGATTCCTGGCGATACGCCCAGTGAAAAACGTGCCAACTACGCCGAGCTGCTGGCCGCGCAGGTGCGCTTGAGTTTCCCGACCACCGTGGTCGCCGAGAGGATCAGAAGCGAAGAGCTCCCCCTCACAGACGACGCCGACGTGCGGGACGCCGTCTACGCTTTCCTCACCGACAATCAGGGCAAATTCGAGATCGGCATGCATCCGGTCGAGCGGTACATCGCCCGCAACGACCTTGGCGATCAGCTCGACGCGCCCGTGAAGGAGCAGATCAAGCGGATTCAGCGGGTCTACCAGATAACCCCGACCGACGAGGCGATGAAGGTTCTGCTGGACAACAACCTGGACTCGGCCTACCAGGTCGTCGGCTACGACGAAGCGGAGTTCGTCCAGAACTTCGAGGACGACCTTGGCGGGGAAGACAATGCCCGGCAGACCTATGCCAAGTCGCAGCAGGTGCACAACGCGGTGCTCAACATCGCGAGCAGCTATCTCACCGCGCGCAGTGCGCCCGCCCTCGGGTCTGACTCCAATGCGCCGATGGTCGACCCCGCCCCGACCGGCCTGGGCGCAAGGGACGCGTCTGCTTCCGATGTTATCGCCTATCCGACCCTCGAAGGCCTGTTCGGCTCGATGGACTACTGCGCTTGCGAGCACTGCCGCTCGATCTTGAGCCCCGCCGCTTATCTGGTGGACCTGCTCCTCTTTATCGACCGCCCGGACGACCGCCCGAAGAACGAGAGGGAGAACCCGCAGGCGGTGCTGCTGGAGCGCCGCCCGGATATCCAGCACCTGCCGCTCACCTGCAAGAACACCAACACACCCCTTCCTTACATCGATGTGGTCAACGAGACGCTGGAATACTTTGTTGCCAACAACCTCTCGCTCGCCAACTACACCGGGCACGATACCGATGACAGCGGTAGTGCCGAAGGTCTCCTGGCAAGCCCGCAGTTCGTCAACGATGCCGCGTACGAAACCCTGAAGGCCGAGCTCTTCCCGCCGCCGCTGCCGTTCCACAGGCCGCTGGAGACCCTGCGCCGCTACTTCGATGGGTTCGAGGTCCCGCTGCAAGAGGCGATGGAGGTCCTGCGTACGGACGATGCCATCGAACGGGCGAACGATGCCGCCTACGGCTGGCGCGACATCCTGATGGAGCAGCTCAAGCTCTCGCGCGCCGAATACCGTCTGCTGACCGACCGTACGCTGACGCTTCAGCAGCTCTACGGGTACGACCCCGCGACCCCGGACGCTGATGTGCTGGCCGGTCTCTCCAACGTCAAAGCTTTCGCGCGACGGGTCGGGGTGAGCTACGAGGACGTCATCGAGCTCCTCAAGACGAAGTTCATCAACCCGAACAGCACGCTGATCCCCCGGCTGGAGCGGCTTCAGGTTCCGTTCTCGACCCTCAAGAAGCTCAAGGACGGCACCATCTCCGATGCCGAATTCGACGAGTTGCTGCCCGCCGGTCTAGACCCCGCCGAGTACGGCGGCGATATCAAGGCGTGGGTGAAGAACGACGCCAACTACGCCCGCATCATGGCGCTGATAACGCTCGCCAACCCGGACAACGACGCCGACCTCTGCTCCTTCGACAAACTCGAGTTCCGGTACGCCAACCCGGACAACAGCGCCAACTCCCTGCGCGCGATCGAGTTTATCCGCCTGATCCGCTTCATCCGCCTCTGGAAAAAGTTGGGCTGGACCATCGAGCAGACCGACAAGGCGATCACGGCGCTCTACCCGTCAGACCAGACGCCGAACGGCGCCGATGACGCCACGAATCTTCAGCGCTTGGATGCCGGGTTCCTTGTCCTGCTGCCGCGCCTCGGTATCGCTCTTCGGGTAATGGACCGCCTGGATCTGACACCGAATAAGGATCTGCTGGGTCTCCTCGCCTCCTGGTCTCCCATCGACACCCACGGTGCCAACTCCCTCTACGGCAATATGTTCCTCAGCTCTACGCTGCTGAAGCAGGACGCTGCGTTCGCCGATGACGGCTTCGGTAACCTCCTGCAGGACAACAATCAGAAGGTGGTCGCGCATACCGAGGCGCTGCGCGCGGCCTTCAGTCTGACCGCCGAGGAGTTCTCTCTGATCGTCGCAGCTCTCGGCTTCGATGCCAACACGCCGCTGACGCTCGACAATATAAGCGCCATCTATCGCTGGGGCTGGCTGGCACGCGAACTGCGCCTCAGCGTGCGCGAGTTTCTCCTTCTCACCGGCTTCACGGGTCTCGACCCGTTCGCCCCGCCCGACCCACCTAACCCGCCGGTAGTGCGCCTCCTGGAGATGGTAGAGGCGCTCCGCGCCGCGGCCCTCGCGCCGGCGCAGGCCCTCTACCTCATCTGGAATCAGGACATCAGCGGCCAGTCCGCGCCGGAGGACGGGCAGATAACCGACCTCGCGCGCATCCTGCGCGCCGACTTCACCGACATCGAGAGCCAGTTCACGGTCGCTGAGGACCCGAGCGGTGACATCGCCCGCGCCCGCATGACGCTGGTCTACGGCAGCGACGCCACCGACTTCTTTTTTGGCCTCTTGAATAACGCGCTCTCGGTTGATGTTTCCTACAGCCACCCGGAGGCCACCCTGGAGCAACCGATCGTGGATGCAGCCGCAGGTAGGATCACCTACGACGACTCCCGCAAACGGCTCGCGTACTCCGGGGTCCTAAGCGAAGCGGTGCGCGACGCGCTCAAGGCCGTCGCAGGGATGAGCGCGGAGTTTCAAGCTGCGGTCGACGAGCTCTATCGTGCGAACCAGGCGGCAATAGGGCCATTCTTCGCGCGCTACCCGGAGCTTCTGCCGCTATTCTCCGCCTACGCCGCCTCCGCCGACCCGCCGGAGAAGAAGCGGATGGCGCTGCTCGCCAACTTCTTGCCCGAACTAAAGAAGCGGCGCAAGCACCAGCAGGCGCTCGCGGCAGTCAGTGCCGCGTCTCGCACCGATGTGACGTTCGCGCAGGCCATCCTGGATGACGCAACGGTAGTGCATGCTGTAGGGGACACTACGCAGTCCGCCCTCCATGACCTGGCCGTATTGGAGACGCCGGGCCTCTCGGCGCAATTCTTCTGGCGCGACACCGCCACTGGCAATGCGGATTTCGCTGCTGAGGCCGTACCGACACTCGCTTACACCGCGGAAGGGGCAAACAAACTGCCCGCAAACCCGGCGGCGGGCAACGCCATTTCCGGCGTCTGGAGCGGCTACCTCGAAGTCCCGGAGAACGGCTCCTACAACATCGAGGTCGAGACCGATCCCGGCGCGACCGTCAGCCTCACCCTCGGTGGCGACCCTGTTACCGATCTCGCGCAGGACGGCAACATCTGGAGCATCCGGAACCCGATCGCGCTGACTGCCGGGACCCTCTACGCGGTGGAGCTGAAGGTCGAGAGGGTGACAAACACGCTTGTGGTCCGCTGGGAGACCACCGGGCGCGGCCGGGAAGTGCTCCCCGCACGCCATCTCTACTCCGCCACCCTCGTCGACCACCTCCGGAGTGCATACGTCCGCTTCCTGAAGGTATCCTCGCTCGCGACCGGATTAAGACTGACGGCTAATGAGATCGCGCACTTCGCCGCGCACGCAGGCTACGAGATTGGCGGGCAGGGATGGCTTAATGCCCTTCCTATGTCCGGTACCCCAGACCCCCCAACCTCGCAGGCCCTGCACAAAGTGCTTGCCGCGCTGCTCAATTTCGCCCGCATCAAGGCCGCGCTCGCGCCCGACGATGAGCGACTGCTCTCTGTTCTGCAAGATCCGGCTGCGACCCTGCCAAACGGAGATAGCCTGTTGCTGGCCCTGACCCGGTGGGAAAGTGGCTCGTTGAACGCGGTCTTGGCCCGCTTCGGTAAGAACCAGACCGATCTCGCGCATTTGGATACCTTCCGAGTCATCTACGATGCCTACGCGCTGGTCACGGCCTTCGGCATTTCGGCCTCCGCGCTGATCAAGGCGACGACTAACGAGCCGAATGCTGACACGGTGCGCGATCTGCAATCCGCCTTGCGGGCCCGCTACGACGAAGCCAGTTGGCTCGCCGTGCTCACGCGTATCAACGACGCCCTGCGCGATCTTGGGCGTGATGCCCTGGTCGCCTACATCCTGCAAAAGCTAGGGGAGAATCCGACCACCAACCACATAGACACGCCGGAGGAGCTCTTCGAGTACTTCCTGATGGACGTGCAGATGGAGCCGTGCATGCAGACGTCGCGCATCCGGCACGCGCTCTCCTCCGTTCAACTCTTCGTCGAGCGTTGTCTGATGAATCTGGAGCCGCGGGTCGCGCCATCGTCCATCAAGGCCGCCCAATGGGAGTGGATGAAGCGCTACCGGGTCTGGGAGGCGAACCGCAAGGTCTTTCTCTGGCCGGAGAACTGGCTCGAACCCGAGCTGCGTGACGATCAGTCGCCGTTCTTCAAGGAGACGATGAGCGAGCTGTTGCAGAGCGACATCACCGAGGACGCCGCCGCGACCGCGCTTCTCGGTTATCTATCCAAACTGGAAGAGGTCGCGAAGTTGGAGCCATGCGGCATCCACTACGAGGAGAACGACCGCAGAACAGCGGACGCTAGAGCACACGTGGTGGCTCGCACCGCCGGGGCGCAGCGCAAGTACTACTACCGCCGGCGCGAATTCGGCTACTGGACGCCCTGGGAGCAGATCAACCTCGATATCGAGGACAACCCGGTAATACCGGTGGTTTGGAAGGGCCGCCTCTTGCTCTTCTGGATTAAGATTCTCATGCAGCCCCCGATCGAGCCGGCTTCTCAGCTCCCGTCCTCCCGCACCGAGCCGCTCTCCGGTCTCACCCTGGATGACGTCATCCAGGGTGATGTCACGAACGATCCCACGAGGAATTTGAAGGTGACTCCGCAGGCGGTGCTCTGCTGGAGCGAGTACTACAACGGCAAATGGCAGCCACCAAAGACGTCAAACGTGGACAACCCGACCAACTTTAGGCGTCCGTTCGACGTCGCAGGGCCAGGTGCCTTCGACCGCCAGAAACTTGTGCTAGGGGAAACTGTTGAGTCGGGCTCGCTGCGGCTGAGGGAGTCGGAGGCGCTGCGGCTGAGGATTTTGGGACAGGTCGGCGGTTCGTCATTCTTGTTCTATAACACGCACAGCCTGCCGCTGCGCGAGGAGGATAAACGGCCGCCGGATATTGGGGACTCCTCTAAGGCCATACGGAAAATGAACACTCCGAACTCCACGTTCTCGATCTCATACTCCAGCCTAGAAGCAGAGTCCTTTAAGTCCTTTACCCGTGACGTATTGAGGAACGACGAAATAGAACATTCCTACCACACGGTCGAAACGTACACTACTAGCTACCTTCCAGACGCCACGCAGCAAAGTTTGCTGCAGAACGTCTGGGAAGCCCCATTCTTCTTCGAGGATAGCAGGCATGTCTTCTATGTCACCACCACCGAGAAGAGGGAGAAGATCTCCGAGCACGCTGGCTTCGGCGTAGTAGTCCCGCAACGGAAACAGTGGGATATCCCGCCGCTGGTCGTGGTGAACCCCGACGCGCGCTTAGAGGGTATCCCGGACGGGGACGGCCTGATTATCGAAGGATCAGGCCCCGGCACCACGGAACCACTCCCGGAACCACTCCCGATAGGGCGGTTCGTAACCGAGGACGCCAACATCCGCACCCTTATCGGCACCAGCGCAAGCGTGCGCTATGGCGACCGGGAAATAGGTCCCGGGGGCGCCCTGTCCGATAGGTAGACGCAGCAATGGTGAAGAGAAAGGGAGACCAACGATGGTGAACTACGCAACTGAGGTCGGGTTCCACTACAGTCAAGACGCCTACCAGGAGACGCGGCCGCTTTTGACCGAGAGCACGGACCCCGCGTTCACGTACACATTCGAGAACTTCTTCCACCCGTATGTCGGTGAGCTGATCGAGCAGCTCAACAGGAAATCGCTAACTGGGCTGCTGGACCCCGACTATCACCAGAGCCTAGCTAAGGACTTCTTTGAGACCTACTACACCGCGCTAACTAACGACAAGGTCGAGCTCAACTACTTCCCGAAGGAGATTGACGTTCGCGCTGGCGGGCCGTATGCAAACTACAACTGGGAACTGCTCTTCCACGTACCGCTGACCATCGCGGTGCACCTGAGCAATAGCCAGCGGTTCGCCGAGGCGCAGCGTTGGTTCCATTACATCTTCGACCCGACCTCAAATGACACCATGATCTCGCCGCCACAGCGTTTCTGGAAGTTCCTGCGCTTCCGGCAGGACACCGACGTACAGCAGATCGACGACCTGCTGGCGCTACTGAGCAAGCCCGACGATGAATGCACCCCAGCCGAACTCCAGCTCAAGGCAACGGTTCTGAGTGGCTACGAGGCGATAAAGAACAGGCCTTTCCAGCCGCACACGGTGGCGCGCACCCGGACGGTAGCCTACCAATATTGCGTCGTCATGAAGTATCTGGATAACCTGATCGCCTGGGGCGACAGCCTCTTTAGGCAGGACACGGTGGAGGCCATCAACGAGGCGACGCAGCGCTACGTGCTGGCCGCTAACATCCTGGGACCGCGCCCGCAACCGTTGCCGGAGCGCGGCACGGCTCCCCCGAAGACCTTCGCGCAGCTCAAAAAGGACGGTCTCGACCCGATGGGCAACGCGCTGGTGGAACTGGAAGGGCAGTTCCCGTTCAATCTCGCCCTGCCGCCGTCGCCGAACGGGGGAGGCAGCGCCCAGAGCGGCCCGCTCTTCGGTATCGGACGCACCCTTTTCTTCTGTATTCCGCGCAACGACAAACTGCTCACGTACTGGGACACGGTGGCCGACCGGCTCTTCAAGATCCGCGACTGCATGAATATCGAGGGCGTGGCGCGCCAGCTCGCGCTCTTCGATCCGCCGATCGACCCCGGCATGCTGGTCAAGGCGGCGGCGACCGGGATCGATGTCGGCAGCATCGTCAGCGGGCTGAACCAGCCGATAGGCCCCGTGCGCTGCCTGCTGCTGATTCAGAAGGCTCTGGAGCTCTGCGGCGAGGTGCGCGGCCTAGGCAACGCGTTGCTCTCGGCCCTAGAGAAAGGCGACGGCGAGCATCTAGCGTTGCTCCGCCAAGGTCACGAGATCAAGATCCAGCAGTTGTCCCAGGAGGTGCGCTTCCTCCAGTGGAAGCGGGAGCAGGAGGCGACCGAGTCGTTGCTCAAGAGCCGCGCAAGCGCACTCGAGCGTTACCGCTACTACCAGCGTTTGCTAGGCCTGACACCCGACAATAACGTTGTCCCGGACACCTTCCCGCTCGACCGGCGCGAGCTGACCGAGGAGAACTTCGACGAGGCGTACAGCGTTCTCGTCGGTCAGTACGATAGGGCGGTGGCGGTGCAAGCGTACCCGCAATTGAGGCTCGCGGGCGACGCGTCGCCCGGGAATTTTGCGGGATTTTCTGGCAGCGGCAGAGTCTATTTATCACACAATGAAGACGTAGAACTGAACGTGCACTTACCTCTCGCGAGGGATTCGACTTTGCTGAGTACCACTTACCACTCGGTAGCAGCCACGCTGACCCCTATCCCCGACCCGAAAGTAAATTTGCACTTTTGGGGGCTGGGTGGGACGATTGATCTCAAAGTTGGAACTGTGCTTGCAACTCTGGCAAGAGTTGCCGGAGACATTGCTGGAATCACTGCGTCATGGGAACGAGACCAAGCTGGCATGGCGTCCAAGTATGCCTCGTACGAACGCCGCGCCGATGAGTGGATTCTGCAGTACAACCTCGCCGCGCACGAGTTGATGCAGATCGGACGGCAGATAGTCTCGTCGCTGATCGCCGAGCAGGTTGCGCACCACGAGTATCTGAACATCCAGACCCAGATCTCGCAGGCGCAGGAGGTGCAGAGCTTCCTACAGGAGAAATTCACCAGCGAGGAGCTCTACGGCTGGATGCAGGGCGAGATCTCGCGCCTGTACTACGAATACTACCGGTTCGCGTTCGACACGGCGCGCAAGGCCGAGCACACCATGAAGCACGAGCTCATGCGCCCGGAGCTGGACGGCACCGACTACGTGAAGTTCAACTACTGGGACGGCGGGCGCAAGGGGCTGCTCGCCGGCGAGGCGCTCTACCTGGACGTCAAGCGGATGGAGATGGCTTACTACGAGAACAACAAGCGCGAGTTCGAGCTGACGCGCCACATCTCGCTGCGGCAGCTGGACCCGCTGGCCTTGCTGACCCTGAAGGCTACCGGCAAATGCGAGGTCTCGATCCCCGAATGGCTCTACGACCGCGACTGCCCGGGCCACTACATGCGCCGCCTCAAGAGCGTTGCCGTCTCGCTGCCATCGGTGGTCGGCCCGTACACCAGCGTCAACTGCACCCTCTCGCTGCTCCGAAGCAGCGTGCGGAAGTCGTCTCTCCTGAAGGACGGTGCGTATGGGCGGACCGGAGCGGACGACGACCGCTTCGTCGATTACTTCGGCTCCGTGCAGTCAGTCGTGACCAGCGGCGCGAACAACGACAGCGGGATGTTCGAGACGAACCTGCGCGACGAGCGTTTCCTGCCGTTCGAGGGCGCAGGCGCGGTGAGCGCGTGGCGCTTGGAATTACCCAAGGACTTCCGGCCGTTCGACTACGCGACGATCTCGGATGTCATCCTGCACGTCCGCTATACCGCGCGTCAGGGGGGCGACCTCCTGGGCAACCAGGCGCTCGTGGAGATGCGGGAGATGCTCTCAACGGAGAATCAGTCCGGCCTCGCGCTCCTTTTCAGCCTGCGGCACGACTTCCCAACGGAGTGGTCGGCGTTTGTGAACGGCGACAGCGACTTCTCAGTGCGCCTGAACAAGGATTATTTCCCGTACATGGTGCAGAGCGAGACGCTGAAGATCGACGCGCTGGAGCTATACAAACACAAAGGTACACAGATAGCGAAGCTCCCTATCGCGCTCCCTGAGAACCTGGAAGAGGAATTAAACGGCGCCAGCCGCGCCTCTGACCTGAGCATCACGCCCGATGGCGAGATCCTCACGCGCGCTGGCGACGCGCAGATCTTCCTGATCATACGCTACCGGCTGGATGAGTAAGGTGCTCAGATCCGTGCCCAAATCGCGGCGCTTACGAACCGCCGGAGTGCCCTGCAGGATAGTGTCTGGTAAGTTGTGGGTTGAGTGAGGAGGGAGCACTTGACCCCGAAGAACGAATTCGAGCATGACGTCAAGCGCGACGTAGAGGCGCGGGTGCGCGAAGGCGTGAAGGCGATTCTCGAGGAGGTGCTCGAGCAAATAGTCGCTATTCATTCACGATTCATTAGCGTCTGTTCTCATGTAGTGCAGAGAAGGTCAGGCTAGAGAAGGGAGTTCGGCCATGCAACGCGAGGAAATAAAGGTGTGCACTGACCGGGTGCTCACCGAACGGCAGCAGTGGGAGGCCACACAAGCGGCCATCAACGAGCGTGAGGGGAACGCCCTTGACTCGGGGCGGCTGGGCGACGCGTTCGTGAATCTCTCCGAGTTCACCGAAGCCGATGCCGACGAGCGTCTGAAACGCCTCTCGTTAGTATCGTTCAGCGGCAAGCGCTTCAGCAACGGGAGGACGCTCAAGGTCTTCTTCATCGGGTCGTGGCCCGACTGGGCCTCCGACCGTGTAATGGAGCTGATGAAGCGCTGGTCGATCCAGGCCAACATCCACATCGAGCGCACCGCTGACCGCGCCGCCTCAGACGTGCGCGTAGACAAGGACCCATCAGATGGTTCCTGGTCTTACCTGGGGACCGATATACTCGGCATTCCCAAAGACGAGCCGACCATGAACCTTGGCTGGATCCTCGACACCGAGAACGACTTCGAGGCGAGCCGCCGCGTCGTCGTCCACGAGATGGGCCATACACTGAGCTTCGGACACGAGCAGGCGCACCCCGAAGGCGACATCGACTGGGACCGAGAGGCGGTCTACGCGTACTTCGGCGGCCCGCCGAACAATTGGAGCCGCGCCCAGGTCGACGCCCAGGTCTTCCGAAAGTATCAGGGCGCGCCGGTTACGAACTTTTCCGAGTACGACCGCACTTCCATCATGCACTATGCGATCCCGGCCGCCTTCGTGACTGACCCCAACGACGTCGTCGGCTGGAACACCAAACGGTCACCGCTCGACAAGCGCTACGCTGCCCTATGGTACCCCTACCCTCAGGTCGAGGAGGCGATCACCGCGGCGATCGACGAGCTCGAGCGCGCCGCTGAAGCAAGGCTCAACAGCGCCGAGAGAAGTTAGGATAACGGGGCAGCTACCAGGTGAACGAGAGGCCAACGAAGCTTTGAGGCGGCTACTCGAAAAGGGGGTGGCGAGCAAGACCGGTATGGCTTGAGCATGGAGTAGCTCTAGAGCGTGCTATGAACTTGGGTAAAATCGCATAGAAATGCGGATTCCACGGTCAGCTTGCTTCCCTCGCGATCTCCGTTTTCCGCATTTCTAAGCCGTTTCTAATCGAGTTCATAACACGCTCTAGCCAGGTCCGCCCGGCCTCTCAGCAAACTCTCTTTCCATCTCCACGATAGCTTCCACCATGGCTGCTCCCAACCGTCCGGTATGTGGCCTAAGAGGGGCGGGGCGGCGTCCTCGTGGTGTAGTAGATCGACAAGCACTCGCAAAAGTATGCGCGGGGGCTCTTGGACGGCTTCCGGGAGAGTACTAGCCTACACAGGCGCACAGACCGCGCCCACTACTCAGGCGGGCGCGATCTGCGACTCTTTTGGCGCCCTTGGTAGCGTAGGATGTTCGGAGCGAGAGAGGGAGGAGAGATGGTGGATGACGACAGGATGCACCGCATCCTCGCCGCACGCGAGAGCGCGCGCGAGCTACGGGAGCTTTCCAATGTGGAGCTGGATGTGAGACACGACGTGTTTGTAGGACTGTTAAATAGACCGGGCCAAGCACGCATCGCGGCCCTGATCCAACGACAGGAGTATATAAGCCGCATCGACTCCTACCTCATGGAGCGGAGGAGGCGTGAGACCGCCAGCCAAGGGGAGTGCATGGAGGCGCTGTCCAGGAGCATCAACCGGCTCACCGTGATCATCGCGGTCGCTACGATCGTAGGCGTGGGTAGGCGGCTTCAGAGGGTAGATGGATTCGAAAGGAGTAGGCGCAGGGAGGTGCTCCGCGCTCTACGTCCCCGCTGAGGCGGCGAATTCCGAGAACGCCGTGAATGCGAAGTTCGCAGAATTCACCTTCTACTCAGTTCGGTGAATAAAGACCGACGGGGGCGGAAGGAGGGAGAAGTTCCCCGCCGGTATCAAGAGGCGCTGGGGGGAAGGCAAGGAAGCCCCGACGCCTGTGGGGACGCGAGCCCGGTAGGACCGGCGCTCACCCCGCGTTCCTGACCTTCAGTACACTACTTGCTCCTTTTGCGGCATAGTCAAGATACACTGAGATGCAGTAGGATAGGGGGCGCTTAAGGAAGGAAGTATTTATGAGTAGATCCTCATCCCTCTATCGGCGCCACCGTTTTCCCGGCGAGATTATCAGCCACTGCGTATGGCTGTACTACCGATTCTCCTTAAGCTATCGCGCTATAGAGGAGATGATAGCCCAGCGGGGCGTGAGGGTAAGCTACGAGACTATCCGGCAGTGGTGCCTCAAATTCGGACAGACGATCGCCGACGAATTACGTCGCCGTCGGCCTCGACCTGGCGAGAAGTGGCACCTGGATGAGGTGTATCTGAAGATTAACGGACGGACCCACTACCTGTGGCGGGCCGTCGATCAGGAGGGCGTTGTGCTCGACATCCTCGTGCAGAGTCGGCGCAACAAGCAGGCGGCGATAAGGTTCTTGGGGCGGTTGCTAACAAGTATGCACTACGCCCCCGGATCATAGTGACCGACAAACTCAAGAGCTATGGCGCCGCCATAAAAGAGCTGAAGCTAGAAGTCGAACATCGCCAACACAAGGGCCTCAACAACCGGGCCGAGAACTCACACCAGCCGACTCGCGAGCGGGAACGAAGAATGCGGCGCTTCAAGTCGGCGGAGCAGGCCCAACGCTTCCTGGCGCCGTTCGGCCTGATAGGTGGGCATTTTCGGGTGCGGCGTCACCGCCTAAAAGCGGAGCAGTACCTTCAGGAGATGGCATCCCGCTTCCGAACGTGGCGGGAGGTGAGCGGCTTGGCAGCCCGCGCCTAAGAGTGACGATTTCTCCTACAAAGCCGAGAGATTCCTCAATTTCGCTTTGCGGGATTTTAAGTTGACAAAGCCCTCGAGATTATGGGAACCTAGGCGTCAATAGGCCTATAACTAAGAAGGAGAATTCCGATGGCAAACATATACCGCATCCACCCGGCTATCGGCATCGCGCGACTTGGCGATAGCCCTGACAAGTACTTCGTAGGCCCGGAGGCGCCCGGCGTTCCACCTTCACTGAATCGACCGGACGCTCCCCCTGACCCGAATGCCAGGTACAAGGACGACCAAGATCGGATCAAGCGACAGGGTGCGCGCTTCAGGATCTACGAACACACGCTCGACGACGCGGGGGCGACGGTACAGGTGCGAGAGATCACCGCCGACGATGCGCAGATCGAGTGGGAAGTCCACTTGGCAAACCGCAAAGCGGCTGCACCCAGGTTTCCCCTAGGGGAAGAGAGGCGCAACAAGGAGGTCCCAGAGAACAAGCTGGTTATTGACGCTGGACCGCGGAAGATTAGCGGGGTCGGACAGCACATGAAGCGACTCCAAGGAAGATTCATGGATATTGATGTGCCACTTGGAGACCTTCTTACCGACAGCGTCGGGCGACTAATCGTTCTTGGCGGCTTCGGCAATTCGCAATCTCCTTCGGGCAGCGCCCTCGTTGAATATGCCAACAACGACGGCTGGTGCGACGACGTTTCGGATGGTCCGGTTCGAGCCACTATCCAGCTGAATGGCAGCACCGAGACTATAGAGGCCGATTCGGCATGGGTGATTGTCGCACCGCCGGATTTCGCACCCCCGATCGAAAACGTGGTTACACTCTACGATGTCGTCTACAACATGATGGCTAAATTCGATCCGTCGCTAGCGATCAGTAATGGCACCAAAGTCTGCTTCACACGTGACATCTACCCCATATTTCGGCGAGTGTCTAATATGCACTGGGTCAGTATGGTTGCCGCAATTGGCCACGGCCCGGCTCCTGGCCCTGGGCAGCCCTTAGGCCACTTCATCTCTCACGTACAATGGCTCTCCGATAACGGTCCAGAGGTTCAGGGCATACGTGGCAGGATCTTTATGAGATTGAGGAGCCCCGACGGCAAAGGCGGTAATATGCCTAGGCTGCCGGCCAATCCGGCTCCGGGTGATCCTGCGGTGTTGTCTCTCACGGAGGTGCAGTACGAGCGGATGAGGAGGTGGGCCGAGGGCGATTTCGAAGATGATTGGTCAGAAGATGGGGAACCGACACCGCGGCCACTCGACGAGCTGCCGGATGTGGAGAGGCCCCAGGCTCTGGACCGCGCCGCGCTGGAAGCGTGCGTGGGCGGCGGATTCCATCCGGGTATAGAGGTCGGCAGGGTCATGCTAGAGGAAACCACTTACGATAGGAACCGCCTGTTTCGTATCAACGCGCACTTCTCTCCCGGCACGTTGACTGCAAGGATGGCAGTACCTTGGCAAGCTGACTTCCTTGCCTGCAGCTTTGTCGGTGACGATGATGAGCTTTTCAGCCGTAGAGACTGGTGGCCAGGGCAGCGTCCGAACGATGTCTACCGCGGCCAGGTGCGGGGTACGTGGGTACCGCCCAGTTGGACTCATTTTTCCGACATGGTAGCTAATTGGTCGCAGCTAGGGTTCGTCGTGAAAGAAGAGGGCACGGACAGATACGTCGAGGATGAGCGCTCTCCCGGTTTGCAATGAGGGATGAAATGGTTGTTGATATCGTACCAGCGGTGCAGCTACTCACGACTTCTCCTGGGCGCCAGCCTGGCATATAACGTTCGTGAGCGAGCGGTTTGATGTCGCCGTAATCGGGGGAGGTCCAACCGGAACCGCAACGGCCATCGCTCTGGCCCGTATCGGGCGATCGGTGGCGGTGCTCGAAGGGTCCCATTACGACCGCATGCGCATCGGAGAGGTTCTGCCACCTGTCGCCCGGCTGCCGCTCATCAACCTGGGGGTGTGGGACCGGTTCATCGCGGAAGGACATGCGCCATCGCCCGGCATCCTCTCTGCCTGGGGGCAGGACGAGCCGTATGACAACCACTTCATCTTCGATCCCTACGGGCACGGCTGGCATCTAGACCGCCAGCGCTTCGACGCGATGCTCGCGTTGGTGGCGGAGGAGGCCGGGGCAAGTGTTTGCCGAGGAGCGCGGGTGACTTCGTGTCTACCGATCGCTTCACGCGGATGGCAAGTCGAGTTTGCTTCGGACGGTGGGCGCAACCATCTCCAAGCGACCTTCCTGGTATACGCTACAGGACGGGCCTGCGTACTGGCTCGCTGGCAGCGAGCCAGACGGATCTTTTACGATCGCCTCGTTGGCCTTGTGGGCTACTTTTTTGCCCGTTCGGCCGGAGGAAAACGTAATTATCAAACATTAATAGAGGCAGCCGAAAATGGTTGGTGGTATTCCGCCCGGCTGTCGGATTCCCGTCTAGTAGTCTCCTATATGACCGATGCCGACCTGATTCCCAAAGGCCGTGTACGCGTGAGCGACTACTGGCAAGGCCGGCTCGAACAAGCTCCTCATACGCGTTCCCGAATGAGCGGCTGCGTGCCCGAGACAGGGCTTCGCTCGGTTGCAGCGAATAGTTACAGAATGGATCGCGTTACAGGAAACAACTGGCTTGCCGCGGGCGACGCGGCTATGGCATTTGATCCGCTCTCATCGCAAGGAGTCCACCACGCTCTAAAGTCGGGGCTCCTGGCAGCACGGACGATCGAGAATTCCCTGCTCGGCGACCAAACAGCCTTGGAGGAATATGCTCGCAAGATCCAAAGGAGCTTTGACAAGTATTTGAGCACGCGAGCCGTGTATTACGGCCGGGAGCAGCGCTGGTCCTCCTCCGCGTTCTGGCACCGGAGGCAGCATGCGCCGGATTAGACCCTTTAGAGAATACTTACTCTGGGGCGCTGTATTTAGGGTAGCAAGCTTGCGCCTTGCGCTCCCTAAGTATCGGCCGCCTGTTGTTAAGCGCCACAGGCGCTCGAGGAGGTGCAAAAGGTCGTGCTTAGGATCAGTCACCCGCCGCTTCTTGGCGATGGGGAAGGTGTGCGCCAACCGCGAAGGCACAAGGTGCGCTTGGCGAGGATGGTACTAACCAATAGAGAGCGAGGTTAGTGCTCTGGTGGACGCAAGCAAGGGCAAAGCGGCGTTGGTAACGACTCAGAGGTGGTTGTACCATGGCAACCGGTGAACCTCTTCGGGGATGTTGCGTGCTAGCTGTGGTAGCATCATCGTATTGCAGGAGGTTTCGCTGCTTCAATGGCCGTGATGGGTATGTGCCAGGCACCGCGATGGTCTTGACACAGTATGCGTTCTTCTGACAATAATTGTTAGAGACCTTCTGGAATTAGGGGTAGGGAAAGGAGCATCATTATGATGGGTATGGATCACCCTCAAGTGCACGGAATGTTGATCGTCGGAGAAGAGACCGTTTATCTTTCTCATCTCCCGATGTTTCACCCTCCTCACGATTACCAGGTTATTCTAGAGGTAACTTTCACAAATGGGGATAGCGACCCACAAGCTGCCTACGTTGAGGATCGTCGGCAAACGCAAACGAGCGTTTATACCTTGAAGCCCGAAGCGTTTTCCCTACCAGGGCTAGTTTCAATCGATCCTCAGCATCCGGCACTTGAATCATTTAGGGGGACCGTCCACCGAGGGCACTTCGAAAGGGGCGGCATACCCATTCTCGAGGATATCGTTGTTAAGGTTACGAATGTCGTTCATTTTCGGCAGTTCAAACCCGACGAAGGATTGCCTCGTCAATTGGCGTATCTTTTCTTTGGCAAGGGGCAGGAGCTATTCATGGCCCATCTGATCGCAGAGCGGCCGCCAGATTTCGATCAAATATTGTCTGTTAAGGGCATCAGT
>Ga0126308_10000106_pt1 | contig 20624 bp, 21 predicted proteins | sample Plot55_FD_92533 | JGI IMG/M metagenome (GOLD analysis project Ga0126308, IMG submission 92533) | Serpentine soil microbial communities from UC McLaughlin Reserve, CA, USA - Plot55 | ecosystem: Environmental > Terrestrial > Soil > Grasslands | place: USA: UC McLaughlin Reserve, Lake County... | reverse complement strand
CGGCGCTCGGACTCCTCGCACAGCTCGCGCTCGAGGAGGCGCCGCAGCGACCGGTAGAGGTTCCCGGCCTCCAGCCGCACCGAGCCCGCGGAGTCGCGCTCGACGTCCTGCATCAGTCCGTACCCGTGTCGCTCCCCGCGGGCGAGCGCGAGGAGCAGGAGGAAGTCCACCGGCTTGACAGGCAGCTCGTCCCGCGGGTCGCGCGCGGCGTGTCGTGGCATGGGGTGACTATGGTCAGTTTGACTATAGACCGTCTGACAGGAGCAATGGGCGAAAGGTTGCGATGAGGTCAGGAGCACCCCGGGCGGCCGTCATCCTGAGCCTGAGCGGAGCGAAGGCGAAGGACCCACTCACCGAGGGTCGATGCATACTGGCCGAGAGTAGGTCCTTCGCCTTCGCTCCGCTCAGGCTCAGGATGACGGCCGCCCGGGACGCCTTGACGCGCCTCGACTCGCTACCTTTCCCCAACCCGTATCCCGCGTCCCGCGTCCCGCGTCACGCATCCCTTGTCGTTCGACTTCGCCATCCACCACACCGACGGCGCCGCGCGCGCCGGCGTCTTCGGCACGCCGCACGGCGCCGTGGAGACGCCGGCGTTCATGGCCGTGGGGACGCTCGCGACCGTGAAGGCGCTGGACCCCGAGGACCTGAAGGCGATCGGGGCGCAGATGATCCTCGCGAACGCATACCATCTGCACCTGCGCCCCGGGGACGAGCTGATCCGCGACCTGGGGGGTCTGCACCGCTTCATGGCGTGGGACGGCCCAATCCTTACCGACTCGGGCGGCTTCCAGGTCTTCTCCCTGGAGACGCTGCGCACGGTCACCGAGGACGGCGTCGAGTTCCGCAGTCACGTGGACGGCTCGCGGCGCCACTTCACGCCGGAGAGCGTGATGCGCATCGAGCGCAACCTGGGCGCCGACGTGATCATGCAGTTCGACCACGTCGTCCCCGGTCAGTCCCCGGAGCCCCAGGCGCGCGAGGCGAGCGAGCGCAGCGTGCGGTGGCTGGAGAGGTGTTTGAGGGAGTTCGAGAAAGGGGAAGGGGGAAGGGGGATGGGGGATGAACCCTTCCCCCTTCCCCCGCAGCAGGCCCTCTTCCCGATCGTCCAGGGCGGAATTCACCCTCAGCTGCGCCGGGAATCCGCCCGCGCCATCACCGGCATGTCGGACTGGCCCGGGTTCGGGATCGGGGGGCTCTCGGTCGGGGAGGCGAAGCCCGACATGTACGCCATGCTGGAGGTGGTGGACGGCGTGCTGCCGCGCGACCGCCCGCGCTACCTCATGGGCGTCGGGTTTCCCGAGGACCTGGTCGAGGGGGTGCGGCGCGGCGTCGACCTGTTCGACTGCGTGGCGCCGACGCGGATGGGGCGCAACGGAACGGCGTTCACCAGCGAGGGACGCCTCAACGTGCGCCGGTCCGAGCTGCGCGCCGACCCCCGCCCGCTCGACGAGCGCTGCGACTGCTCCACCTGCCGCCGCTTCTCGCGCGCCTACGTGCGCCACCTCTTCGCGGCCGACGAGATGCTCGGGGCGCGCCTTCTGAGCGTGCACAATGTACATTTCCTCGTGGCCCTGATGCGCGACGCGCGCCGCGCGCTGCGCGAAGGGTCCTTCGACGCGTGGAGCCGCGACTGGCTGGCGCGCTTCCACGCCCGGGCGGGCGGCGGCCCCGCCGCCCCGCCGCCGACCTCCGACCACTCCGCGAACTCCGCGACCGTGTCATGACCCTCGCGCTCCCTGCCGCGCCGCTCGCGGCCCTCCTCGCCCTGATGCAGCCGTCGTCCGGCAACGCGCCGATCCAGATGCTCGTGATGTACGGCGGCCTGGCGATCATCTTCTACCTGTTCCTCATCCGCCCGCAGCAGAAGCAGCGGAAGGAGCACGAGGAGCTGGTCTACAACCTCAAGAAGGGCGACGAGGTCGTGACCGCCGGCGGCATCATCGGCACCGTCGTGCACATCAAGGAGACGCTCAAGGACGGCACCCCAACGCGCAGCGCCGAGGACCGGATCATCATCCGCTCCGAGGACGCGCGGATCGCCGTCGAGCGCGGCAGGATCGTGCGCGTGGTGAGCGCGACCGGGGCGGCGAACGCGAGCGGCGGAGGCTCCGCCGCGGCGGCCAAGTGAGGTCGGCCCGGTGAGCCTGCTCGACATCCGCGTCCTGGGCGACCCGGTGCTGCGGCGCGAGACCAACGCGGTCGGGCAGGTGACCGACGAGATGCGCCGCCTGATCGACGACATGATCGAGACGATGTACGCCGCGAAGGGGATCGGGCTCGCCGCGCCGCAGGTCGGGCGCCTCGAGCGGATCGCGGTGATCGACGTGGACGGCGAGAGCCCGTTCGCGATCGTCAACCCCGAGATCGTACTGCGCGAGGGGACCGTCAAGGGCGAAGAAGGGTGCCTCTCGATCCCCGACGTCTTCGGCGACGTGGAGCGCGCGGCGCGCGTCGTGGTGCGCGCGCTGGACCGCGACGGCAAGCCGGTCGAGATCGAGGGCACCGACCTGCTCTCGCGCTGCCTCCAGCACGAGATCGACCACCTGCACGGCAAGCTCTTCGTCGACTACCTGAGCCTCCTCAAGCGCCGCTCGGCGATGGCGAAGTGGGAGAAGGAGAAGGTGAAGTACCCGGGCTTCGTGCGCCGCCTCGAGCTGGAGGGCCCGCACGAGGAGCACGAAGGGGAAGACATGTAGGCTCCCTCATGAGAGTCCTCTTCTGGGGCACCCCGGACTTCGCCCTCCCCTCGTTCCGCGCGCTGATCGGCGAAGGGTTCGAGGTGATCGGCGTCGTCACGCAGCCGGACAAGCCGCGCGGGCGGTCGCGCACCGAGCTGGTGCCGCCGCCCGTGAAGGTCGCGGCGCTGGAGGAGAAGCTGCCGGCGTTCCAGCCCGAGACGCCCAAGGACGAGGAGTTCGTCGAGCTGCTGCGCATCATGCAGCCGGACGTCTCCGTCGTGGTCGCCTACGGCCACATCCTGCCGAAGTTCATCATCGACCTGCCGCGGCTGGGCACCCTCAACGTCCACGCGTCGCTGCTCCCGAAGCTGCGCGGCGCGGCGCCGATTCAGGCGGCGATCCGCGAGGGGTACGGCGAGACCGGCGTCACGATCATGCGCATGGTGCCGAAGCTCGACGCCGGCCCCATGCTGCTGCGCGTCGCCACGCCGCTGCCGGACGACGAGACCTACGGCGAGCTCCAGCAGCGGCTCTCCGAGATGGGCGCGCTGGCGCTGGTCGAGGCGCTGTCGCTGCTCGCGGTCGGCGAGCTGCGCGAGACGCCGCAGAACGACTCCGAGGCGACCTACGCGTCCAAGCTCGAGCGCGACGACACGCGCATCGACTGGTCGCGCGAGGCGGTGATCGTCTCGCGCGTCGTGCGCGCCTACGACCCGCGCCCGGGCGCGGTCACCACGCTCCGCGGCGCCGAGGTCAAGCTGTTCGGCGCGCGCGTCGCCGGCGCGGGCTGCGCCGCCCCGGGCGAGGTGCTGGACATCGACGGCGCCGGGATGCTCGTGGCCTGCGGCCGCGGCTCGGTGCGCGTCCGCGAGGTCCAGCCCGCCGGCAAGCGCCGCCTCCCGGTCCCCGACTGGGCCCGCGGCCGCGGCGTGAGCGTCGGAGACCGCTTCGGCGCCTGACGAGGGCGCGGGTGCCGCGGTGATCGCCTGCGTCGGCGACGGCTTTGACAGGATGAACGGCGACAGGATGCACAGGATGGTGAACAGGAGGAACGGCCCCGGGACGCGATGTCTCCCGAGCGGCTGTCATCCTGTTCACCATCCTGTCCATCCTGTCGCCGTTCATCCTGTCAAAATGCCGTCGCCGTCGCCGTTGCTCGGGAACCGATCGGGATTCGCTCCTCTGAGGAACGCGGCGGCACGCGGCGTGAGAGGGCTTGCCCGGCGCCCGCTCGGCCCCATGATTCGAACAGGATGGGCTCCGGCGCTCGCTTCGCCGGAATGCCATGATTCGAATCTCGTATTTCGTATTGCCTATCTGCCGTGTACGCGACCTGCCTGTTCTGCCACACGCACCTCGGCCGTAACGAGATCGTCGAGTCGTTCCCGGTGGGACGGCGGCTGGCGTACGACGGCGAGCGCGGGCGACTCTGGGTCGTCTGCCGCGCCTGCGGGCGGTGGAACCTGACGCCGCTGGAGGAGCGCTGGGAGGCCATCGAGCAGTGCGAGCGGCGCTTCCGGACGGCGCGCACGCGCGTCTCCACCGACAACGTCGGGCTGACGAGGCTGCGCGAAGGGTTGGAGCTCGTCCGCATCGGGCGGCCGCTGCGCCCGGAGCTGGCGGCGTGGCGATACGGCGGGCAGTTCGTCAGGCGCTACCGCCGCACGCTGGTGAAGGCGGGCGCGCTCGGCTCGGCGCTCGGCGTGGCGCTCGGCGGCGCGCTGGGCGGGCTGTTCAACCCCGGGCTGCTGCTCGTCTACCCGCTCGGCATCGTCCCGGTGTGGCTCACCGCCCGCCAGTACGCGCGCGTGGCGCGCATCCCGCTCCCCGGCGGCGACGCGCTGAGCATTGCGCGCCGGGACCTCAACGCCACCTGGCTCGTCGGGACGGACTCCGGCAGCCGCTGGCGGCTCGACGTGCCGGGCGATGGCGGCATGACCGCCTTCGAGGGCGACCGGGCGAAGCAGGCGCTGGCGTCGCTCCTCGTCCCGCTCAACGGATTCGGCGCGTCGCACGACACGGTCAACGACGCCCTGAACTCGCTCCACGGCAGCGACGACGCCGACCGCTACCTCGCCCTAGCCGCCCGTGACGCGCTCCCGGACGAGACGGAGTGGACGCGCTGGGGCCGCCGCGGCCCGCCCTTGCCCGAGGCGCCTCACGAGGCGCGCCCGGGCCGGGTGCGCTCCGTGCCGCTCGCGTACCTCCGCGCGGAGCACCTGCTCGCCATCGAGATGCTGGTGAGCGAGGACGCCGAGCGTCAGGCGATGGCGGGCGAGCTCTCGGCGCTGGAGCGCGCCTGGCGCGAGGCCGAGGAGCTGGCCGCGATCGCCGACAGCCTGCTGCTGCCGCCGGGCGTCGAGGAGTTCCTGGCGAAGCACCGCCCGAAGTGAGCGTTCCGGTCGTCCACGCCGTCACCGACGACATCATCGTCGCGCGTGGAGACTTTCTCGAGCGGGCGCGGGGCGTCATGACCGCGCTCGGCGCCCGCGGGGCGGTGCAGCTGCGCGCGCCGGCGATGGAGGGGCGGCCGCTCTACGAGATGGCGCTGGCGCTGGCGGAGCTCCAGCGGTCGACCGGATGCTGGCTGGTCGTCAACGACCGGCTGGACGTGGCAGCGGCGTGCGGCGCGATTGGCGCGCAGCTCACCTCCCGCTCCATCGCGATCGCCGACGCCAGGGCCGCGGTCCCCCCACCGTCGCTCCGGCTCGGCGTGAGCGTGCACGACGCCGACGAGGCGCGCCGCGCGTCGGCCGAGGGCGCGTCATGGCTGGTCGCCGGACACGTGCACGACACGGCCTCCCATCCGGGGGAGCCCGGGCGCGGCGAGCGATTCGTGGCCGACGTCGTGGCAGCCGCGGCCGGGACGCCGGTGATCGCCATCGGCGGCCTGCGGCCGGCGCACCTGGGTGCGCTGCGCCGCGCCGGGGCACACGGCGCCGCGGCGATCCGCGGCATCTGGGGGGCCGCTGATTCCGCGCGGGCCGCGGGCGACTATCTTTCAGCGTATGACGCAGACCCTTGACGCCCGAGCCGAGTCGTCGTCGGCCGTCGCGCTGACCGTGAACGGCGAGCGGCGGGAGGTTGCGCGCGGTACCACGCTCGCCGACTTCCTGCGTGCGCTCGCGCTCGACCCGCGGATGGTGGTGGTCGAGCACAACCGCGTGATCCTGCGCGACCGCGACGCGTACCCCTCGCTCGACCTGCGATCGGGCGACACGCTCGAAATCGTCCACTTCGTGGGCGGGGGCTGAGCGATGGCCACCACCGCCCCCGTCAGCGGCGGCGCGGCCGAGGCCGCGCTCCCCACGCTCGACACGCCCTTCGCTATCGCCGACCGCGTCTTCCGCTCGCGCCTCATGGTCGGGACGGGGAAGTACCCGTCGAACGAGCTCATGGTGCGCGCGATCGAGGCGTCGGGCGCCGAGGTCGTCACCGTCGCCGTCCGGCGCGTGGACCTCGACCGCACGAAGGAGCAGGGCGTCCTGTACCACCTGGACCCGTCGCGCTTCTTCCTGCTCGCCAACACCGCCGGCTGCTACAGCGCCGACGAGGCCGTACGCTACGCGCGCCTGGCGCGCGCCGCCGGGTTCAACGAGTGGGTGAAGCTCGAGGTGATCGGCGACCAGCAGACGCTGCTTCCGGACGTCGCGGGGCTGCTCGAGGCCACGCGCGTGCTGGCCGCCGAGGGCTTCAAGGTGATGGCGTACACGAACGAGGACCTGATCACCGCGCTCCGGCTGGAGGACGCCGGCGCCGTGGCGGTGATGCCGCTGGCGTCGCCGATCGGCAGCGGCCTGGGACTGCTCAACCCGTTCGCGATCCGCACGATCAAGAGCCGCCTGACGGTGCCGGTGATCGTGGACGCGGGCGTCGGCACCGCGTCGGACGCCTGCGTGACGATGGAGCAGGGCGTGGACGGCATCCTGATGAACACGGCGCTCGCCGCCGCGCAGGATCCGGTGCGCATGTCCACGGCGATGCGCCTCGCGGTCGACGCCGGCCGCCTGGCCTACCTGGCGGGGCGGATGCCGAGGCGGGAGGTCGCGGTGCCGAGCTCGCCTACTGCCGGGATGCTGGGATGACGCCCGCGCCGAGATGCGAGGTGCGCGGGTGCCCGCTTGCGGGCGGGACGAGTTGCGAGAGGAACGACCCCGATGAGCCGGGGCGTCCCGAGGCAGCTCCTCTCGCAACTCGCACCTCGCACCTCGCAGCGTATGGTTGACCGCCCCACCCCCACCCACTCCGCCGTCGTCGGCGGCGTCACCGACGCGCGGGTCGTCGCGGCCGACGTGTGCGCGGACCTGCGCGGCGGGGAGCTGCTCGACCCGTCGTTCGACCGGCGGGTGCGCCACCTGGACGCGCGCGACCGGCGGTGGACGCAGGAGCTGCTGTGGGGGATGCTGCGGCGGCGAGCGTGGCTCGACGCACTGCTCGCCGACCGGGTGCGCGGCGGGCTGGCGCGGCTCGACGCCGACCTCACCGACCTGCTCCGCCTCGGCGCCTACCAGCTCCTGCACATGTCGAGCGTGCCGGCGTACGCGGCGATCGCGCAGAGCGTCGAGCTGGCCAAGCGCCGCCACGGGATGGGGGCCAGCGGGCTGGTGAACGCGGTGCTGCGGCGCCTCGACCGCGACCGCGCCGCGGCCGTCTCGTCAGGCACGCCGCTCGTGCCGCCCACGCCGCAGGACCCTATCGACGCGCTGGCGCTGGAGCACTCGCATCCGCGGTGGATCGTCGCCCGCTGGGTGGCGCGGTGGGGCGAGGAGGAGACGCGTCGCCTGCTGGCGGCCAACAACACCGAGGCGCCGGTGGTCGTGCGGCCGTACAACATCGTGCGCGAGCAGCTCGAGGCGATGCTCGAGGGCGCCGGCGTGCGGGTGGACGACGTCCCGCTCCTGCGCGACAGCATCCGCCTGGCGGCCGGCGTGTCGCTCACCGAGTTGGGGGCGTTCCGCCAGGGCGTCCTGTACGTGCAGGACCCGGCGGCGACGCTGGTCACCCAGTTCGCCGCGATCCCGCTCGGCTCCACGGTGGCGGACCTCTGCGCCGCGCCGGGCGGCAAGACGCTCGAGCTGTCGCGCGGCGCGGCGGCCGTGCTGACCGCCGACCGGTCGTTCGCGCGGCTCCAGCGCACCGTGTCGAACGTGCGGCGGCTGGAGGCGCGCAACGTCCACCCGCTCGTCGCCGACGCGCGCGAGCCGGCCATCGAGCCGGTGGACGCGGTGCTGGTGGACGCGCCCTGCACCGGCACCGGGACTTTCCGCCGGCACCCGGACGCGCGCTGGCGCCTCAAGGTCTCGGACCTGGCGGTGATGGGGGCGCTCCAGCGCTCGATCATCCGCTCGGCGGCGCGCGTCGTCCGCCCCGGAGGGCTGCTGATCTACAGCACCTGCTCGCTGGAGCCCGAGGAGAACGACGCCCAGGTCGAGAGCTTCCTGGCCGAGCACGCCGGGGAGTGGACGCTGGAGCCGCCGCCCGAGGGGACGGTCCCAGCCGCGGTCGTCGACGCCGGCCGCCTGCGGGTCCTCCCGCAGCGCCACGGCACCGACGGCGCCTTCGCCGCCCGGCTGCGGCGCGTCTCCTAGCGGCGCGCGCATGAGCCTCCGCACGGCCGCGCGCCGGCTGCTGCCGTACTTCATCGTGGCCGGCGCCGGCTTCCTGATCGCGTACCTGATCGTCTTCTTCTTCCTCTTCCCGTCGGACGTCGTGCCGGACGCGCAGGTGCGCGTGCCGGCGGTGACCGGGATCCCGTACGACGAAGCCGTCAGGCGGCTGGGCGACGTGGGGCTCAAGGCGTCGCGCGGCGAGGCCAACTTCCACGCCACGGCGGCGCGCAACCAGGTGCTCAACCAGGTGCCGCCGGCGGGGAGCATGGAGCCGCGCGGTACGCGGGTCGTGCTCGACATCTCGTCCGGCCAGCGCCAGGCGCAGGTCCCGGACGTGGTCGGCATGGCGCAGCAGCAGGCGCAGGTCGCGATCGAGAACGCCGGCTTCGACCTGGGGGACGTGGCGCAGCAGGCGAGCGACCAGCCGCGCGGGACGGTGCTGGCGAGCACCCCCGCCGCCGGCTCGCCGCTCTCGCTGCCGGCGGCGGTGAGCATCCTCGTGAGCCTGGGGCCGTCCACGGTGACGACGCCGGACGTGGTGGGCCGCAAGCTCCCGCAGGCGCGGGCGATGCTCGAGCAGCTCGGCCTCCGGCTCGGCAGCGTCACGATCGACTCGCTCTCCGCCGAGCCGCCGCAGACGGTGATCGCGCAGCGCCCGTCGCCGCGGCAGACGATCGCGCCCGGGACGCGGGTGAGCCTCACGGTCTCGGGACGGGCGCCCTGATGCCACCGGTCCGCATAGCCCCGTCCATCCTCTCGGCCGACTTCGCCCGCCTGGGCGACGAGATCGCCATGTGCGTGGAGGGCGGCGCCGACTGGATCCACGTCGACGTGATGGACGGCTGCTTCGTGCCGAACCTCACCTTCGGCGCGAAGGTGATCGAGACGGTGCGCGGGCTCACCGAGCTGCCGCTCGACGTCCACCTCATGGTGGTGGAGCCGGAGAAGTACTTCGACAGCTTCGCGAAGGCAGGCGCCACCGGTCTCTCGATCCACGCCGAGGTCGCGCCGCACCTGCACCGCCAGCTCGCGCGCATCAGGGAGCTGGGCTGCCTGGCCGGCGCGGTCGTCAACCCGTCCACGTCGCTGGAGGCCGTGCGCGACGTCGCGGCCGACCTCGACGTGCTGCTCGTCATGTCGGTGAACCCGGGCTTCGGGGGGCAGAAGTTCATCCGGCGCTCGGTCGACAAGATCGCGCGGGCGCGCCGCCTGCTGGACGACGCGGGGAGCCGCGCCGCGCTGGAAGTGGACGGCGGCATCGCGCGCGACACGATCGCCACCTGCTGGCGCGCGGGCGCCGACACCTTCGTCGCCGGCAACGCAATCTTTTCGGCGCGCGAGCCGAGGGCGGAGATCGCCGCGCTCCGCGACGTGTGCGTGGAGACGGTGTGAGCACGCGGCGGCAGTGGGCGGTGGTGGGCGCCCTGATCCTGCTGCTCGCCGGCGGGCTCGCGGCCGGCACGCGCATCTTCGGCGACGAGCTGCTCCCGGTCACGGTGGGGTCGCGGGCGCCGGACTTCCGCGCCGTCACGCTCGACTCGGTGCCGCGCCCGCGCACGCTCGCCGACTACCGCGGGCAGGTGGTGCTGCTCAACCTCTGGGCCACCTGGTGCCCGCCCTGCCGCATGGAGATGCCCTCGATCCAGGCGCTGCAGGACTCGCTGGGTGCGCGCGGCCTCAAGATCGTCGCCGTGAGCGTGGACGATCCGGGCGCGGAGCCGGCGATCCGCGCGTTCGCGCGCGAGTTCGGGCTCACCTTCGAGATCCTCCACGACGCCTCCGGAGACATCCAGCGCGTGTACCAGACCTCCGGCCTCCCGGAGACGTTCGTGATCGACCGCGAGGGGGTCATCCGCAAGACGGTCATCGCCGCCGCGGACTGGAGCTCCGAGGCCAACCGCGCGCTCGTCCGCCAGCTGCTCGACGAGGGGGCGCGGTGAGGCGGCGGCTCCAGAACGTCGTCGTGGCCGCGTTCACCGAGCGCCTGCCCCAGAAGGCGGCGGCGCTCTTCTTCGCGCTCGTGCTCTGGGTGATCGTGCGCTCGGAGGAGCCGGTCGAGCGCGTGGTCCCGGTGCACGTCTCCTTCCTGCTGGAGACGGACAGCGGCGACGCGGTGCCGGAGCGCGTGCCGGCGGTGAGTGCCCGCGTGGTGGGTCGCGCGCGAGACCTGGTGAAGCTCGCCTCGGTGCCGCCCGAGGTGCGCCGCTCGGTGGAGGTGCGCGCGCGCGACACGGTGCGCCTGGAGCTGCGGCCGAGCGACGTCGAGCTGCCGACCGGCGTGCAGGCCGTGGTTCGCGAGGTGCGGCCGCACTGGGTGACCGTGGTGCCGGTGCTTCCGGGGCGCCGCGCGCTGGCCACCGCGACGCCGGCCGCCGCCCCCGCCGCGCCGACCACCGTCCCGCAGCCGCGCGAGCCCGACTCCGCACTCGCCCGCGCCTCCGAGTCGGCGGCGGCGGCCGCGGCGCGCGACAGCGTCGGCCGGGACAGCGCGCGCGCCGACAGCCTGACGACGGGTGACAGCGCGCGCCGGCGCGATTCCGCGGCGCGTCCCCGCCCGCGGCCGTGACGGGAGCCGGCACGCCCACGGGGCTCATCCTCGGCATCGAGACGTCGTGCGACGAGACGTCGGCGGCGGTGCTCGAAGGGGCGGGCGACGCCGACGCGCGGCTCCGCTCGCTCGTCATCCTGTCGCAGGACGTGCATCGCGTCTTCGGCGGCGTGGTGCCGGAAATCGCCTCGCGCGCGCACCTGACGAGCGTCGTCCCGGTCGTCAGGCGCGCGCTCGACGACGCCGGCGCGGCGCTCCGCGACCTCCGCGCGGTGGCGGTGACGTACGCGCCGGGGCTGGTGGGGGCGCTGCTGGTGGGCGTGAGCTTCGGCAAGGCGCTCGCGTACGCCGCCGGTGTGCCGCTGGTTCCCGTGCACCACATGGAGGGGCACCTCTTCGCGACCGCGCTCGAGCACCCGGAGGCCGTGCCGCCTTTCACGGCGCTCCTCGTCTCCGGCGGCCACACGCTCCTGCTCGACGTCGAGGCCTGGGGCGCATACCGGCTCCTTGGCCGCACGCGCGACGACGCCGCGGGCGAGGCGTTCGACAAGGTGGCGAAGCTGCTCGGCCTCCCCTACCCCGGCGGCCGCCCGCTGGAGCAGCTCGCGCGCACTGGTGACCCCGCGCGGATGCGCTTCACCCGACCGATGCTCCGCCGCGACCAGTCGCCCGGCGACGCGGACTACTACGACGTGAGCTTCAGCGGGCTCAAGACGGCCGTGCTGCACGCGGTGCGCGGCGCCGAGGCCGCGGGCACCCTGGAAGCCGAAAGAGCCCACATCGCCCGCGCCTTTCAGGACGCGCTGATCGAGACGCTGGCCGAGAAGACCACGCGCGCCACCCGCGAGTTCGGCCGCCGCCGCGTCGTGCTCGGCGGCGGCGTGGCCTGCAACGGCGCGCTGGTCGCCGCGGTCCGCGACCGCGTTGCCCCCCGCGGCGGCTCGGTCTTCGCGCCGTCCCCGCGCCTCGCCACCGACAACGCGGCGATGATCGCCCGCGCGGGCCTGTTCCGCCTGGAGCGCGGCGAGACCGCCGGGCTCGAGCTGAGCGCGTTCGCGACGATGCCGATTCCGGGAGTGAAAGACTGATTCGCGATCCGCGATTCGCGAATCGCATATCTGGCAGTCCGCGTCCCATTTCCGGACACTGACCGCTCGCTCACCAAACTTTGACAATCGCGTAAGTGACTGTCACCTAACGGGGTGGGTCCAACGGGACGAGGGGCACGACACTGGCCTTAACAGGGGCGCAACCCTGGGCGGCCCGTGTGCTGTCCAAGGGTACAGAACGCGATGAGAGCATTCCCCGTGAATCCCGTGACCCAGCTCACCAACCACACCGACGTCCAGACGACCGTCGACGAGCGCATGCTGCTGCGGCGCGCGCTCGCCGGGAAGTATGACGTCGTGCGGCTGCTCGGGCGCGGGGGGATGGGCTCGGTCTACCTGGCGAGGGACATCCAGCTGGGGCGGCCGGTCGCGATCAAGATCCTGAAGCCGGAGCTGAGCGGGAGCGAGGAGCAGCGCGAGCGCTTCCGCCGCGAGGCCCAGATCACGGCTCGGCTCAGCCACCCGAACATCGTGCCGCTGTACGAGCACGGCGAGACGGCGGGCGGGATCATCTACTTCGTCATGGGCTACGTCGACGGCGAGTCGCTGGCGGCGCGGGTGCGGCGGCTGGGCCGCCTCTGGCCTAACGAAACGCGCCGCCTGCTCGGCGAGCTGGCCGGCGCGCTCGACTACTCGCACCGCCAGGGCGTGGTGCACTGCGACCTGAAGCTGGCCAACGTCCTCATCGAGAGCGCCACCGGGCGCGCCATGCTGGCCGACTTCGGGCTGGCGCAGGTCGTGGACACCCCGGCCGGGGCGGGCGCGGTGGACGACGCGTCCGAGGCCGCCGAGGCCGGGCTCGCGTTCGGGACGCCGCACTACATGGCGCCCGAGCAGGCGGCGGGCGAGCACACGGTCAGCGCCCGCACGGACCTGTACGCGCTGGGCGTCGTCGCCTACGAGATGCTGAGCGGCCGCCCGCCGTTCGACGGGCGCAGCTTCCGCGAGATCGCGGCGCAGCACGTGACGCAGGAGCCGCCGCCGCTCGCCGACCGCGCGCCGCAGGCGTCGCCGGAGGTCGTCGAGGTAATTGCCCGCTGCCTGGCGAAGGACCCGGCCGAGCGCTGGCCGAGCGGCCGCGCCTTCCGCGACGCGCTGGAGGCGACCGCCGAGGAGCGTCCGCTGCACCGAAAGCTCCAGCGCGTCCGCCGCAACGTGACGCGCATCGTCGGCTCGATCGCCGTCAGCATCGGCGTGCTGGCGCTGGGGTGGGCGGCGAGGTAAGCACGAAATACGCGATGCGAGATGCGAAGCGGGCCCCGGGAGGCTGAGACTTCCCGGGGCCCGCTTCGCATCTCGCATCGCGTATTTCGTATTTCCTCGTCCGACTTTTCGGACCTGGCGCGCTGCGCGGAGGGCGGCTGGACGACACCATCGGTTTGCGGCACATGGAGTTCCGTCGTTCGTCCGGCTGGCACTCTACTTCCCTTAGGTGCGGACCCGATCGCGGCGCTGCGGTCGGAGTGATCGAGGCTACCGCTCTCGCTCGGGACGGGTCGTCAAGATTGAACCGCGGAGGGCGCGGAGGAGTGCCGTTCCGTCGTCATTCCCGCGCCCGCGGGAATCCAGCGCGTCCCGGGCTTCGTGGATTCCCGCGGGCGCGGGAATGACGAACCTCCGCGCCCTCCGCGGCCTCCGCGGTTCAATGCTGTTGACGATCCGTCCCGAACGGGAATCTTGAGGAATGCGCAAGGCCATCGTCCACCTGGCCGGTAACGGCCTGAAGCCGCACGAGGACTTCGCCCGCGTCTCGGGCCGGTTGCTCCAGCTCTGCCGCGCGACGGTGAATACTGCGGGCGCGACCGAGCGCATTCTGCTCGTGCTGGCGGCGTTTCCAGAGGACCTCCCGGTCGCGGCCGAGTCGGACGGGCCGGTGACGCCTAACGTAGCGGCGGTGAGCGAGGGGCTGGCGCGCCGCCACTGGCCGGGCGTGGACCCGGGCCGCGTGCTGGGCGAGTGCGTCCGCGTGGAGGGGCCGGCCGAGCCGAGCACCGTCGTGGGCGTGGTCGGCGGCGGGATGCGTCCGGTAGGGTGTGCACGTCCTCTGTGTCTCTGTGCCTCTGTGGTTGATATTCTCGGAAACGTCGCCGAGCGTTGTTGCTGAACTCGACACATCCACCCTTCGCTTCACCGCTCCACTTGTCTCGCCCGTCCTCTACCCGCCCGTCCGTTCTGATCGCCGACGATCAGGCAGACGTCCTCGAGGCGCTGCGGCTGCTGCTCGTGGATGAGGGCTTCGACATCCACATGGCGCGGTCGCCGGCGGCGATCCTGGAGGCGCTGGGGCGGCGGACGTTCGACACCCTGGTGATGGACCTGAACTACGCGCGCGACACGACGAGCGGGCGGGAGGGGCTGGACCTGCTGTACAAGGTCGGCGCGCTCGACCCCGCCCTGCCGGTGGTCGTGATGACGGCGTGGGGGAACGTGCAGGGGGCGGTGGAGGCGATGCGGCGCGGGGCGAAGGACTACGTCGAGAAGCCGTGGGACGACGAGCGGCTGCTCGCCATCGTGCGCGCGCAGGCGGAGCTGGGGCAGGCGCTGCGGCGGAGCGAGCGGCTGGACAGCGCCAACCAGCGCATCCAGCCCCAGGGCGCGCCGACGCTGATCGCCGAGTCCGCGGCGATGCGACCGGTGCTGGAGCTGATCGAGCGCGTGGCGGCGTCGGACGCGAACGTGCTGATCACGGGCGAGCACGGCACCGGGAAGGAGGTCGTCGCGCAGTGGCTGCACACGGCCTCGCACCGGTCGGGCCGGCCGCTGGTGACAGTGAACGCGGGCGGGCTCTCGGAGGGCGTGGCGGAGAGCGAGCTGTTCGGGCACGTGAAGGGGGCGTTCACCGACGCGCGCACGGACCGCGTCGGCTGCTTCGAGCTGGCCGACGGCGGCACGCTGTTCCTCGACGAGATCGCCAACACGGCGCCGAAGCTCCAGGCGAAGCTGCTGCGCGTACTCCAGACGGGCGAGCTCCAGCGGGTCGGCTCGTCCCGCACGCAGCGCGTGGACGTGCGCGTGCTCTCGGCCACCAACGCCGACCTGGCGGCGGAGATCGGCGCCGGCCGGTTCCGCGAGGACCTGCTCTACCGGCTGAACACGGTCGAGATCGCGCTCCCGCCGCTGCGCGAGCGGCCCGACGACATCCCGACGCTCGCCGCCCACTTCCTCCGCCAGTACGCCACGCGCTACCGCAAGCCGATCGGCGGGATCGAGCCGGCGGCGATGCGCGCGCTGCTGGCCCACGGCTGGCCCGGCAACGTCCGCGAGCTGGCGCACACGGTGGAGCGCGCCGTGCTGATGGCGCGCGGCACCGAGCTGGCCGAGCGCGACCTCGGGCTCCACGGAGGCTCGGCCGCCCGCGGCGCCGGCGCTCCGGCCCAGTCGCCCGACGGCGCGCCTGACGACATGACGCTGGACGAGGCGGAGCGCTGGTTCATCCGCAAGACGCTGGCGCGCTGCAACGGCAACGTGAACCAGGCGGCCGAGGTGCTGGGCATGAGCCGGAGCGCGCTGTACCGTCGGCTGCAGCTGTACGGGCTGTGAAGGGCCGTGACGACCCACGACCGCCAGCGCCTCAGCCTCGAGTCCGCGATCCTGCTGCTCGCGCTCGTCGCGGTGTTGCCGGCGGGGGTGACGGCGCTGCTCTTTCTCTGGTTCGGCGACCACGGGATCGAGGTGCAGTGGACGCTCACCGTGGTGATCGTGGGGTGCTGGTGGGGGTGCGCGTTCGCCATCCGGCAGCGCGTCGTGCATCCGCTGCAGCTGCTGCAGAACCTGCTGGCCGCGCTGCGCGAGGGGGACTTCTCGGTCCGCGCCTCGCACGCCCGCCACGGTGACGTGCTGGGCCTGGTGCTGCGCGAGGTGAACGAGCTGGGGGACACGCTGCACGACCAGCGGTTGGACGCGCTCGAGGCGTCGGCGCTCCTGCGGACCGTGATGGCGGAGATCGACGTCGCGGTGTTCGCGTTCGACGAGGCCGGGCGGCTGCGCCTGGTCAACCGCGAGGGGGAGCGGCTCCTCGGGCTGCCGCCGGAGCGGCTGCTCGGGCGCCGCGCCGAGGAGGTGGGGCTCGCCCCGTACCTGGCCGGCGCGGCGCCGCGCACCGTGGAGGTCTCGTTCCCGGGCGCGGCCGGGCGCTGGGAGATCCGGCGCACGGGCTTCCGGCAGGACGGGCGCCCGCACGACCTGCTCGTCTTCGCCGACCTGAGCCGGGCGCTGCGCGAGGAAGAGCGGCAGGCGTGGCAGCGGCTCATCCGCGTGCTCGGCCACGAGATCAACAACTCGCTGACGCCGATCCGCTCAATCGCCCGCAGCCTGCGCCGCCGCCTGACGCGAGTGCCACGCCCGCCGGACACCGAGGACGAGCTACTGAACGGCCTCGCGGTCATTGCCGGACGCTCGGAGGCGCTGGGGCGCTTCATGACCAGCTACGCGCAGCTCGCCCGCCTCCCCCGCCCGCGGCGCCGGCCGATGGCCGTCGAGCCGTGGGTGCGCCGGATCGCCGAGCTGGAGGGGCGCGTCCCGGTGGCGGTCCGCCCGGGGCCCCGCCTGACGATCGAGGCCGACGGCGACCAGCTCGACCAGCTCCTGATCAACCTCGTGCGCAACGCCGCCGACGCCGCGCTGGAGACCGGGGGCGGGGTCGCGGTCGGCTGGCGGAGCGCGGGCGGCGGGAACGGCGCCGGCGCCGCGGCCGGCGCCGGCCAGGCGCGGCTCGAGGTGTTCGTCGAGGACGAGGGCCCGGGGCTCGCCGACACGGCCAACCTCTTCGTCCCCTTCTTCACCACCAAGCCCGACGGCTCCGGGATCGGCCTCGCGCTCAGCCGCCAGATCGCCGAGGCCCACGGCGGCAGCCTAACGCTGGAGAACCGCCGCGGGGCGCGAGGCTGCGTGGCAACCGTATCGCTCCCCGGCGCCTGACGGGCGGCCGACTACCGCCGCACCCCGCCCATCCACCGCCCCCAGAAGCCTGGCATGTTCGCGCGCTGCCGGCGCTCGGCGAGCAGGCCGCCGCGCAGGATCGTCGGCTCCTCGACCGTCACGAACGCGCTGCTGTCCCACCGGTCGATGATCGAGAGCACCTCGTCGAGGTGGCTGCGGTGGACGACGCAGTTGATGATCTCCACGCCGCCCTCGCGCCCGAAGCCGGCGAGCTCGGTCACCCCGTAGCCGCGCTCGCGCAGCGCCTCGGCGATCTCCACGCCGCCGTGGCGCGACACCACGCGCACGGTCGACATCCCGAACGCCACCGCGCGCTCGATCGTGATCCCGACGAAGGTCCCCGTCGCGAAGCCGCCCGCGTAGCCGAGGATGTGCCAGGCGCTGTCGAGATGCTTGATGGCCTGCCCGACGGCGAAGATCCACACCATCGCCTGCACGAAGCCGAGCACCGCGGCGATCCCCCGCCGCCCGCGCATCGCCATCAGCACTCGCATCGTGTCGCACGAGACGTCCACGACCCGAAAGCAGAAGATCAGCAGCGCGCCCCACGGGGAGGCGAAGAGGGCTCCGATGTCGGACATGGGCGCGTGAGTCGGGTACGAGTCGGCCGAAAGATAGGGGGATGGAGGGGATGGAAGGGATGGAGGGGATCACCTGCCAGGGTCTCTCGCAGGTGATCCCCTCCATCCCGCCTTCAGCCCCACCCCATTCCATGTGCCGCCGCAGGAGCGGGGGCGCGTCATTCCCGCGCACGCGGGAATGACGCCTGGAAAGGGGTGGTCTTCAGCCCTGCTTCATTTCGTCGTAGACGATCCCGAGGTTGTCCGGCAGCTGCTCCGGGAAGCCGAGACTCGCCAGCTCCGCCGGCTTGAGCGCCTTGATCTCGTCGCGCGTTCGCCCCTCGCGCATCGCGGCGCCCACGACCTCGCGCAGACGGTCGAAGTAGCGGCTCTGCGCCTCGAGTCCGGTGCGGTCGGTGAGCGGGCCGTGGCCGGGGATGACGACCGTGCGCGCGTTGCAGCGCTTCGTCATTGCCGCCACGCAGCGCTGCCAGCCGCTGGTGCTCGCGCCGGCGCTCACGTCCACGAAGGGGTGGAAGCCGTTGAAGAGCAGGTCCCCGGCGTGGAGCACGTTCTCGCGGGGCAGGTAGAGGAACGCGTCGTTGTCGGTGTGGCCGGGGCTGACGTAGTGTGCCTCCACCGTCTGGCCAGCCGCCGAGATCGCGTGCTCGCGGTCGAACGTCGTGGCGGGTGCGAACCGCTCGGGCGACAGCGCGCCGGCGTCCGAGACGAGCCGCAGCAGCTCCGCCCGCGCGGCGCCTTCGTCCCGCACCGGCGTCCAGCCGCGGACGTCGGCGAGCAGCGCGTCGACCCACTTCTCGCCGTGCTTCCGCACGCGCTCGATCGCGTCGGCCGCGCTCGCGAGCACGCGCGCCCGGCCGTTGGCCTGCGCCGCCAGCGCCACGTCGCCCGTGAACGCGGTGTTGCCGCCGGTGTGGTCGAAGTGGTGGTGCGTGCTCACGAGGTGCGTGACCCGCCGCCCGGCGCGCGCTTCGGCCTCGCGCCGCAGCGCGCCGCCGAAACCCATGATCTTCGAATCGGCCACGAGCACCGGCCCCGCGCGCTCGAAGGCGACGAGGGAGTTGCCCCCGCCGCCCAGCGCGACGTGCACGCGCGGCGTCACCTCGCGCCACTCGAAGATGTCGCCTCGACGGGCGGCGCCGAGCGCCCCGAGTGCGCGCGGCAGCGCGATGCCGCCCAGCGCCGCCAGCCCCGCTACCCGCGCGCCGAACTCCCGACGCGTGATCGTGTCCATGGCTCCTCCCGCAGTCTGGTGTGGCGGGAGGATGCGGCCGCGGCGCGCGAAGCGCGAGAGGGCGTGCCGAGGCTGACGCGATCCTGACCGTCCAGAGCGCTGTCCGATCGCGTGAGATGACTAGCGAGGCGCGTCGCGCTTGGTCGAGAACTCCTCCTCGGCGCTGCGGTGCCACTCCAGCTCCTTCAGCGTGACGGGGCGCAGTGTCAGGTCGAAGGCCAGCCAGAGCAGCTTCGAGAAGGGGAAGAAGACGAAGAGCAGCACCGCCGCGAGCACCGGCAGGCCGTTCTCGAGCAGGTCCCACGGCGTCGAGTCGGTCAGCGTCAGCGCGAGCACGATCGCGGCGTACCCCGCGAGGCCGACCAGCGTGAACAGGATGAACATCGATCCCACGAACGTGTCGTGCTCGCCGCGCTGGAGCCGGAGCCCGCAGTTGCCGCACTTCACGCGCAGCTTGAGCCAGTGCTGGAGCACCGGGCCCTTGCCGCAGTGCGGGCACCGCAGCAGAAACGCGCGCCCGAACAGGCGCAGCGTCCGCTTGACGGTCGGGAGCTCGAGCGGACTCTCGGAGTCCATTTCCGGCGGCTTCGTCATCGGCGGGCCTCGCGTCTAGTGTCGCTCGGACGCCCCGACTGCGCGCTCGGCCTCGAGCTCCTTCACTTTAGCCGTCAGCTCGTCCAGGCGCTGCTGCAACAGCGCCAGCCGCTCGACGACGTCCGGCGCGAGCGGGTTGAGCCTGGGGGGCGAGGGGGGCGGCATCGTCGGCAGCGTCACCGCGCGCTTCGGCCAGAACGTCTTCACCAGCGCGAAGCCGAGCAGGACGAGGAGGACGAGCTGCGCCAGCAGCGTCTCGACGCTCGGAAAGAGACCGAGCGCGTCCGCGTGCGGGAAGCCCGGCAGCGCCGTGATCGAGACGACGTTGCCTTCCTGCAGCTCGCGCACGCCCTTGCCCACGAAGACCAGCGCCATGTAGTACAGCAGCGCGCTGGTGACCGCGAAGAACGGCCGGAGCGGGAGGCGCACGCCGTAGCGGTAGAAGAGCGTGAACACCACGCCCAGCACCGCAAAGCCGGCGAGGATGCCGAGCGAGATCGGCACGCCCGCGCCCGGGCCCTCGGCGAACAGCGCCTGGTAGAAGAGCGCCGTCTCCGCGCCCTCGCGGTACACGGCCAGGAAGGCGACGAAGGCGAGCGTGGTGCCGCCGCCGTGGGCCAGCGCGTTCCCGACCTTCTCCTTGATGAACTGCTGCCACTTCGCGGCCTCGACCTTCGAGATCAGCCAGTAGCTCACCGAGAAGAGCACGGCGACCGCGACGAGCAGCGTCACCCCCTCGATGATCTCGCGGCTCGCGGGCACCGCGGCGAGGATCGTCTTGAGCACCACCGCCGTCGCGGCGCTGGCCGCGAGCCCCGCCGCGACGCCCGCCCAGATCGACCGCAGCCGCTCGCGGTTGCCGGTCTTGATCAGGAACGTGACGACCGCGCCGATGACCAGGATGGCCTCCAGCCCCTCGCGGAAGATGATCAGGAACGACTGGAAGAACGCGCCCCAGCCGCCGGCGGTCGATCGCGTGAGCGCGATCACGCCGGGAAGTCCGGCCTCGATCGCGTTGCGCTCGGCCTCGGCCGCGCGCAGGTCGCCGCGCTTCACCGCGCCCTTGAAGTCGGCGAAGTGCCGCTCCATCCCGGCGACGAGCCCCGGGCTCTTCGCGCGCGCGCTGGTCTCCAGCGGCTCGAACGCGATGTAGGCGTCGAACGCGCGGTCGCCGGCGTCGTCGGCGCGGCCGGCGCGCGCGGCGCCGAGCGCCTGGTCCAGGAGCGTCAGCACCTGCAGCGGCGCGCTGTCGGCGACCGTGCCTGACGAGGAGCCCCGGCCGCGGCCGCCCGCCGCCACGGTGGACGCGTCGCTGCGGTCGTGGGCCGGG
>Ga0126308_10000105_pt1 | contig 20731 bp, 21 predicted proteins | sample Plot55_FD_92533 | JGI IMG/M metagenome (GOLD analysis project Ga0126308, IMG submission 92533) | Serpentine soil microbial communities from UC McLaughlin Reserve, CA, USA - Plot55 | ecosystem: Environmental > Terrestrial > Soil > Grasslands | place: USA: UC McLaughlin Reserve, Lake County... | reverse complement strand
CCGCGTGAGCACCGCAACCTGCACCTCAGGCGACCCCGTGTCCCCCTCGTGCGTCCGGTGCTCCCGAATGATCTCCTCTTTGTGCTCAACAACAGCCAACTTCTTCGTTCTCCTCTTTGTTCACTTCTCTCTTGTTTAACCCGTTAGACCCTTTATGCTACCACATGCATCAAATAGTATCGTGTATCGTAGTTGGGCGGAGAACGGGTTCGAAGTCTGCTTAAAGACCATCTTTTGCAACGTCTGTTGCGCCCGGTGGTGACCGGGGCTTTCCTGATGGCGGCGGCGAGGAGAGGCTTCACCGGTATGGCTCTAGGCAGGAACGAGCGGCGTTGGAACACATAGATCGGGAGACGCTTCCGGCGGAGAGGGGCCCGGGGGGCGCGCGGCCCGATGACCTGCTCCTCACTACCAAGCTCAACGTCCCATCCACCAGGACCAACCTGGTAACGCGCCCGCGCCTGATCGGACGGTTGGACGAGGGGACAGGCGGCAAGCTCACCCTAATCTGTGCTCCGGCTGGCTTCGGCAAGACAACCCTGCTTGCCGACTGGATCCTCAGGAGCGAGTTGCCGGTCGGGTAGCTCTCACTCGACCAGGAGGACAACGACCCGGCACGCTTCCTCTCTTACCTGATAGCCGCCCTCCGGTCAGTCGCTGCGGAGGAAGTCTCGCCGCTGCGCTCGCTCCGGCCGCCCACACCAGCGGTCTTGACGAGGCTCTTAAACGAGATCGCCGCCGTGCCCAAAGACTTCGCGTTGATCCTCGATGACTACCACCTCATAGATGACGAGGCGGTACACGCAACGCTCGCCTTCCTGCTCGAGCATCTGCCACCCCAGATGCACCTCGTCATCGCGAGCCGCACCGAGCCCCCGTTGACTGTATCACGCCTGCTCGCCGGCGGTGAATTGACGAATCTCACCGCCTCCGACCTTCGATTTAATGACGAGGAGGCGTCTGATTTCTTGGGCGAAGTAATGGGCCTAGACCTCTCCGCCGACGACATAGCCGCGCTGGAGAAGCGCACCGAGGGCTGGATAGCGGGGCTTCAACTGGCGGCCCTCTCCATGCGAGGACGAGATGACATCTCGGGCTTCGTCTCGTCGTTCGCCGGCACCGACCGTCACGTCTTCGACTACCTGGCCGAAGAGGTTCTCGACAGACAACCCGAAGATACTAGGATGTTCTTGCTAGAAACCTCCATCCTCGATCGGCTTAACGGCCCGCTGTGCGACGCCGTGACGGCTGGCGAAGGTGGGCAGGCCAGACCGGAGGAGCTAGAGCGGGCAAACCTCCTCATGGTCCCGCTCGACGACCGACGGCACTGGTACCGTTACCATCACCTCTTCTCTGACTTCTTGCGCCAGTGTCTGCGCCAAGAAAACCCCGAGATGGTCTCCAGATTACACCGACGGGCGAGTGAGTGGCACGAGAGCAACGGTACCGACAATGAAGCGATAGGCCACGCGCTTGCGGCGAGGGATTTCGAGCGGGCAGCGGGCCTGATCGAACGTTTGGAGGACTTGATGTTGGGGCGCGGGGAGACTCCCATACTCGAGAGACTGATAAAGACCCTGCCAGAGGAAATAATTCGCTCCCGGCCGCGCCTCTATATGAGCCACGCTATCTACGTTCTCATGACCGGCGACGGCCGTTGGGACGCCGCAGAAGCGGCCTTGCGGGACGTAGAACAGCTGCTGGGCATCGGCGGTGAAGGTATCGTCGAACCCTCGACGGTGTGTCCGGTCGAGGTGATCGAAGACGAAGAACGCGCCTGGCTCGCGGGTCATGTGGCCACGGCTCGGGCCAACATCGCTTATGAGGGGCGGGGGGATCTGCGAAGTGCCATCGCTCTCAATCGTCGGGCGGTCGAACTGTTGGCCGGCGAGGAGCGGGCATCCGCGCGAAGCATTGCCGCCTGCAACCTGACTGAGTGCCTGCTCGACATCGGCGACCTGCCGGCGGCGAGCCGGGCAATTGACGAGGCCATCGAGATCTCCCTCGCAGCCGGGCATCCTGCCCAGGTTGGCTGGTCCCTGTGCCTCCTGGGATTGCTGCAAACGATCCGGGGACGCCTCTCGGAGGCCATGAAGACATACGAGCGGGTACTTCGGTTAACCGCCGACCATGAAGAAGCAGGCGTGTTACTGGTCATAGGCTTAGCGCACGTGAGGATAGGTGAACTGCTATTCGAGTGGAATGATCTGGAAGGCGCGACCCGTCACCTTTTGGGAGGCATCGAGCGTGTGCTGGAGTGGGTCTGCCTGGGAGAGGCGACGAGCAGATTGCTTGAGGTCACCGGAACGCACGACCGGCTCGGGAGACTTGAAGCAGTGGATGCCGACGCGGCTCACGGCGTGGTCCCCGGCTATATAGCTCTCGCCCGTGTGAAACAGGCGAAGGGAAACACAGAGGGCGCCCTCGAAGCACTTCGTAAGGTGGAACAGGTAGCCCAGAGCTCGCGCTTGAGCCCTCTCTGGAATGACCGCGCGGAGAGATGGGGAGAAGCATGGCTGGCGTGGCTGTGGATGGCAGAGGGGGACCTGAGGGCCGCGAACCGCTGGGCGCAAGACCGGACGCTGAGCGCGACAGATGATCCCGACTATTCGTCCGAACTCGAATACATCACGCTGGCGCGGCTGCTCATCGCGCAGGGCAGGCACGAGGAGGCGGAGCACCTTCTGGGTCGGCTGGTGGAGGCGGCGGAAGCGGGAGGTCGGGGAAGGACGGTGACCGAGCTGCTCGTCCTTCAGGCGCTGGTCCTGCGGGCACGAAACGACAAACCGGAGGCATTGACCACGTTGCGGCGAGCCGTGACGCTCGCGGAGCCAGAAGGCTACATCCGCACCTTCGCCGACGAAGGAGAACCGATGGCCGACCTGCTCCAGCAGCTCTACGGAGCGTGGAGAACAGAACAACCAAGTGAAGTTCCGCTCGACTACATAGGCAAGCCACTCAAGGCGCTCGGTGCCGAAGTCGCAGTTGCTACCGGGGTGCCTCTCCGAGGGCGCGAGCACCCGGCCGGTCTCACCTCGAGGGAGGTCGAGGTGCTAGGGCTTGTGGCCGCAGGCATGACCAGCGCCCAGATCGCAAGAGAGCTCTAACTGAGTCCCCGCACCGTAGAGACGCACATCACCTCGATCTACCGCAAGCTTGGTGTTACCTCACGGGCGGCTGCTACACGCTTCGCCCTAGAGCACGGCCTCGCCTGAGATGGTCTCCTACTTCAGGCCGTCGGCAACAAGCCTCGCCTCCTGTACGTCGCGCTGGATCTGGCGCTTGAGTTGCTCCACGCCGGAGAACCTCTTCTCCTCGCGAATCCGCCGGCTGAAGCCTACATCGACGATGCGCCCGTACAGGTCGCCGTCGAAATCTAGGAGATAAGCCTCGACGCGGCTCTCGGCCCGCCCGAAGGTGGGAGCGACACCCACGTTCGTGCACGCACCATACTCCTCTTCTCCCACACGGACGAACCCGGCGTAAACACCCCGGGCCGGTATCACGGCGTCCGCCTCGGGAAGCACGTTTGCGGTGGGGAAGCCGATGGATCTGCCACGCTTGTCTCCGACTACTACCTCACCCCTGAGCACGTAGGGGCGTCCGAGGAGGCCGGCGGCCTCGGTCATCTCTCCATGAAAGATCAGAGCCCTTATGCGGGTCGAGCTGATCTCACCCCCCGTGCCGCCGTCGCGTACCTGTACGGCGACAGCCGTCCCGCCTGCCTCACGCATTAGTCGTTGGAGATCCCGGAAATCGCCGGCAGCCCTGTGCCCGAAACGAAAGTTCTCACCGACCACGACTATCCCGGCACCACCCTCGCCAACAAGCACCTCACGCACGAACTGTTCGGGGCTCTTCCTGGAAAGTTCGAGGTCGAATGGGATCACCCACACCTTATCAGCCCCGTAACCGAGCAACATCTCACACCGCAACTCCAGCGGTGTGAGCAGCTTCGGCGGATCACCAGCCCCTAATACGGCCCGGGGATGCGGATGGAAGGTGGCAGCTGTAACTTTCATCTCCCTCCGCCGCCCCTCCTCCACTGCCCGCCGCAAGACCTCCTGGTGGCCGACGTGAACGCCGTCGAAGGTGCCGAGAGCTACAACTACTCCGCGCATAGCACCACCTCGGCCCGCCCCCCTTCCTCATCCTCCCTGTATACCGCCAGCAACTCGCCCCCACACATCACCCTGTAACTGCCCTCGACCCGAAACTTCCTTATGCGCCTTCCGTGGCACACCATGCTACGGCCCACCTCCGCAGGAACCTCCACCTCAGGGAGATGGGCAACCACTTCCGCTGGTAGTATTATGTGGTTATGTAGGGTTTCTGGGTGGAAGTTCCGGGTGGACTGGGCGTCGCCCACGGTAAAGTGTCCGACGCTCCTGCGGCGCAGGGCGGTAAGGTAGGCGCTGGATCCCAGGGACGCGGCGAGGTCGCTGAGTAGGGTTCTTACGTAGGTGCCGCTGCTGCAGGAGATCTCGAACGTTGCCGTCCGTTTCGCCGGGTCGAGACAGGTGAGCTCGAAACTGTGGATGGTGACAGGACGGGCTTCTCGTTCGACAGTGACGCCGCTGCGGTGTAGTTCGTAGAGGCGGACGCCCTCGCGCTTGAGTGCCGAGGCCATCGGCGGGACCTGCAGGAGGTCTCCCGTGAAAGCGGGGAGTGCGCCACGGATTGCATCTTCCGGAGGGAGAACGGTGCCCAGGTCGGTGATCTCGCCTTCCGCGTCGAGCGTGTCCGAGACGGCGCCGAAGCGGGCGGTTGCCGTGTAGGCCTTATCCAGGTCCGTCACGTAGCGCGAGAGGCGGGTGGACCGACCGATCAGGAGCACGAGGAGGCCCGAGGCCAGGGGGTCCAAAGTCCCTGTGTGACCTATCCTGCTCTTCTTTGGAAGGAGGCGCTTTATGCTGGAGACCGCCATGGCGCTCGTTATACCGGGCGGCTTGTCCAGCAGAAGGCCACCCGATAAAGCCTTCTCCGTTATCGCCCGCCCCCGAGGTCGCCTTCGAGTATTCCCAGAAGCTCTTCTTTGGCCTCCTTCGGCCGGCGCGGCGTAGTGTATCCGGCGGCGAGCCTGTGACCGCCCCCACCGAAGCGGCGTGCGATCTCTCCGACGTCGACAGTCTCCGAGCGGAGGGACCCCTTCGTCCCTTGCGGCACCTCGCGCAGGTGGGCCACTACATCGATCCCCGCGACGGTGCGGAGCTGGTCGATGGCCTCCTTCGACTCGATCTCCGTCGCGCCGGTCCGCTCGTAGTCGGCGTTCTCGACCGTGGAGATCAGGGCGTCCCCGTATTGGACGGCGTTCGCGAGCGAGACGCCGACGATCCTGAGTTGCTCGATGCTGCCCCTGCGGTTGATGCGCTCGTTTACCTCGGCCGGTACTACGCCGGCCCTCAGGAGGTCGGCGACCAGTTCGTGGGCACGAGGAGAGATGTTGCGGAAGGTGAAGCCGCCCGTGTCGGTCCTTATGCCAACGTAGAGGGCTTCGGCCGTGGGTCTGTCGATAGGAATGTCGAGCTCGGCGTAGACGTCAGCGATGATCTCCGCCGTGGCGGCGGCCTTCGGGCTCACCAGGTTGTACTCGGCGTAGAGAGGGTTGTCCTCGTGGTGATCGACGTTGAGGCGGGCGCCCGCTTCGGGCACCGGTACGCCGGTTCGGTCAGCGCGGGAAGTGTCGGCGACGAGGAGGTCGTGATCCGGCGGCAGCTCGAGCAGGGGCTCGTCGGGAAGGAGCCAGCTGAGATACCCGGGCACCGCCTCCGCGTGGCAGAACACGGCCGTAGCTCCTAGCCGGTGCATCAGACGCACGAGCGCGGCCGAGGCGCCGATGGCATCACCGTCGGCCCCGACGTGTGTCGTGACGGCGACCCTATCCAGAGTCTTCAAGAACTCCGCTATTTCAGCAGGCGTATTATTCTTTGTGCGAGTCGTCATCGGTCCTTACCTCCCTGAGAGCTGCCTCTATCCTCGTCGCACGTTCGACGACAGGGTCTGGCTCGAAGTGCAGCCTGGGCGTGCGCTTGAGGCGTGTCTGGGTCCCTACCGCGGCCTGGATGCGGCCCGCCGCGCTCTGCAAACCCTCTTTAGCTGCCATCTCGTCCTCGCCGGCGAGTACACTGTAGAAGACCGTCGCGTGGGCGAGGTCGGGGCTAACCCTCACGCCCGTAACCGTAACGAGCCCCTGGATGCGCGGATCCGAGAGAGAGGCGACCTCCTCGCCGGTGATCTCCTTGAGTTGCGATTCCACCTTGCGTGTGCGCCCACTCATAGCTTCATGAACTCCTCGCGCCAGTCCAGTATCGAAAGGTCCTCGTAGCCAAGGAGCGTCCTGCGAAGCTCCTCCCGCTTCTCCTCTGCCGCGCTGCGGGAGACCGCGGCGAGCGCGATCTCCATCGTGGCGCGCTGCCACTTGTCCTGGTGATCGGACTCCACCACAGAGACATTCTTGCGGCGCAGCCGATCCTTGAGGGAGCGCAGCGTCTGGCGCTTATCCTTCAGGCTCGAAGAGAAGGGCAGCTCCAGTTCGAGCCTCACCGCGCAGAACAAAGGCCGCCTTTACCTCGGGACCTCGACCGACTCGAAGAACTCCAGGACGTCGCCATCTTTGACATCGTTGAAGTTCTCGACGCCGACGCCGCACTCGAATCCTTCGCGCACCGAGCGGACATCGTCCCTGAAGCGTTTCAGGGAGGCTACGTAGCCCTCGTAGACCACGGTGCCGTCGCGCACGACGCGCACGCGATTGTTGCGAAAGATCTCACCGCTCGTGACGTAGCAGCCCGCGACGACGCCGACATTAGGCACCCTGAAGGTCTGGCGCACTTCGGCGGTACCCGTCTCGCGCTCCTCTATCTCGGGGGCGAGCATCCCGCGCATGGCGTCCTCGATCTCTTCGAGGGCCTTGTAGATCACGTCGTAGGTCCGGATCTCGACGCCCTCGCGCTCGGCGACCTGCTTGGCGGTATTTGTAGGCCTGACGTTGAAGCCGAGCAGGATGCCGTCACTGGCCGAACCGAGCATGACGTCCGAGTCGGTCAGGGCACCGACGCCGCTGCGCACTATGTTGACCCTGACCTCGTCTGTCGACAACCTTGCGAGCGCTTCTTTGAGAGCCTCAACGGAGCCGGCGACATCCGCCTTGATGACGAGGTTGAGGTCTTGTGTTCCTCCCTCGCCGAGGAGCTCCTCCAGCGTGCGGCGCGTACCGCCCTGGGCAAGCTCCTGTCTGCGCAGACGCTCCTCGGCCTGCTGAGCCCGGTCGCGGGCTATTCGCTCGTGGTCGACGACCTCGAAGCGGGTTCCGGCCTCTGGGACTCCGGAGAGACCGAGGATCTCGACCGGCATCCCAGGTCCTGCCTCCTTGACGCGCTGTCCCGTGAAGTCGAGCATCGCCCTTACCCTGCCGTAGGCCGTCCCTGCGAGCACGGCGTCGCCCTTCCCGAGCGTCCCGCGGCTCAAAAGCAGCGTAGCAACGGGACCACGCCCGGGGTCGCGCTCGCCCTCGATAACGTAGCCGCTGGCGGGAGCTTTGGGGTTCGCCTTCAGATCCTCGAGCTCTGCGACGACCAGGATGTTCTCCAGAAGCTCGTCGATGCCCTCACCGGTCTTGGCCGACACCGGCACGGTGACCGTATCCCCGCCGTAGACCTCGGGCACTAGCTCCCTCTCCGAGAGCTCCCCGAGGACCCGGTCCTGGTTCGCATTCGGCACGTCGATCTTGTTGAGCGCCACGATCATGGGGACGCCGGCGGCCCTCGCGTGCTCTATGGCCTCCATAGTCTGGGGCATGATGCCGTCGTCGGCGGCAACGACGAGCACGACCACGTCGGTAACCCGCGCCCCGCGCGCCCGCATCTCCGTGAAAGCCTCATGGCCGGGGGTGTCTATAAAGGTGACCTTCCTGCCGTCTGACTCGACCTGATAGGCCCCGATGTGCTGCGTGATGCCGCCTGCCTCCCCGGACTGCACGTTGGCCCTGCGTATGCGGTCCAGAAGGCTCGTCTTGCCGTGGTCGACGTGTCCCATGACCGTAACCACGGGCGGCTTCTCGACCAGGTCGGCAGGGTCATCGTCTGGTGCGACCTCGACCGGCTCGGGCTCCTCGACCGCGCCGATCTCGACCTCGACACCGAGCTCCTCGGCGACCAGCTCTATCTCTTCGGTCGATAGGGTCTGCGTTAGCGTCTTCATCTCCCCGAGGCCCATCAAGACCTTGATGACCTGGGTCGGAGGCACACCCAGGGCGTCGCCCAGGTCCTTGACGGTCGCCCCTGGCTCGACCCGCACCCCCTTGCTTTCGGGCTCTTCCTCCTCGACGGGGGCACGCTCGGGCTCCCTCGGGGCGGGGGCGGCAGGGGCGGCAGGACGCGCGCCGCGGTTCCTCGCGCTCGCGTCTATCACGACCCTGCGGCGTTTCTTCTGAGGACGGCCCTGCTGCGGTACGGAGACGGGCTCCTCCGCCGGCGCGGCCGCCATGGTCGCGCCGTGCCCCGATCGCTGTGCATCCTCGCGGGCCTCCTGAGCCTCGCTCTCCTGGGCCACCGAGCGACCGTTCGGTGCTTCACCGCCTGTCGCTTCGCCGAAAACCCTTTCGTAGACGTTCTCCTCGACGGAGGATGAGTGGCTCTTTACCTCCACCCCTGCCTCCTTGAGGCGTTGTATGACTTCTTTGCTCTTAAGCGATTGCTCGCGGGCGATCTCGTATACGCGTATGCTCATCAGTTCCCCTACCCTCTACCTACCATGCCCTCGAACTCCGCAGCCTGCGCCTGGTGGGAAGGGATGCCGCAGAACAGCGAGCCCGGCAGAGCCATGTTTGCGCACCTGCGGCCGTTGGAGAGGACGGCCCTGCAGCGGTGCATGGTGGAGTCCTCATCCGGCTCCCAATCCTCTTCCTCTTCCTCGTATTCGGTCGCCTGGCTCTCGGGCTTTATGTCTATCTTCCAGTCCGTCAGCTTCACGGCGAGGCGGGCGTTCTGGCCCTCGCGGCCGATGGCCAGCGAAAGCTGGTCGTCGGGTACGATTACCTCCGCCTGCTTCTCGTCCTCGTCCAGGTAGACCTCGCGCACGCGCGCGGGGCTCAAGGCCTTCGCTATAAAGCGCGCAGGCTCGGGGTCCCACTGGATGATGTCTATCTTCTCGTTCCTGAGCTCGGAGACAACGGCCCTCACCCGGCTCCCGCGCGGCCCCACGCAGGCCCCGACAGGATCCACACCGGCTTCCTTGGACCAGACGGCCACCTTCGAGCGCAGCCCGGCCTCGCGGGCGACGGCCCTTATCTCGACGAGTCCGTCGTAGATCTCTGGCACCTCGAGCTCGAAGAGGTTCCTGAGCAGCCCCTCATGGCGCCGGCTCACGGTCAGGCTGGGACCGCGCCCTCCCTCCCGTATCTCCAACAGGTACACCTTGAGGCGCTGGCCGTTCTCGTAGCGCTCGTTCGGAACCTGCTCGCTGGCAGGCAAAATCGCCTCGACCCTACCGAGGTCGACCAGGGTCATCCGCCTGTGGGCCTGCTGCACGATGCCGGTAACAACGTCGCCCATGCGCTCGCCGTACTCGTCCAATAACTGCTCGTTGTGCACCTCGTTGAGGCGCTGGTAGAACGTCTGGCGCATGACCTGGGCCGCTATGCGCGTGAAGTCGTGAGGGGTTATGTCCTCGCCATCCTTCATCACCCTCAGATCGCCGGTATCCTCGTCGAGGACGACCCTCGCCTCCTCGTCAGCCCCCTCACGGCCCTGGTAAGCCGCGAGCAAGGACTCCTCGAGCACGCCCTTGACCGTCTCGAAGGGGATGCCCTTGTCCGTCTCTATCTCGCGTAGCGCGGATAACAATGCCGTATTCACTTGTATATGTCCTCCTTGAGGTTCGCGCGGGTCACGGAACCGAACAACAGCTCCACCTCCGCTCCCTCGGAGAGTCTCAGTACGAAGTACTCTTCGCCTGTCCTCTCTATGACGCCCGTGAAGTTCCTGCGCCCATCCAGCGGTTCGCCGATCCTGACCTTCGCCTCATGACCGACAAAACGCCGAAAATGCTCCGGCCTCGTCAACGGACGCTCGATGCCCGGCGACGAGACCTCGATGGGGCCGTCGTAGCCTTCGGCCTCGACCGCCGGAGCAACGATGGAGGCGACCCGCGAGCAGAACTCGTGGTCTACAGGACCGCCCTCCCGATCCAGGAGCACGGTGAGCAAAGGCCCCCCCGAGAACCTGGCCTCGACCAGCTCGGTCCCCTCGGGAAGCACGCCCTCGACCACCTCTGTCAACCTCTCTAGTCCCGCCGTCTCTCTCACCTTCTCCGAACGATAAAAAAAGCAACGGGCCCGAAGACCCCTTGCTCACTTACAACACCCTCGATTATATCTCAGAGTATCTAGGTTACAAGGCGCATGGCTCCCGCTGGATTATCGGAGTCCGGTCGGATGCGCGGCCGTGTGCCCAAGCGTACAATGTGCGTGAGAACCGATCATCACAAGCCCGGCAGACGGAGGCCCCATGACCGACGCCGCCAACACGGAACTTACGACCGAGGAGCTTCTCTCCCAGGCCCGGGGCAACGCCACGGCCTTCATCCTCACTACGATCGCCTACTTGAAGGAGCGCGGCCCGGCAGTAGAAGACTTCGTCGCGTTCTTCGGACGTCAGTTCGCTCCCGGATGGGACGAGCTGCGCGCCCAGCCGGTCGTCGACGTAGCACAGGCGGTCACCAAGAATGCGGTCTCGGTGGGTTGCGCGTTGGGCTCGCTCTCGGGAGATGAGGCGCGCGCCGAATTACTCATCACGGGGTGGCCGGACGCAGAGGAGATCTCACGCGTCCTCGGACTCGAAACGAGCGACAGCGACGCCATGTGGGACAGCTTCATCCCCATCATGGAGCGTTTGGGTATCCGCTACGCCTGGCAGCGCGAGGATGGGGCGGTCAGGCTGACCTACGAACGCGAGATGAGATAGAAGCGAGAACCTACGTGTCCTAGAGTTTCCTTCGAAACGATGGCACCATAGAAACGACCCATCCTCCCTGGCCCCGGCTCAGTCCCCAGAAAGACCCGCAGCCTGAAACCGTCCTTACTTCCTGTCGTCCTTCTCTATCTCTTCGAAAAGGGCCTCGTAGATCTCATCGCGGCCCACCTTCCGCAAGGGTTGGCCTTTGGAGAAGATCACACCGTCGTCCTTGCCACCGGCAACCCCGTAGTCCGCGTCGCGGGCCTCACCAGGACCGTTGACCACGCAGCCCATGACCGCGACGGTGAAGTGGTCCTCGAAGTGCTTGAGCCCCTCTTCTACCTTCGCGGCCATCCCGATCACGTCGAAGCCGAGCGTGCGCGCGCAGCTGGGACAGGCTATGACGTTCGGACCGCGGTGCCTGAGGTCGAGGGCCGAGAGGATGTGGTAGGCCACGGGTATCTCCTCGACGGGGTCCTCGGCGAGCGAGATGCGAATGGTGTCCCCTATCCCGTAGGGTAGGAGCTGCCCGAGGGCGGCCGCGCTCTTTATTGCCCCAGGCAGCTTCGTCCCTGCCTCCGTGACACCAAGGTGCAGTGGCGCATCGGAGTGCTCGCGGAACTTCTTGTTGGCCTCGACCATCTCGGGGACGTGGCTCGCCTTCAGCGAGACCTTAAAGTCGAAGAAGTCCATCTCCTCGGCGATCTCGACCTTGTGCAAGGCGCTCTCAACGAGCGCCTCGGCCTTGGGTAGGTCCCAGAACCGCTTCTCCACAGACCCTGAGTTGACCCCGATGCGCATGGCCGTGCCCGACTTTTGGCACTTCTCGATCACCTGCCGAAAGCGGTCGTCGCTCCCCACGTTACCCGGGTTGATGCGCACGCACGCTGCACCGGCGTCTGCAGCCCCGAGCGCCATCCTGTAATCGAAGTGGATATCGGCGATAAGGGGCACCGGCGATCGCCAGACGACCTCCCTGAAACCCTTGAGGGCTTTGGAGCCGTTGACAGAGACGCGCACGAGATCGGCACCGGCTGCGTTGAGGTCGTAGACCTGCTGCACCGTCCCCTCGACATCGTAGGTCATGGTGTTCGTCATCGACTGCACCACAACCTGGGCGCCGCCGCCAATGGGCACATCGCCGACCTTTATCTGGCGGCTCGTGATCGGGCGTTCGCGCAGTGGTGGCTCTGTCATCTCGCTCCCATACGTTCGTTACGCCCCTATCTTAATCCGGGATGAACGGCTGTCCAGTGAAGATTTTACTCAGGTCGGCGTAGGTGGCGAAGAGGAAGAGCGCGAGAACGAGAACGAGGCCCAAAGCGGCGATCCTGCCCATCGTCTGCTCGCTGACGGGCCTTCCCAACACCTTCTCCGCCACTATAAAGAAGAGGTGCCCGCCGTCGAGAGGCAGGATCGGGAGCAAGTTGAACAATGCCAGGTTGAGGCTGATCAGGGCCAGAAGCGGCAGGAAGAATCCCTGGTTGACGGCGGTACTCCCGACCGAAGCGATGCCGACGGGACCGGTCACGTTCCTGTACAGATCCTTCTCGCCAGTTACGAGCTGCCCGACGAAAGTCCCGAGCTTGACCGTGATCTCCCCACACCGCTGAACCGCCAGAACGACGGATTTAACAGGCCCATAAGTGGTCGTCTCTACCTCGGGACGCACTCCCACTAGCGCCCGGTCTCCATCGTCAGGGTCCGCCCCCAACTTTCCCTCGAAGGTCTTCCTTGACCCATCGCGCAACACGGTCACGCTCACCTTCTCACCGGGCTCCCGGCCCAACATCTGGCGTTCGAACCCGTCCCAGCTCTTTAGCCTCCCGCCATCTAGCCCGACGATCCTGTCGCCTGGCCTGATCCCAACCTCCTGCGCCATCGATCCCGGTTCGACCGCCCTGACGACCGGCTTCACGTCTGTGATGACGCCCTGGAACATGTAAACACCGGCGAGTATGGCAACCGCCGCGATGATGTTGGCCAAAGGACCGGCAAGTATGATAAGCGCCCGTCGCCACGCCGCTTTGGCGTGGTAGGTGTCGAGCCCCACCGCGCCATCCCCCATCCCTGCCATCTTGGCAAATCCACCTAGAAGTATTATGCGGAAGGAGTAGACAGTGTTGCCGATCTTCTTCTTAATGAGCGGTGGTCCGAAGCCGACGCCGAACTCGGGGACTCTCACGCCGAGGGCTTTGGCCGTGAGCATGTGCCCGAGCTCGTGGATGACAATCAGGCAGATCAGGCCGAGCAGCGCGACGATCACGGTCATCGCGACCCTCCCCCCACGCGCCTCTCGGCCTTCTCGCGCGCCCACCCGTCCGCGGCTTCTATGGCTTCCATGCTCTGCATCGTCCCGAAGTCTGGGACCACCTCGAGGACCTCCTCGATCACATCTGCTATCTGCAGAAATCTTATCCTGCCGTCAAGGAAGGCCTCCACAGCGACCTCGTTGGCCGCGTTGAGCGCGACCGGGTATGCGCCCCCGGTACGACCGGCCTCTACGGCGAGCGGCAGGCACCTGAATACCTCGTCGCGCGGCTTCTCGAAGGTCCAACTTACCCCGTCCAAGGGTACCGGCTCTGCCCCCACGTCTACCCTCTCGGGATAGAGCAGGCCGAACGCTATGGGCAACCTCATGTCGGGCAGAGCTGCGTGGAGCACGACCGAACCATCCTCGAAGAGTGCACCCCCGTGAACCACAGACTGACGGTGCACGACGACCCGCACATCATCGAACGGGACGCCGAACAGGTGGTGCGCCTCTATGACCTCGAGCCCCTTGTTCATCATGGTGGCCGAGTCTATGGTGATCTTCCTCCCCATCCGCCACGTGGGGTGCTTGAGCGCATCCGCGGGCCCGGCCTCGATGAGCCGCGCCTTCTCGAACGTGAAGAACGGTCCTCCCGAGGCCGTCAACAATACGGTGCGTATCTGCTCCTGACGCCTCCCCTCAAGGCACTGGAAGATCGCCGAATGCTCCGAATCCACAGGAATTATGCGGTTGCTTGCGGCGAGAGCCATCACCCATTCGCCCCCTGCGACGAGCGATTCCTTGTTTGCCAGAGCGACGCGGTTGCCTGCCTGCAAGGCGCCGACGGTGGCGGCGAGGCCGGCGAAGCCAACTATACCGTTGAGGACGACGTCTGAGGGCGCGCCGGCCAGCCGCCCGGCGGAGCCTGGTCCAGCGAGCACCTCGGCCTTGAGTCCTTCGAGGGGTTCTGGCTCTTTCGATTCCAGGGCCACGAACTCAGGCTCGAACTCGGCCGCCTGGAGGGCGAGCGTTCGTGCGTCGCTTCCGGCTGAGAGGCCGACGACTTCGAAGCGATCAGGAAATCTACGGACGACGTCGAGGGCCTGCAGGCCGATACTGCCCGTCGAGCCGAGGATCGTGAGTCGGCGTCTCATCCAGGTGTGGGGTGCAATCTCATACGAGTAGGGAGATGTAGTATACCGCCGGGGCCGTAAACAGCAGGCTATCGACCCTGTCGAGGATACCTCCGTGTCCGGGTAGGAAGGTCCCGAGATCCTTCACATCGAGGATACGCTTGAGGGAGGACTCGAAGAGGTCCCCGCACTGGCTCGCGACGGAGACACCGGCGCCGATGATCACGGCCTTGGCGACCGTGTAGTCCAGAAGTTGGTAGGACAGCGGACCGATGATGAGCATCGTGATGAAGAGGCCGCCCACGCTGCCCTCGACGGTCTTGTTCGGGCTCAGGCTCGGGAACAGCTGGTGACGGCCGAAAAAGCGCCCGGCGAAGTACGCACCCGAATCGGAAATCCAGGGCCCGACCACGGCTATGAGGATGAGGACAACGCCCGCGCGGGAGCGAGGAAATAGCCCGAGATGCGCGAGCGGGACGCCGACCCAGAGCGACATGAGGAGGACGGCGAGCACCGTGCGAAGGGTCCTTGTCTCGGGCCTGCTCGTGAACCACAAGAGCGCCCAGGGCAGCGCGGCCACGGAACCTGCGAGTACGCCGGTCTGGTGGTAAGGGATGGAGAGGAGGAGCGGGAGCGCCCCTGCGCCGAGGGCAGCAGCCAGAGGGAGCGGCTCGAGGGCCCGCGAGAGCTCGTAGGCGGCACCCGCGATGACGACGAGCAGGACGGCGAGCACGGCCCACTTGCCGAGGGCTATGCTGGCAAGCGCGATCGGCGCGAGCACCAGGGCGGTCGCTGCCCTCCACCGGAGCACGGGAGTCCTAGACGCCGCCCCGGCGCCTGGACCGTGACCCGAAAGACTCCAGGGCGCGCAGGAACTCCCCAGGGGAGAAATCGGGCCAGAGCGTGTCCGTCACGTAGAACTCGGCGTAGGCTATCTGCCAGAGCAAAAAGTTCGATACGCGCAGCTCCCCGCTGGTCCGGATCACCAGATCGACCTCGGGTACGTCGGGGGCGTAGAGGTATCTGGCGAAGGTCATCTCGTCGATGTCTTCCGGAGAGAGACCGTCTGCCACTATCCGTCGGGTGGCGTCAACGATCTCCGCACGCCCACCGTAATCGAGCGCGATGTAAACGTCGAGGCTGTCATTTCCGGAGGTGAAATCCTCGGCCTCTTCCATGGCTTCGAGTACTGCGGCAGGCAGGTGCTCCCGTCTTCCCAAAAACCGGAGCCTCGCCCCACGCTCGTTCAATTCCGGCACCTTCTCGCGGGCTGTGTCGAGAAAGAGTTTCATGAGCGTCTTTACCTCTCTCTCCGGACGCGTCCAGTTCTCGGTCGAGAAGGCATACAAGGTCAGCGTCTTCACCCCGGCGCGGCCTGCAGTCTCTAGCAGAGGTGTAAGCACCGAGACGCCCGCCCTGTGGCCTGCGGCGCGTGGAAGCCAACGTCTCTTGGCCCAGCGCCCGTTGCCGTCCATGATGATGGCCACGTGACGCGGGGTCCGTTCTGGGTCGAGGACGGGCTGCTCGGGGGAGCCTGTGGGGAGTCGTTTCTCGGCGGGTTCCAGCAGTTAGACCTCCGAGAGCTCGGCTTCCTTGTCGGCAAGGGCAGCCTCGACCCTCTTGACGTAGCCGTCGGTGAGCTTCTGTAGCTCGTCCTCGGCCCTGCGTTCGTCGTCCTGGGAGATCTCGCCTTCCTTGCGCAACTCGTGCAGGTCCTTCATCTCGTCGCGACGCACGTTTCTGACGGAGACCCTCCCCTCCTCGGCCATACTCCTCGCCATCCTGACGAGGTCCCTGCGGCGCTCCTCTGTAAGTTCTGGTATCGGTAGCCTAAGTATCTTGCCGTCGTTCTGGGGGTTGAGGCCGATATCGGCATCCCTTATGGCACGCTCGACGTCCTTTAAGGAGTTCGGATCGAAGGGGGTGACCGTGAGGAGCCGTGCCTCCGGCGCACCGATGTTCGCGACGCTCCTCAGGGGCATCCTCGATCCGTAGACCTCGACCTCGATCCTGTCCAGGAGCGAGGGGTTCGCCCTGCCCGTGCGTATCGTCGCGAAATTGCTCTTCACCGACTCGACGGCCCCACTCATCCTGCGCTCGGCCGCTGTCAGATCAATAACGTCAGACATATCAGCCTCCTCCGCCTCCGTTCGCGGCGCCCCACACCAGCGACCCCACCTGTTCTCCCTGCAAGATACGGCGCAAGTTACCTTCCTTGAGTATATCGAAAACGACTATCGGCAAGTTCTCGCCGCTACACAGCGTGGCGGCCGTGTGATCCATGACAGAGAGGTTGTTGGAGAGCAAGTCCATGTAGGTGAGCCGCGGCAGACGCACGGCGTCAGGGTGCATCCTCGGGTCCTTGTCGTAGACCCCGTCCACCCTGTTCTTGGCCATTAGCAAGGCGTCGGCGTTTATCTCCAGCGCCCGCAGCGCGGCCCCCGTGTCGGTGGTGAAGAAAGGGTTGCCCGTCCCTGAGGCGAAGATGACGACCCTGCCCTTCTCCAGGTGCCTTATGGCACGCCTGCGGATATAGGGTTCTGCGACCTCCTGGATCTCGATGGCGGATTGGACCCTGGTAGGTACTCCGCGACGTTCGAGGGCGGCCTGCAGAGCCATCGCGTTTATGACGGTGCCGAGCATCGCCATGTAGTCGGCCGTGGCCCCCTCTATGCCGAGCTCGTCGGCGACGTGCGAACCGCGGAAGATGTTGCCGCCGCCTACGACGACGGCCAGCTCGGCGCCCGCCTCCACAGCCTCCAGAACGCCCTTCGCCGTCGAGTCGAGGCTGTCCGGATCGATCCCGTACCCACCTTCGCCGGCGAGGCTCTCCCCGGAGAGCTTCAGTACGACGCGCCTTACAGGGCCGAGCTTCGAGAGCCCGGCCTCATCGTTCTCGGCCTTGAGTTTGGCAGGGTCTTCCAAGGTCGCCTTAAAGCTCGTAGTGGACGAAGCGCCGGATCACGACGTTCTCGCCGACCTTCTGGATCGTCTCGCGCAGGAGATCTCCGACCGTCTTGTCCGTCTCTTTGACGTAGGGCTGCGTGAGGAGGGCCTGCTCGGCGACCCATTTACTCATCCTGCCGTCGATTATCTGCTGTGAGATATTCTCGGGCTTACCCATCTCGGCGACCTGCTTCTCGACCACCTGCCGCTCTTCCTCTATGGCTCCGGCCGAGATGTCCTCAGTCGAGACGCACATCGGCCGCATGGAGGCGATGTGCAGCGCCACGTTGCGGGCGAACTCCTTGAACTCGGGCGTGCGCGCCACGAAATCTGTCTCGCAGTTGACCTCGACAAGCACGCCGACCCGCCCGTTGAAGTGTACGTAAGCCTCGATGAGCCCCTCCGTCGCCGCCCGAGTGCTCTTCTTCGCGGCCAGTGCCTGGCCTCTCTCCCTAAGGACCTTCCTGGCACCCTCGACATCGCCGTCGGACTCCTCGAGCGCCCGCTTTACATCCATCATTCCCGCGGCAGTCTCCTCCCGGAGCTGCTTGATCTTTTCTATCGTACTAGCCAAAGTTCCTACTTCTCCTCAGTCTCTTCTTTCTCCTCGGTCTCCTCTTCGACACGCCCGGACTCTTCTGTCTCAGGCTCTACCGCCTCGGGCTCCGCTGTAGTCTCCGGCTCGACCGCCTCCACATCGATGGCCTCAGCCTCGACAGCTTCCGCATCGACTGCCGCAGTTTCGACATCTTCCGTCTCGATGTCCTCGGTCTGGACGTCCTCCGCATCGACGGCCTCAGTCTCGGCGGTTCCGGTTTCTGCAGCCTCGACCTCCGCCTCCGGCTCCCCTTCGTCCTCGGACTCGACTACGACTACAGTCTCCTCCGCGGTATCCGCCTCGGCAGTAGCCTCAGGCTCTGGCGCGGTCTCGGGTTCTACCGGGACTTCTGGTTCGTCCGCTGGTGGCTCGGCGCTGACTCCGTTCGGTGTGTCGGTTGTACCGTCGGCCATGTCTGTCTGCTGCACCTCGGCGTTAACCTGGGAGTCTTCGATCACCGGCGGCACAGGGCGTTCCTCGACCTGCGCTTCCTCGCCCCTACCGGCGATGATCGCATCGGCGACGAGCCTGGAGATCATGCTGATCGAACGTATGGCGTCGTCGTTGCCGGGGATCACGTAGTCGATGACTTCGGGGTCGCAGTTGGTGTCGGTGAGGGCGAGCACGGGAATATTGAGCCTATTCGCCTCTTTGACCAGAAGCTCCTCACGCTTCGGGTCTACGACGAAGACGGCGCCTGGGAGACGCTCCATCTCCGTTATACCGGCGAAGTTGCGCCTGAGCTTCTGGTACTCCCTGTTGAGGGCGAACCAATCCTTGCCCGTCCTCTCCTCCTCCGGCGTCTCGTCGACCCTGACGGCAAGGTCTTTGAAGTACTGGATGCGCGGAAGGATCGTCTGAAAATTGGTGAGCATCCCGCCTATGTAGCGCTCCGCGACGAAGGGTTGCCCGCTCCTCAGCGCCTCCTCTGCGAGTGGTATCTGGGCCTGCTTTTTCGTCCCCACGAAGAGGACCTCACGGTTCGCCTCGGCGACGCCGCGGACAAAGTTCAGTGCCTGCTCCAGCAGCGTCAGCGTCTGATCTAGGTCGATGATATGGACCCCGGCCCGCTGGGCGAAGATGTAGCGCTTCATCTTGGGGTTCCACCGCTTGGCCTGGTGTCCGAAATGTACGCCGGCCTCGAGCAGTTCTCGAATTCCTACACCCTCAGTTGTGCTCTGCAAGATCTCTACCTCTCCTTAAGGTGGTTGGTATCCTCCGCCCGCGCCTCGCAATCCGCCCTTCGATCTCCCGACGGACCACCACCCGGGCCCTGAGGGCCTCACGGCGAGCGTGCGTAGTCGCAGACGAGGCCCGAAAGCTTTGCCTCGTCCGGCCTCGCAGATGTTAGCACAAGGGGGTTGATGCTTCTAGGACAGCGCTTTACCGGAAGGGTCAACCCTTCCGGTAAAGCGCGCTGGTCAGCTAGTCAGCATCTCAGCGCGTCAGCCTTATTATTGCCGAAGTACACAGCGCCAAATCAGCCGGTTCTAAAGCGGCTGGCTAAAGCATCGCCCTATCACGAGTCGCGCGTCCGTCTATGAGCGAAAGAAGCTGAAATGCGTGCGAAGAGGCTTTGCCACTTTGTGGCCTAGGTTCTTTCGGAGAGTCGGCTATCTTCGGCGAGGCTCTGCCTGAGCTGCGCGAGCGCGCTGTGGAGTATTTGCGAGATACGGCCCTCCGTCAGGTGCAGAACCCTGCCGATCTCCTTCAGCGTGAGGCCTTCGTAGTAGTAGAACGTGGTGACCACCCGTTCCTGCTCGCCGAGGTCCTCTATGGCCCGAACCAGCCGCGCGCGAACCTCGGCCACCTCTGCGGCCGAGGCAGGGTCAGTCGCCGAGTTGTCTCCGATGAGGTCGTGCAACCCGGCGCCTGCGCCGCCCTGGCATTCGAGTCGGGCCTCGAGGGACCTCACCTGCGCCCGCGCGTACTGTTCGAGGAACGCCCTGTGCTCGGTAACGCTGATACCGAGGCGCCCTACCAACTCAGACTCCGTCGGCTCGCGGCCCAGCTTCTGGAAGAGCTCGTCCCTGGTACGCTCCATCTGGTGCGCCCTCAGACGGGTGCGGCGGGACAGAGGATCCACCTTCCTCAGCTCGTCGAGGATGGACCATCTGATCTTGGAGATCGCGTAAGACTCGAACTTGGTGCGGCGACCAGGATCGTATGTCTCGACGGCTTTCAGAAGTCCGAACAGCCCTGATGCGACAACGTCCTCCTGATCCAGAGGTCCACCCACTCGACCCGAGATCCTGCCGGCGACGTATTTCACGAGCGGGGAGTAGTTGACCACGAGCCGGTCCCTGAGTCCCCTCGCCTCGCGTTCGGCCGAGCGGCGCTCGACGCCGGACATATCTGCTTCGTCGAGGCGCTTGCGGATACGGAAATAGTGCACCCAGAGCGAGCGGAGCGTACGCCGGGTCACGGGGCAGCCCTCCTCACGAACGAGCCGACACCGTCACGGCTCACGAACCCTTTCAGCTCGAGTAGGGCGAGCGCGGTGAGCACCTTGGCCATCTCGACCCCGCTGCGCTTCGCAACCACGTCCACGCCCCTCGGTTCGAAGCCGACCCCGGAGAGCACGGCGGCCTCCGTATCCTCCAATCCGGTAGGCAGGGGCTGGGCGTCTCCGGAAGCGACGCCCCGCGCAGGGTTCCTGATCTCCCGCGCCACGGCGTCGACGAACTCTGGTATATCCCAAAGAACGCCGGCGCCGTCGGCGAGCAGCCCGTTCGAGCCCCGGCACTCGCGGACGCCCGGGGGGCCAGGCACGGCCCATACATCGCGACCTGCGTCGAGGGCGTGGCGGGCGGTTATGAGTGCACCGCTTTGCTCGGGCGCCTCGACT
>Ga0126308_10000104_pt1 | contig 20817 bp, 18 predicted proteins | sample Plot55_FD_92533 | JGI IMG/M metagenome (GOLD analysis project Ga0126308, IMG submission 92533) | Serpentine soil microbial communities from UC McLaughlin Reserve, CA, USA - Plot55 | ecosystem: Environmental > Terrestrial > Soil > Grasslands | place: USA: UC McLaughlin Reserve, Lake County... | reverse complement strand
AGCGCTTCTTTGATCTTCTCTTCTTCCCCTCTAAGGTAGAGGAAGACGTCCTGGGCGAAGCGTACGGCGTGTTCTTCGGGGAGGTTGACCCGGCGATTGGCGAGGACCGACTCTAGCTCCCTGATGGCCGCGTCTGCCATTCCGACCATCGTTTCGGCCTCTCTCAAGGTCTCCCCGCGCTCCGTGTCCGAGAGTCCCTGGCTCCGCTGCAGCCGGTCCTGGTGTTCCTTTAGATACTGTATGAAGTCCCTGATACCCACGGGGCGGGATTATATCGGTTCGTAGCAGGTTACGTGAGCTCAATGCTCCCGTAACCTGCGCTTCTCAGCAGTTCAGCTTCTTGTTCTTGCTAAAATGCTGAAAAGCGGAGCCCGAAGGGCGTAGCGTGCTGAATTGCTGACCAGCGTGCTATCAGAGGCGGGACTCCAGGAAGATCTCCCGCGTCACCTCGCCCGAGCCCTGAGTGCGGGCATGTTCTTCGGCGAGCCTGCGGGCCCTGGCGCGCAGGAAGAGGGGCACAGTCGCGGCCTCCTGCAGCGCCCCGTCGGTCCACTGCATGCCGGCTTCGCCCGTGGATTCTATTCTTTTCTCCCGCAGTGCGGTGTCGAGGGCGTCGGCAAGGACGCTGGAGCCAGCGTAGCCCATGAGCGGCCGCTCCACGAAGGGCCTACCCGTCACGGGAGGACAGAGGGGGAGGAAGGGAACTTCGAGGGAGTCGGCCACGTCCGCTTCCAGGTGTGTCCCGACGATGAGATCCGGCTTCGCGGCTTCGAGGCGGGCTGCGACCTCGTCGGGATCTTCTTCCACGAAAGCCCCCTCGGTGAAAGTGTGGGCGTGGAAGATAAAATCCCTTGCGAGGTGCGTGAGATACGTACCGCAGGCGACGATCTCCAACCCGACTTCGTGGGCCAGGGCGTAACCGAGGCCCAGGGGATAGGTGAAGTCCCCGCAGATGGCGACCCTCCGGTTCTGGAAGGTCTCGGGTGGTTCGAGCCGGGCGTACCAGGGGAGCTTCGCCGTGCGGGCCAGCTCGGCCCAGATCGTTCGCTGCACGGACTTAGGGTCGAGCTGGCACAGCTCGCCGACAGACTTGAGGACAGAGCCCGTTCCCGCGGCCCCGATCATCGGGGTCGTCACCCGCGGCATCCCGTGCTCGTCCTGCAAATAGAGCGTCGCAGACTCCCCGATCTCCCTGTAGAGGAGCACGTTGGCCCAGGCGCGCGGGAGGCGGCCGAGATCTACCGGGTTGGCCCCCAGCGGCACCCTGGCGTTTACCTCGACCCCGACCATATCGAGGAGCCGCTCGGCCTCGGCGTATTCGGCCTCGGCGCCGGGCCCGAAGATCGGTGGCCCGAAGAGGTTGACCGTGGGGTAAGGACTCCTCTCTGGCCTGTCGAGCATCCTGGCCCGGATCAGATCCTCCAGCGCGAGCTCCGCGGCTTCGGTCTCCCTCATGCCAGGTTCCTCCCAGGGGAGTGTCACCAGCAAGGGGGGTCTTCCCGTTCCTTCTATCTCGGAGGGCATGGTGACAGAGATGCTCTCCCCCGAAAGCAGGGAGGCTTCCGAGCGGACCAGGATGACGATCTCCGTCTTCGGGTGGCGCCGGACGACACGGGAGAGATCGCGGGCGAGATCCCCCGGCGCCATCGAGTCGTCTGATCCCTCGCGCAGCGGGCTGAGCGTGACCGGCACCGTCGCCCCGGTCCGCTCACGGACCCCATAGAGCGTACGGAAGTACGTTTCGCCAGGAAGGGCCCTGAGCAAGACGTGTGCTCCCCTGATGCTCGCGGCCAACTTCAGGGTGCCGAAGCTCTGCGGTCCCTCGTAGACGCCGCGCAGGAGCTTCACAGGTTCATCGAGTCGAGGGTCTCTGCGCGCTCCATGGTACGCACCAGGAGCTCGAGAATGCGGCGGGCGCCACCGTAGCCGTACGGTCCGGCCTCGAGGAAATCTTGCGGCGAGCGGCACAGGTGTCCGCGGGCGACCAGGGGCAACTGGAGGCCAGGGCTGGAGATCACCACGTCGGGCCTACTCTCTTCGATCCGATTGGTCTGTCCCCTGTAGTCCGGCGAGACGACGACGTCGACGTCGGGGCCGAGGGCCTGTAACTCGACGGACAGAAAGCGGCGGTCCAGCCGCGGCGCCCCGACCTCGAGCACTACAGCCCCCGCATCTACGAGGAAACGGGCGAGCGGGATCTCCAGTCCCGTGTCGCCGGTGAAGAAGATCCTCTTCCCCCTTATGCGATTCCTCAAGACCCCGAGGTCCTCCCACGCAGACCTGGCCCGTACGACCTCGCTGGTTCGCGTCCCGGCCTCCTCTGCCACGTCCTGGACGAAGCGGGCCGTGCCGTCGACCCCGACGGGCATGAGGGTCTTGACTACGGTGGCCCCGCGCTTCTCGGCGGCCGACGCGGCCAAGGTAAGGTTCGGGTCCATCACGGCCACGACCGTGCCCTCCCCAAGCGGCGGAAGCTCCTCTATACCTGTCTCCGGTACGGTTCCCGCAACTTCGACTCCGGCTCTGAGGAGCTCTGTGGCGATACCCCGCGTGGCTCCAGGTGTGAGGATGCCACCGAGCAGCACCACGGGTCTCCCATCACCCGAATCCGGCGCTTCGGTGCCCCGGCCGAGCAAACCGCCCAGGAGGAGCCCACCGCGCTTCGCGGGAGAAGCGGTCTCGACGAGGTCGGAAGTCCTTCTCTTCGGACAACGATGCACCAGGGCAGCGAGGACACCATCCTCGAGGTCGGTGGAGAGTACGCCAGGGACTTCGCGGGGTGCCTCTGGGTTCACCGCCTCGGCGGGCAGGCCGAGTTTGCGGGCCACTAGCGTGGCCTCGAAAGCGGCGTCGACCCCGAGCGCTTCCGCCGTTCGTCCCGCCACGAGCAGCACGAGCTTCGTGCCACGCAGTCCGGCGGCACTCTCCACGATGCGGGAGGCCAGAACGCCCTGCTGCGGTGGATCGTCGGGGTCGATGACCGCGAAGATCACCCGCTGATTGCGCCGGAAGGGGGGGAGGTTCGGGGAAGGCGCGGCCGGCAGAGTCTGGACGAGGTGCGCTTCGGCCTGCGTACCGACGACGACAAAGAGCACATCGGAAAGCCTCTCGGCCAGTCCATTTACGGCATGCAAAGGAGGGAGAACGTCCGGTATCCCCGACTCGTTGAGGATCGTCACTCTACGTCCCTATCTAGCGGAGGTCGGCGCCTGGCCCGCTCCGCCTCGTCCCCACAGGAGGTACTAGTTTAAGGCGTTGAGGGTGTCCAGCGCCAGTGCCATCATATTATCCACGGCATTACGCAGCTCCTCATCACTGATCCTTACTACCTCGGTGCCGATAGTATCCGAGACGGTCAGCAAACATCCTGCCCTCACGCCGCGCATCGCGGCTACGGTAAAGATCGCAGCGGCCTCCATCTCGACGGCGAGAACCCCGAGGTCGCCCCACAACGTCGCCGGGTCTTCCGTCGGATCGTAGAACAGGTCCGAGCTGACCACCTGCCCGACAAAGGTCCTTCTTCCCGCGCTCTGTGCCGCGTGGTGGGCGGCGTGGACGAGGTCGAAATGGGCCGCCGGCGCGTAAGGGACGCCCCTGGTGATCGAGGAGACCGTACCATCCTGCGCGGCCGCCGAAGTCGCCACGATGAGGTCCCCCAGCCGCAACTCCCTACTATACCCCCCGCAAGTACCGACCCTGAGCAGATTCCTCGCCCCGAGCTGGATTAGCTCTTCCGTCACGATGGCGGCGCTCGGGCACCCCATGCCCGTCGCCTGCACCGAGACCTCTTTACCCCCATAAATGCCCGTATACCCGAGCATCCCGCGCTCCTCGGTCACAAGCTCCGCACCCTCGAAAAAGTGCTCGGCAATGTACTTAGCCCGCAAAGGGTCGCCAGGCAACAGTACACTCTCCGCGAAATCCCCAGGCTCTGCGCGCACGTGAACAGGGCTCATTGCGACTCCCTTCGGTCGTCTTAGCATTTCAGCTAGTCAGCACGGCGCCTTTGGCGCCTTGTCAGCATTTCAGCTTAGTACGAATATCGACCTCGCGCTTTCGCGTGCGAGATTCGTCCGCCGCGTCAGGCCGGTTGCGGCCGGTCTCTAGCTGCACCTGGCTGACATGCTGAGAGCCGCCTGGCGAAGCCTGGCGGCGTGCTGACTAGCTGAAATGCTACAAGATAGCAGGGGGCGGCTCTACAGGCTCGTCGGAGATTTCCAGGGCTTCGAGTACGAGTTGCTCGGCCCGCTCCGCTTCGCGTTCGCCGTGGAGGCGGGCTATGGGTTGGTCTTTTTGGAGAGGGTCTCCGGGCTTTACGAGTAGTTCGATGCCGGAGCCGGGGTCGATGCGGTCGCCCTTCTGCTTGCGCCCAGCGCCGAGGGCAAGGGCTGCGCGTCCGACTGCGGACGCCCCGAATCGGACCACGTAGCCGGCTCGTGGGGATCTTACGTCGCTTATCCCGGCCGAGACGGGGAGATCTTCGAGGGCCTCTGCGTCACCGCCCTGGGCGCTGATGAACTCGCTGAACTTCTCGTAGGCCGCGCCGGAGGCGAGCGCGTTCTCTACGGCATGCTCGGGATCCGAAATACCCTTGAGCTCGAGGAGAAGGGTGGCGACGTGGTTGACCTCGCCCTTGAGGTCTTCGGGGACGGGCTCGTTCTTGAGCAGGAGGACGCTTTCGCGGACTTCGAGGGCGTTGCCGATGGCGCTACCAAGGGGGTTGTCCATGTCCGTGATCAGGGCCCTGGCGTCGATGCCGAGGTCCTCGCTCAGGCGTACGAGGAGATCGGCCAGCTCGCGGGCCTCTTCGGTGGTCTTCATGAACGCCCCGGAGCCGCGTTTCACGTCGTAGAGTAGATGCCCCGCTCCGGTCGCGACCTTCTTGGAGACGATTGAGGAGCCGATGAGCGGCAATGAATCTACCGTGCCCGTCGTATCGCGCAGGGCGTAGATCTCCGCGTCCGCTGGCGCAAGGTCCCCCGCCTCGACTATGGCGAGCCCGATCTCCTCAACCTGGTCTCTGAACTGCTCCTCCGAGAGATTGCATGAAAAGCCTGGTATAGACTCCAACTTGTCTACGGTGCCGCCGGTCGCGCCGAGGCCCCGTCCCGAGAGTTTGGCGACAGGGGCTCCGCAGGCGGCCACGATAGGGAGCGCCGTGAGACTAACCTTGTCCCCGACGCCACCAGTGGAGTGCTTGTCCACGCACTCCGGGAAAGAATAAGTCTTGCCGGATTCGGCCATCGCCCGCGTCAGTGCAACCGTCTCCTTATAACTCATCCCCCGGATAAAAATCGCCATGAGCAGCGAGGCCATCTGGTAGTCGGGCACATCCCCCACGGTGTACCCTGCAACCACATCCTGAATGAGGTTGTCGGATAGTTCGCCGCCAGACTTCTTGGTCTCTATGGCATCGATTATGGGGTTCATCTCAGAAAATCCTGTCCTGGAAGGTTGCCTCTTTCGACCCCGAGCCAGAGAGTGACCGAAGCTCCCACGTCGGAGAAGCTTTCACGAACGCCGAGGGCATGCGGCTTACCGTCCCCGACGACGAGGAGCGGGACGCGCTCGCGGGTGTGGTCCGTTCCTTTGAAGGTGGGGTCGTTGCCGTGGTCTGCGGTGATGATCATGAGGTCTTCTGCAGTGAGTGCTTCGAGCAACTCAGGCAACTTCTCGTCGAAACGTTCGATGTTTTCGGCCATACCCCCGGGGTCGCGCCGGTGGCCGTACTTGGCGTCGAAGTCGACGAGGTTAGCGAAGATCAGACCAGACTCCACGCGGCCTAGCGCATGCAGGACGGCGTCTACTTTGGCTGCGTCGTCCGGCGGAGCTGGTAAGTGCTTCGTTATGCCGCGGCCGTCGAAGATGTCCTTGATCTTGCCTACCGCCACGGTCTCGTGGCCGGCATCCTTTATGCGGTCCAGATACGTCTCGGAGGGTGGGGTTATGCCGTAGTCGTGGCGGTTCTCGTTCTCCCGCTCGTAGGAGCCTTCCCTCCCGTGGAAGGGTCGGGCGATTACCCTCTCGACCATGATCTCACCCTCCCCTATTAGCATCTTGTGGGCCTTTTTGGAGGCCTCGTAGAGCTCTTCGAGTGGGATCACGCCGGTGTGCGCGGCGATCTGGAAGACGGAGTCGGCTGAAGTGTAGAGGATCCAGGCTCCCGTCTTCTCCTGCTCGGGACCAAGCTCCTCGATTATCTGGGTCCCCGACGCCGGCCTGTTCCCAAGGACCCCGCGCCCCGTCTCGTTCTCGAAGCGACGCAGTACTTCTTCGGGGAACCCCTCCGGATAGGTAGGGAGCGGGTCTTCGAGCACGAGGCCCATCATCTCCCAGTGTCCTGCGAGGGTGGCCTTTGCGGCTGATTGCTCGACCATCAGGCCGTAAGACGCCAGGGGAGATTCAGCCGGCGGCACCCCTTCGACCTCCTCCACGTTCCCGAGGCCGAGGGCCTGGAGGTGTGGCGCCACAAGGCCACCGGTGGCCTTCGCCGTGTTCGCCAGCGTGTTGGCGCCCTCGTCGCCGAAATCCGCCGCATCGGGGGCATTACCGGCACCCAGGCCGTCGAGCACGATCACGACCGCCCTGCGTCCCATACGCGTCCTTTCCGCTACTACCGCGGTTTGCAGGAGGTTCACCTTACTGCAAACCGCGGTAAAATATCATAGTGTCTTCATCCGTTCATCGCTGGGCTACGTAGAATAAGTAACGTTCTAGACGGCGAATCGAGGTGCAGTATGGACTCCATAAGCAAGATCAAGGCGCGTGACGCGACCATCGAGGACGCCGCGGGGATCTACGCACTCGCCCGCGAGCTGGCCGAGACGGTCGGTGACTCGACGCCTACGGAAGAGTCCGTCAGGTCGCGGCTGGATGAGCTCCTGGACGAACCCGGGGCGCGGGTACTCGTCGCCGAGAACGAGGCCGGACTCGTGGGAGGGGTGAGCTTCTGGATCAAACCCGACCTCGCCCACGGCGATACCGTCGTCGAGGTGCCGATGCTCGTCGTCGCAGAGGACCACAGACGGGCCGGGATAGGCAAACTCCTGATGGAGGAGGTGCGCAACGTCGCTTCCGACAACGGCGCATCCCAGATAGAGCTGGTCGCCACCAGCGCGAACGTGTCGGCCCGTGAGTTCTACCGCTCCCTCGGCTTCGTCGAGGCCGACGTGGTCTCGCTGGAGTACGTAGGATCCCAGGAAGACCCGCCCGAAAAATAATCCTCTCCAGTATCAGGCAATGCTCGCGAAGTAGTAGGCCGCCCCGAACACGACACCGACGGCCGCGCAAAACAGCAAGGCTCGCGACCTTCTGATCTCATGTACCTCCGCGAGTCCTAGCGGCAGGAGCACGAGCCCGGCGTAAGCGGCTCCCAGGGGCCCGAGCACGGGGACGGCGGCGAAGGGCACGTAGAAGCCGAGCGGATAAGCGATTACCCTCCAGGTCACGACGTATCCGTACCGGCCACCGAGGACGCCGAGATGGTAGAGGCCGGCGAGGAGGAACGATAGCGGCAAAGGCAGTAGGACCACTACTATCGCGGGATAAAGCCCCCAGAACAGCAGCCACAAGACCGCGGCGGGGAGACCGGAGAAGAGAAGGAAGAGGCCGGGCGCCCTCATGTCCGGAATCCTGGGCAGCACCTCGAAGAACCTGACCGGGTGCACAAGGAGCATAGTAAGCGTCCGCGCGTAGCTGGAGAACGGACGCGAGACGTCCCACTCACTCGCGCCGCCCCTGATCGTGTCCCGCGTGTAGCCGCGCTTAGCCACGGGTTCTGAGTATACAGAGGCCCAGTGGGTAGGGCGCTGTGTCGACGTAGTATTCTGCCCCTGCGATGAATCCCTCCAGGGACAGGACCGAACATCTCAAGCGGTGGGCCCCGGCTTTGCTCGGGGCAGCAGTGGCGATCTTTACCGGCATCCTCTACCTCGGGACCCTGGCACCGACGGTTCTGCCTTACAGCACTCCTGACACGCTCGACTCACCGATGCTGCAGGCCGAAGTCTCCGTGCTCGGGATCGGCCATCCCACCGGCTACCCCACCTACCTGATGCTGACACACCTCTTTACCTACCTGCCGTTCGGGGACCATGCCTACAGGGTCAACCTCGCCTCCGCCGTCTACGCGGCACTGGCCGTGCTCGTCGTGTACCTCGCAGGGTTGCGGCTAGGCAGGAGGGCCGTCGCTGCGGCGGCAGGGGCCCTGGCCTTCGGGCTCTCCGGGGCCTTCTGGAGCCAGGCGGTGATCGCCGAGGTCTACACCTTCGAGGCGCTCCTGGTGGCGCTCGTTATCCTCTTCGCGCTCCTCTGGCGAGACCGTCGCGATGACCGCTACCTGCTACTCACGGCCCTCCTGGTCGGTCTCTCCCTTACCCACCACCTGACGAGCGTCCTGCTAGTCCCCGCCGTTCTGGCCTTCATGTTCCTTACCAACAGGCGCGTGTTTTCGAGGACAGTGCTGATGCTGAAGAGCCTGGGGCTCCTTTTGCTCGGACTTCTTCCACTCTTCTACCTCCCGATACGGGCCCTGATGCACGCGCCCCTCAACGAGGCTGACCCTTCCACCCCCTGGCGCTTCCTGCTCCTCGTCACGGGTGGCAGCTTCCTGGCCGAGTCTTCGGAGAAAGGAAGGAATTGCAGCCCTTCGAGCCTCACGCTCGCCGACCCTTCCACCAAGGTGCAACTGCTTGGGGATCAGCTGCTCGGGCAGTTTCCTCTGATCCTGATGGTGGTGGGGGTACTGGCGGCCTTCTACCTGCTCTTTACGGATCGCGCGACGACCATTCTCCTCGGAACGCTCTTCTTCGGGTGCTTCGTCCAGGCCGCCGTCTACCTCCAGCTCGGGATCGAAGACTTCTACGTGTTCCTCCTGCCCGCCTTTCTGGCCTTCGGCCTGTGTATCTCGGCAGGCCTCGGAGCCTTGCTGCGGTGGGCGGGGAGCCTGGAGATCGGCTCTCCTGCCAGAGGCACCCTTCTCGTTGTCCTCTCGATTCTGATGCTCGTCGTACCGTTCTCAAGCTTGCGCGACTCCTATGCTGCGCACGACCGTAGCGGGGATTATGGGGGACGCCGGGCGATCGAGGCCGTGGCCGGCAACGTGGAGAAGGGCGCGACGGTGCTGCATCACAGGAGCCCGCTGTGGTACATGGTCCTCGTCAAGGAACGAAGGCGGGATCTCAACCTCGTCGACCCTTTCTGCACATCGTGGGACCGTCACACCGATGTCGTCTGGCCGGATCAGATCAACGCTGCCGAGGCCGCCGATCGTTACGGTACCGACGACACCACAGGTGTCGAGGCTGCGCGCAGGGCCGCCAGGACCGGCCGCGTCTACCTCCTGGCCAACGGCCGCGTTCGCTTGGAAGTTTTCCGAAACGCGGGCTTCGAAGTGATGCCGGTCGGCAAAGACCCTCTCCTCTACAAGCTCGTGCCCCGGGGGCAGAGGTGAGGAGCGCCAGCACATGTCGCCATACCACGCTCATCTCTGCTCGGATTGCGCCGGGACCGAGCGAAGCCTGACTGCTGTCAACAACAGCCACAAGACGAACGCACCGACGAAGAACCTCCACTCGACCGCTCCCCACCACGCGGCCGATCCCGTCGGACAGCACGGCACTTCCGTGGGGGAGTTGAGGATGAACAAACCCAATACAAATAGTAGCAGCGTCGCCAGCCCAAGCGTCAGGGAGAGGAGCCAGAACGAACGCCACCTCTCATCGCGCTCGAAGGCTCTCGAGAGAACGAGCATCCCCGCGATCAGGCAGAAGATGCCCCCGAAGCCGGCCAGGCCGTGGATTATCCCGGCGATGGTCGTGCTCTCTCCCTGGATGGTTGGTTCGAGGGAAGCGACGTCGGGGGCGAAGCGGAATATCCCGGCGAGGAGCCAACCGGCGCCGAATACCCCGACCAGCACGGAACCAACGCGCAACGCCCTCGAGGATATGACGGCGCGGCGAAGACCGGCGGACAGTGCCAGCGCGCCGAGCCCTAGGGCGATGAACCCTGCTATGGAAATGCTGCCGTAGGGGCCGACACTGTAGGCGCTCATGGTATTGCCGTAGAGCTCGACATTGTGTGGGCGGAGGATGTGCATGGCGGCGATAGCCAAGACGTAGAACACGGCGCCGATGATACTACGAACGCGAGCCGGACCGTCCATCCCCTTGGCGGCGTTCCGGATGCTGTTCCCGCGCTTTCTGCCAGGCGTGCGGTCGACGATTCCGAAACTCCCTTGTGTCGATCGTTGTCGCTCATCCCGCCGGGACGGCTCGGCCAGATCGCGCGCCCATGGCGATGGAACGCAGCCGGATCGCCATGACCTCTATCCATGCCAGCATAACGACCAGGAACAGGTAGAAAGCCACCTGTCCAGGGATGATGAGATCCATGAAGGACATGAACAACAGGATCGTGCAGAGAATCCCGCTGATCAGGGTGTACGAGCCATAACCCGACCAGAGAGGATCCCTCTTCAACCGCCGCCACAAGACGAAGAAGGCGGCCAGAATCGCGATGGCGACGACGAGGAATGCGAGGGCGTGGATCCAACCGTGCCAAGTCTGAGGGAGCCCGGACGTTCTCGGGTCCGCCTTGAAGCCCAAGAGCACCATCGCGATGCCGGCCATGATAACCAACGCTGGACCGGCCCACGAGGTTCTCCCGACGGCCCTGACCCCCGAGCCCGAAGGAGATCAAACACACCCCGAAGAAGACGAAGTTGGCGACCTGGAAGTAGCCGTAGGGTCCTAACGCCAGCGCGCTCGGCCAGGGCACGGCGCTGCTGTAGATGGGGTCCCACCCGAGCCCGATCAAAAAGTCATACTCAAGGAAGGTCAGGATAGTGATCATAACCCCGAACACTATAGGGCCGATCACGCCAGCGTCCGCCAACCTCGTCAACGTTCGCCCGGACATGACGGCTCCCTTCTCTCGTACGGATTCATGTAATATATAATACAATACCTCTGGCAGGTTCACCTACCCTGTAGGGCATCCCGGATCATCTATAATCGTTGCAGGCCACAAATACGAGTTTCGGAGAAGAGGGTGTGAACATGGCGAACGATCCCTTCGGCGCGCGCACTACGCTGAATATTGGTTCCGGTGACGTAGAGCTCTATAGCCTGAGGACCCTGGACGAGAACGTGGATGGAGACGTGTTCTCGCTACCCTTCTCCATCAGAGTGATTCTCGAGTCCCTGTTGCGCAATGCCGGCGGGAAGTTCGTCTCGAAACAGGACGTCGAGGCGCTGGCCGAGTGGCCTAGGTCGGTCGGCGGGGAGCTGGCGTACCTGCCTGCCAGGGTCGTCATGCAGGACTTTACCGGGGTACCCGCGGTCGTCGACCTTGCGGCGATGCGGAGTGCTATGGAGAGCGTGGGCGGGGATGCCGGGAAGATCAACCCGTTGATACCTACCGATCTGGTCATCGACCACTCTGTCCAGGTAGACGCTTTTGGGACGCCTGCGGCCCTCCAGTTCAATGCTGAGCGAGAGTTCGAGCGCAACCGCGAGCGCTACGAGTTCTTGAAGTGGGGCCAGCAGGCCTTCGACAACTTCTCCGTCGTGCCGCCGGCCACGGGGATCATCCACCAGGTCAACCTGGAGTACCTGGCGAAGGGTGTGATCGTCAAGGACGGCGTGGCGATGCCCGATACGCTCGTCGGCACCGACAGCCACACCACCATGATCAACGGCCTCGGCGTGCTCGGCTGGGGCGTGGGGGGCATCGAGGCTGAGGCCGTTACCCTGGGCCAGCCCTACTACATGCTCGTCCCCGAGGTTATAGGCTTCAAGCTGACAGGCGCCCTCAGGGAGGGCGTCACGGCCACTGACCTCGTCCTGACCGTGACGCAGATGCTGCGCTCGCACGGCGTCGTGGGCAAGTTCGTGGAGTTCTACGGCGAGGGCTTGAGCAAGCTCTCGCTCCCGGACCGGGCCACCATCGCGAACATGTCCCCCGAGTTCGGGGCGACGTGCACGTTCTTCCCCGTCGATACCGAGACGCTCAGCTACCTGCGCGGCACGGGCCGTGACGAGGAGCTCGTCGAGCTGGTCGAGTCTTACAGCAAGGAACAGGGCCTCTGGCGCACGGACGAGACGCCCGAGCCGCGCTTCTCGGAGGTCCTGGATCTGGATCTGGAGTCGGTCGAAGCGAGCCTGGCCGGGCCGCGCCGCCCGCAGGATAGGGTCGCCCTCGACGACATGCAGCCGTCCTTCCGGCAGGCGCTGGCCGAGATGGTGGACCCGGACCACCCGCTTCTCGGGAACGGCCACGAGGATGCCTACGACCGCTCCGACGAAGAGTCCTTCCCCGCGAGCGATACCCCGAACCCAGACCCGCCAACCGCCCGCGGCGCTCCCAACGAGGCCGAGGGCAAGGAGGGCGGCGCCGTCTCCACGGGCGAGACCCACACCGCAGACGACACTGAGTCCTTCCCCGCAAGTGATGCACCCGCAGGCGCCTCCGGCGCGACAGGCGAGGGTGGGGGTGACCCGACGTCCGGTGGCGAGCCCGAGAACGGCAAGATGGAGGCCGCGCCCGCTGGCGCCATCACCGTCACGGTCGACGGAGAGGAGCTCTCCCTGACGCACGGTTCCGCCGTTATCGCCGCGATAACGAGCTGCACCAACACCTCCAATCCTTCCGTGATGATGGGAGCAGGCCTCCTGGCCAGGAAGGCCGTCGAGAAGGGTCTCTCTGTCGCCCCGCACGTCAAGACCAGCCTCGCGCCGGGCTCCAAGGTCGTCACCGAGTACCTGCAGACCTCGGGACTTCTTGACCCCCTGGAGCGATTGCGGTTCGACGTGGTCGGCTACGGGTGCACGACGTGCATAGGCAACTCCGGTCCGCTGGCCGAGGAGATCTCCGCCGCCGTCGAGGAGAACGACCTCGTGGTCGCGGCCGTCCTCTCGGGCAACCGCAACTTCGAAGGCCGCATCAACCCCGACGTGCGCGCAAACTACCTGGCCTCCCCGCCGCTCGTCGTCGCCTACGCCCTTGCTGGCACGGTGGACATAGACCTGTCGAGTGACCCCATAGGGGAGGATAACAGTGGCAACCCCGTATATCTCGAGGACATCTGGCCTTCCCAGGAGGAGGTGGCCCGCGAGATCGAGAACGCCCTCGACCCCGAGATCTACAGGGAACAATACGCCGACGTTTACACGGGCAACGAGCAGTGGAACGACGTGGAGGTACCGTCCGGCAACCTCTACGAGTGGGATCCCAACTCGACCTACATCCAGGAGCCCTCGTTCTTCAAGGACATGGGCCCCGAGGCCGAAGACATAAAAGACATAGACGGCGCGCGCGTCCTCGTCAAGGTTGGGGATTCTGTTACCACCGACCACATCTCGCCCGCGGGCGCCATCCCTTCCAAGATGCCAGCGGGGCGGTACCTGATCCAGAAGGGCGTCGATTCGCGCGACTTCAATTCCTACGGCTCCCGGAGGGGCAACCACGAGGTCATGGTGCGCGGCACGTTCGGCAACATCCGCCTCCGCAATCAGCTCGTGGACAAGGAGGGTGGCTACACCCTCCACCTCCCCGACGGGGAGGAGACCACGATCTACGAGGCCAGTTTGCAGTACGCAGAAGAGAATGTGCCGCTCGTCGTCCTCGCCGGCAAGGAGTACGGCTCAGGCTCCTCGCGCGACTGGGCCGCGAAGGGCTCGTTCCTGCTAGGAGTGCGGGCCGTCATCGTCGAGAGCTTCGAGCGCATCCACCGCTCTAACCTGATCGGCATGGGCGTTCTACCTTTGCAGTACGCCGAAGGCGAGAGCGCTGATTCCCTTGGCCTCACAGGCCACGAGTCCTTCGACATCGCCGGCCTATCGGGTCTCGAGCCTGGCAAGCAGTTGACCGTGAAGGCAACTAGCGACGACGGCGAAGAGAAGATGTTCGAAGTAAAGGCCAGGGTGGACTCCCCGGTCGAGGTCGAGTACCTCCGCAACGGCGGGATCCTGCAGACCGTCCTGCGCCAGATGCTCGCAGAGTAGAGCCTGAAAAAGGAAGGAGTCCGCATGCCGGAGAAGGTGCTCATAACCCGTAAGATACCCGACGCCGGGCTCCAACTCCTCGAAGGCTTCGACATCACCATACTCTCGGAGAGCCCGCCCGAGCGTGGCGAGCTACTCGAAGCCGTCCGCGGCGCGGCCGGCATCCTCTCCACCGTCACGGAGACGGTGGACGCGGAGTTGATGGACGCGGCCGGGGATGACCTGAAGGTCGTCGCCAATATGGCCGTCGGCTACGACAACGTAGACCTCGGGGACGCAAGCGAGCGTGGCGTCGTCGTGACCAACACCCCCGAGGTTCTGAACGAGACGACCGCCGACACCGCCTTCATGCTGCTGCTGGCGGCGGCCAGGAGACTCGGCGAGGCGGAACGTCTCCTGCGCTCCGGCGGGTGGGAAGCCTGGGGCCCTATGCAGCTCACTGGGCCCGACGTCTGGGGCAAGACGCTCGGGGTCGTAGGATTCGGCAGGATCGGACAGGCCGTAGCCCGCCGCGCCAGGGGCTTCGATATGGACCTCGTCTATCACGACCAGTACCAAAACGAAGAGGCAGAACGCGAGCTGGGAGCACGGTACGTGGGGCTCGACGAACTACTTCAGAAGTCCGACTTCGTCTCCATCCACACCCCGCTAACGCCGGAGACCACACACCTGATCGGCGCGGAAGAGCTTGGCCTCATGCAACCCACAGCCGTCCTCGTCAACTCTTCACGCGGTCCTGTGGTCGACGAGGCGGCCCTCGCTGATGCGCTGAAGGGGGGAAGTATCTTCGCCGCAGGCCTCGACGTGTACGAGGAGGAACCGGAGGTCCACCCTAAGCTACTGGGGCTCGAGAACGTCGTCCTCGCCCCGCATATCGGCAGCGCCTCCATCGAGACCCGCGACAAGATGGCCGTCCTAGCGGCCGAGAACCTGGCCGCGGTGCTGCGCGGCGAGGAGCCGAAGACGCCGGTAGATGCCTAGTCCCTCGAGGCCTTGACCGGAGGGCCGGTGCGCGACCGGTGGGCGGAGTGGTTGCTGAAGCGTCGCTTCAGCGGCGATCCCGAGCAGCGGAAGTCTTTCCTGGAGGGATTGCTGCCCTGGCGAGACAGTATTTTGGAGAACGCCGCCGTTAAGGAAGGCGAGACCCTGCTCGACGTCGGGGCTGGGGACGGCCTCATCGCCTTCGGGGCACTCGACCTCGTTGGGGAAACCGGCCGGATCGTCTTTTCGGACATTTCGCAGGACCTCCTGGACTATAGCCGGAGGCTCGCCGAAGAGACAGACGTCGTGGACCGGTGCGAGTTCCTGCTCGCGCCTGCCGACGACCTCTCCGCGCTCGGGGACGCTTCCGTGGACGTGGTAACTACCCGTTCGGTCTTGATCTATGTGAAGGACAAACGGCGGGCTTTCGGCGAGTTCTACCGCGTCCTCAAACCAGGCGGGCGACTCTCGATCTTCGAGCCGATCAATCGCTTTAACACCGTTAACTGGTCAGCCGAGTCGGGTGTTTACATGGGCCATGACGTGACACCGGTAAAGGATCTCGCCGTACGAGTTCAAGCTATCTACGAGCGTATCCAGCCGAGGGAGACCGATCCGATGCTGGACTTCGACGAGCGGGATCTCCTTGCACACGCCGAGACAGCCGGTTTCGGTGAGGTCCACCTCGAGTACGAAGCCAACATCACCCGCGATAACCTCTATCTCTCTGCAGATCGCAGCTGGGAGACCCTGCTCAAGACCTCGGGGAACCCCAGAATACCGACGCTGGAGGAGGCGATGAACGAGGCGTTGACGGCGAGAGAGATCGAACGCTTCACTGCCCACCTCCGCCCGCTGGTGGAGCGCAACGAGGGCAAGGGGATGTCGGCGCATGCTTTCCTCCTGGCTACGAAGTGAAAAGGAGCTCCGGATGAGCCGCACCACCCGCAACGCTGCCGGCACCAGGGCAGCGTGGCATGAGGGCAGGTACCTCGCCGATGGGTCCTGGGATGGGCTGCGGCGCGGGGAGCAGGGTAAGTAGCGCTCGAAAGGAACGCCGGCTGCCCAGTATGAGGTTTTCAGGAAGCTATGAACCGTTTCCAGGTCCAGGCGTGAGGCCGTCTGCGCTGACGACGTACCCGTCGTGTCGCCACTCCCTACTCATGAACCTCCTCTAGTCAGGGATCATTATCCTATCCAACCCCTCCTCCGACGGAGGATAGCGTGGGTCTATGGCTTCGAGGGTGTTCGCTATGGTGCGGGCGACGACGAGGTTGCGGTACCACTTTTTGTTGGCGGGCACGATGTACCAGGGGGCGTGTTCGGTCGAGCACCTACTGAGTGCATCCTCGAAGGCCCGTTGGTAGGCGTCCCAGAGAGCGCGTTCCTTTATGTCGGCCGAGGAGAACTTCCATCGCTTGTTCGGGTCGTCGAGGTGGCGTTGGAGACGACTTTTCTGTTCGTCTTTGGAGATGTGCAGGAAGAACTTGAGTACGGTTATGCCTTCGAGCGTGAGATTACGCTCGAAGGCATTGATCTGCTCGTAGCGCCCTCTCCAGATCTCCTCAGGGACCAGGTTCTTGACGCGGACGACGAGCACGTCCTCGTAGTGGGAGCGGTTGAAGATACCGATTCTACCCCTGGCGGGAACACTCTTGTGATAGCGCCACAGGAAATCGTGATGGGCCTCTTCGGCGCTCGGGAGCTTGAAGGACGATACTCTGCAGCCCTGCGGGTTGACGCCGCTGAAGACGTGCTTGATGGTGCCGTCCTTCCCCCCTGTATCCAAGGCCTGCAGCACGATGAGCAAACCCTGCTGGTTCTCCGCATAGAGGCGCTCCTGGAGGTCCTGTATGCGTCTGCGCTGCTTCTCTAATTCCCTGGCAACGTCTTTCTTCTTCTCGTAATGTTCTGTCTCCCCGGGATCTACCGTCGCCAGAGACACCCTTTCGCCAGGTTCGACCCGGTAGCCCGGGTAGTCCACCCTCGTCCTAGTGGCCTCGTCTTGCGGATCGCTGCTCTCGCTCAAGACACTCCTTGCCCCGTTCGGGGGAGATGTTGCGAGGTTTTCAGTGGTCAGTGACGAAGATCGCCCGCGCCAGTGGCTCCCCGAGGGTGTAGACCTCCGCGTCTTCATCCTCGACGATCACGACGCCATCTATAGCCCGTACCTCCCTGATGGTCAACCACCTCCCTGGGACTAGGTTGCGGTCGCCGAAGTAGTCGAGCATCGCGGCGTCCTCGTCCCTGACCTTGGCAATGCGGAGCCGCCGGCCGGCTGAAGCCCGGCTGAGGGTAAAGGAGTCGTCGACCTCCATGGTGCCTTCAGCCGAGGGGATAGGGTCCCCGTGCGGGTCGTGATCCGGATGCCCCAACAACTCGGCCAGACGCTCGGTAAACCCGTCCGAAACGGCATGCTCCAGACGCTCGGCCTCCTCGTGTACCTCCTGCCAATCGTAACCCAGATGCTCGAGCAGAAACGTCTCGATCAGACGGTGCCGGCGTACCAGCCTCAGGGCCTCTACCCTTCCACGCTCCGTAAGCGAAGCCCCCTGGTAACGCTCGTACTCGGCCAGACCCATCTCCTGTAAACGTACGAACATGTTGGAGACGGACGCAGGTGAGACCAATAGCCTGGCCGCAACGTCCTTTGTCGAGGCGCTACCTACGCCCCCAAGGTCCCATATAGCCTTGATGTAGTCCCCGACCGACGAGGAGTAGGGCTCTTTCACTATGTGATCAGCCATAAGCAAGCAACATTATAGACCCACTATGTCCCGCCCAAAGTACCACATTGGTATTTAGTTTATGCTATATTTGTAATTAGGTAAAGCTAAAAACCGGGAGGCTGCGGGCGTGGACCTTCGAAGAACCTGGTTAGGGTTGGCGGTAGGGTTGACGATGGGTGCGGCGATGATCCACCTGTGGGCCATGCCCGAGCACTTCGAGGAGTGGTGGTTCTACGGGGTCCTATTCTTGCTGGTGGCGCTTGTGCAGGGTTTCTACGGCGTGGCGCTGTGGCTGTGGAGTGTAGCGACGGTCTTTATCCTCGGCATAGGGGGGAATCTCGCGGTCGTCGTTTTCTATCTTGTAACGCGGACTTGGGGCGTACCGTTCGGGCCGCACGTGGGGGAAGTAGAGGCGGTGGGGGTCCTGGATCTCGCCGCGACCATCTCTGAGTTGGCGCTCGTCGTCACGCTGGTCCTACTTTACATGCAGGGTACCCTGGTTCCTGTCCGCAAGAGGGAGGTTACACTGGCTGAGGGTGCCGAGGTCGCCGCACTCTCGCGGCGGGATTTCTTTCGGGTAACGGGGGCCGTAGGGGCTCTTGGTGCCTCTGGCGCTGTGCTTGGGGCGCATGTCGAGCGGGCCCTCGGGCAGGAAGCGCATCATCAGGGTGGGCACGTTGCCTCCGCGGGGACCGGGCACAGCCTCCACGGCGGTAACGGCGTTGTCGGGGACGTAGATCTCTCGCGGTTCGACCCCACGAAATTCTTGAGGGAATTCTACAGGGGGGAGGAGCGCAGGGAAGGTGGGAGGAACGTCAGGGAGTTCGAGCTAACCGCGGAGGAGACCGAGATAGAAGTCGCTCCCGGCATCGTGTATCCGGCCTGGGCCTACAACGGGCAGGTTCCTGGTCCCACCTTGAGGGCCAAGGAGGGGGAAAGGTTGCGCATCCGCTTCAAGAACAACAGCGCGCATCCTCACACCATCCACTTTCACGGCTTCCACCCTGCCAACATGGATGGGGTCTTCGAGCTCGTAGGGACGGGGCAGGAGTTCGTGTACGAGTTCGACGCAGAGCCGGCCGGGCTGCATCTCTACCACTGCCACACGTCGCCGCTCAGGAAGCACATCGAAAAAGGACTCTACGGGGCCTTCATCATAGACCCCGAAGAAGGCCGTCCCGAGGCTGATGAGATGGTCATGGTCATGAACGGCTTCGACACCAACTTCGACGCCTCCAACGAAGTCTACGCCGTCAACACTGTCGCCTTCCACTACCAGCGCCATCCCGTACAGATACAGAAGGGGCGTTTGATCCGGGTGTACGCGGTCAACGTGCTCGAGTTCGACTTCATAAACAGCTTCCATACGCACGCCAACTTCTTCCAGTATTACCCGACGGGCACGAGGAACCCCACGAGCGGGGAGATAGAACCCTCCGAGTTCACGGACACGAAGATCTTCGGTCAGGGAGAGCGCGGAATACTGGAGTTCCGCTACGGTTTCCCCGGCCAGTTCATGTTCCACGCCCATGTCAGCGAGTTCGCGGAGCTCGGCTGGATGGGCCTGTTCGAGGTAAAGGAGTAAGGGATGGGTCGCGAAAAGCGCGGACCGGCCTGGGTGCTTCTCGGCCTCCTGCCGCTATTGGGTCTTGGGGTGTTGCTGGCATCGATCTTGACGAACGGGGTGGGGGTGGGCCGCAGCGATGCTCCGCCCGTAGAGGACCTTACCGTCGGGCGCGTGAGCCTGCCGACGGAGCACGAGTTCGTGGTGCACGTCCAGAACGGCGGGCCGAATCCGGTCACATTGGAACAGGTTGTGGTGAACGACGCGCTCTGGGACTTTCGGGTACAGCCCGACAACAGGGTCCCACGCCTTGGCTCGGCCGAGGTCGTCATCCCCTACACGTGGGTCGAAGGCGAAGCGTACGAGATAGTGCTGATCAGTGAGACCGGGACGACTTTCGACGCGGAGGTGCCAGTGGCGGTGCTGACTCCTGGCTTCTCCGGGGAGACCTTCTCTAGCTACGCGCTCATCGGGTTCTACGTGGGCGTCGTTCCCGTGACGCTCGGTCTTCTGTGGTACCCGTTCCTCCGGCGCCTCGGCAACGAAGGCTTGAACTTCGTCCTCGCCCTGACGGTCGGATTGCTGATCTTCCTGGCGCTCGATACTTTGCTCGAGGGTGTGGAGATCGCCAGCGAGCTGCCAGGGGCCTTCTCGGGGGTGCCCATGGTGATCCTGGTGGCCCTCTTGACGCTGTTCGCGCTCCTAGGTGTCGAGCGACTATTCCAGCGCGAGGGGGCGAGCAGGCTCGCGACCTCCTACCGGATAGCCCTGGGGATAGGATTGCACAACCTGGGGGAGGGCCTCGCCATCGGGGCTGCGTTCGCGTTGGGCGAGGCGGCCCTGGGGACCTTCTTGATCCTCGGCTTTACCCTCCACAACATCACCGAAGGGGTAGGCATCGCCGCCCCGGTCTTGAAGGAGAAAAGGCCGCACTTTGCGCACTTCGCCGCGCTCGCTCTGCTCGGTGGAGGACCGGCCATCGTCGGGACCTGGATCGGGGGCTTCGCCTACTCTAACCTCCTCACTGCCGTCTTCCTCGCCGTCGGAGTCGGGGCCATTGTTCAGGTCGTTTACGAGGTGGGACGCCTCCTGCTCAGAGACTCGGCCCGCTCGAAGACGCCAGCCCTCTCAGGCACTAACCTCGGAGGGCTCACCGCCGGGATAGCGATCATGTACGTGACCGCCCTGCTGGTGAGCGTGTAGCCCGGAGGATGAACCTTCCTCTCCCAGGCATAGAAGGACCCGATACGCACGCCCGACAAGGTGAATTGCTCCCTCGAGGACCATAGTAGACATAGACCTGAGCGTAGGAGTGTCGATGAACCTTCTTTAGGTCTGATAGACTCCGCGATTAGCCGAGGCTAAGAATATGTCATAACGATTGTGAAGAGGATTATGTGAAAGACCGTCACCAAGAGCTTTCCGAAGAGATCGAAGGAGTACTTCCTGGAGAGACCGCGACGGCGCGGGCCGCGCACGAGTCGCTGAAGGGAAACCGAAGGGGGATTCGCAGGCTTCTGCCGTTTCTCGGGCCCGCGTT
>Ga0126308_10000103_pt1 | contig 20828 bp, 20 predicted proteins | sample Plot55_FD_92533 | JGI IMG/M metagenome (GOLD analysis project Ga0126308, IMG submission 92533) | Serpentine soil microbial communities from UC McLaughlin Reserve, CA, USA - Plot55 | ecosystem: Environmental > Terrestrial > Soil > Grasslands | place: USA: UC McLaughlin Reserve, Lake County... | reverse complement strand
GCATTGGACCCGGCAAAGTCCTCTGGTGCCTGAGGGAGACCGGCACCCATGTTGGGTCGTTCTCAGGAGTAGAGACGTACTCGAAGACCTCCTCTATGGGCCGGTTGATCGTTATGCTGTTCTTGATGAGGTTTTTCAGACGATTTCTTCCACGAGCTTCGTGAATAAGGCACTCTACAGGCTCTCTAGAGCCAGCCACGGCGCTTGAAGGCGACGTACAGCGAGAGGGAGACCAGCAGCATGAGCAACAACGCGAACGGGTACCCTAGCACCCAGTGGAGCTCCGGCATGTGCTCGAAGTTCATCCCGTAGATGGTCCCCACGAGCGTCGGGGCGAACAAGATCGCGGCCCAGGCGCTGATCTTCTTCACTTCATTATTTTGGGCGATGCTCGCTTCGGTGAGGGCCTTGACCTCCTCGTTCTGCGAGAGTCCCACGAGCGTCAGGTTCACGCTCAGGATGTTCTGCAGCATCTCGCGGAAGCCCTCGACCCGCTCGATGACCCGCAGGGCGTGGTCCTGCACGTCGCGCAGGTACCTCTGCAATTCGGGATCTAGGTTATGTCTCTCGGCCCCGCCGATCAGGGGCCCGAGAATGCCGGGTAGCGGCTGAGTAGCCCGCTGGAACTCAATCACCTCGTGCGATAGCTTGTATATGCGCCTCGAAACGCTCGCGTTGCCCAAGAAGACCTCGTCCTCTATCTCGTCTATGTCGTTCTCCAAGCCCGCCACCACCGGGGGGTAGTCGTCCACCACCCAATCCATGATCGCGTAGAGGATCGCCTCCGGTCCCCGCTTGAGCAACTCCGGTTCCCCCTCCATCCGTCTACGCACTTCACCCAAGGACGGGGCCTCGCCGTGGCGTACCGTCACGACGAAGTCCTCCCCCACGAAGGCGTGGACCTCCCCGAACTCTACCATCTCCGTCTCGTCGATGTAACGGGCGGCCTTGAGAACGACGAAAAGCGTCCCTTCGTAGCGTTCCAGTTTAGGACGCTGGTGAGCCTTGATGGCATCCTCGACCGCCAGGGGGTGCAGTCCGAACTCGCCAGAGACCGAGGCGAACTCCTCCTCGGTCGGGTTGTAGAGACCTATCCAGGCCAGCCCGTGCCGCTCCCGGCAAGCCTTGTAGGTCTCGCGCACAGAGGTGGGTTCCGTCACCCGGCGGCCGTCGACGTAAATGGCATTGTCTACGATCATGGAGTAATCATACGCCAGTCTTATAGAGACCGTTAGGAGCTAGCTGACAAGAGCGCGACGGCGACTACCGCCGCAAGGACGAACCGGTAGTAGGCGGTGGCACTGCACTGCTACCCGGTTCTCTACCCGCAAAAGGGGGATAACTTCACGGAGGGTTGGGGATTTACTTCTCTACTTGGCGCTATGTGGCTACAGATGTTCTGGCACTTGACGACCAACGACGAGCCCATCCGCTGCAAGCTTTGGGAGTTTCGGGAGTGTGACAGAATCATCAGACCTGGATGGTCAAAACAGCCACTTCGACGAGGCGGTACGTCAAGTTAAGCTCAGAAGGAGCGGATCTTAGAGAATGGGTTTATGTGCCGGATTCCGGACCGCAATGGCCGCTTGTGGTCATGGCTCACGGGTTTTCGGCTTACCCGGCATATGACTGCAGATAAGTACGGGAGATCGAACGGGTAATGCTATGGGCTGTCTAGGACGTTAAGGCGTGTCGGCGGAGCAATGGGCTCGGCCGACACAACGAAGTTCATGTTGAGCCACCGCAGCAGCTTTCATCTTGATCGGCACAATATGGTCAGGTCTTGTTCGTGGTTCTCTTGGCGTAGCTTTCTAACTCTCGCTGAGCGAACCGGACAAAGAGCGGTCGCAGCGCCGGCAGGAGCAGACCGACGAGTGCATTCTGCGGCTCGACCTCCCAGCGCCACGTCACCCGCGTACCCCCTACCACAGGTTCGAAAGTGGCGTAGAAGGGGCTGTCGAGGACACGGTTGACTGCCCGGTGCAGGGACTCGTAGACTGAGTAGTCGGATGTAACCCTCATAGTGACTGGACCTAATTTACTCACCATCCGGTACCGGGGCGTTCCGTCGGGGCCGTCCGGGCGGACTTTCGCCTTGGCCAGGAGTGTCGGTACAAAAGCTCGCTCTTCAACGTAGCAATGAAGGATTCGGCCAGAGCATTGTCGTAGGCCGAACCCACGCTCCCCATCGAGGGGACGATACCGGCCTCCTCCAATCGCTTGCCAAAGGAAAGCGAGGGGTACTGCACCCCCTGATCGGAGTGATGTACTAGACTTGCTGCCCAGTTGCGGACTTTCAGGGTCATCACCGGAAGCTCTTGCGACGCTTCGCCAGGCAGGTGAACGTGGAGTAGGTCGATAGAGAAGCCCCTCGAGCAACAGTGGCTCGCCGCGAGGGGCACCTTCCCCATTCAGCGGAGCGCGGAACTTGAAGGCGCCTATTTGTAACTGCGGAACTCCATCGAGGAGGCGTAAGGCGCATTGAATCTCATCAGCCTGTTTAGCAACAGGCTTGCTGCGAGAGGATTAAGACCTCTGCTGTGCTTGCCTGGCAGTATAGATCCAGGTCTGCACCACGTCGCGGTTGTCGCGAGCCCATTGGCGGGCGCCCTGAAGCGGGTCACCTGCTGTATTGATCGCTTCTTCAAGGTCGCCGACTTGCTCCTCAGTGAGCGTCATCGTCTTCATCAGCGCGTAGGCCCCGGGGTTGTCGTTCGGTAGATACTTGCGTACAACCGTCGTGATCCTCGACGGATCATCAAGCTCGCCCAATGTGTTCTCCGGGTCATCTAAATAGACGAAGTCGTATCTCTGGTTCATCCAGTGTGGGCTCCAGGCAATGAAAGCAAACTTCTCTTTGTTGCCGATACGCTTGCCAACCTCATCGAGCATGGCTGGTGCGCTCCACTCCCCGTACTCTTGCTCGAGGTGATAAGTCGGGATGACTTCTTGAGGGATTCTCTTCGAGATCGTCGCCTCCGGCTCGATGCCTATGATCTCTGTAGCATCTACTTGCTTTAGCTGTGGAATGCTTGTAATGCCCATGTAGCTGGGGACCGCTATGCCGACCTTGCCCGTGCCTTGGAACCAGGGGTCGAGCACCTCGACCTCATCCTGAGCTGAGGTCAGATATCTCTGGTGACTCGGTATGCGCATAGCTTGGAAAGCGTCTAGATCGCCGCTACTCACGCTCTCGAACAAAGAGGCGGTATCCAACGTCTTGAACTCGACCCTATCGTAATCAAGCTCGTCCATTAAAAGGACCTTTGTCAGATTCGAGACCGCTACGCACTCGTCCCAACTCGTAACGCCGATCGTAAGCTTCTTCTCTAAGGGAACGTTAGCACAGCCCATCACAAGACTGGCCATCACGAGTGTGAGGACCACTGCCCAAAATTTCCTACCCACCTTCATAAACCTCTTGCCAGCTCATAGGAGATCGGGGAAGTGACACGGGTCAAGAACTCCTCGAAGACTACTCTTCCGAATATACGGTGCCATTTATCAATATGTCACCATGCTGGGCGTTGACCCTGGTGCGCCATGCAAGAAGGTCTTCTCGCCGCTCGTCAAGCTCTTCATTACTGTACTCGTCCGCAAGGTTGTGCATCTCCAGGGGGTCTTCTGAGAGGTCGAAGAACTCGTCGGGCTGGTTGCCATAGTGATAGATGTACTTCTCATAGCCCTTTATGCTTGCCAAGCACTTGCGGTTGGTGATGCAGCTGAACATCAAGGTGCGCTCTTCGGGTAAAGGACGCAGCAGAGAATATCCTGGGTATACCCCATCCTTTACTTCATAGCCCAACATCTCCACCACCGTAGGGAGGATGTCAATTCCATTGGACAACCCTGCGGCCCGCTCTCCGTTTTCAAACCAGCCAGGAGCATGGATGATCAGCGGTATCCTTATACCCTCCTCGTAGGGGGTATCCCCATGCATGAAGCGACCATGCTCGCCGAAGCCCTCACCGTGATCGCCGAAGATGACGAAGATGGTGTTCTCGTAGAGCCCAAGCCTCTTGTACTGATCGAAGAGGTTCTCCAGAAAGTGGTTCAGCATCCTAAGGCAGTTGTGGTAGCGGTCGAGATCTTCCTCCTCAGAGAAGGGGACGTACCCGTAGCGGTTGGGGACGCACTCGTAGCCATAGTGTCCCGTGCCTGTCATGTACTCGGCCATAAATGGTTTGTTCCCGTAGGCTCTAAGCCACCTCTCGCTCGGTCCTAGCATTATGTCTTCCTCGTAGCCGAAGAAATTCGTCGACTGGTAGCCCTCTCTATTCATAGATTCAGCCGGGTAGTACTCCTCATAGCCGAGGTTTTTTACGACATTCCCATAGTTATCCAAGGCGTTGGACACCGACGTGAAGAAAACAGTACGGTAGTCTTGTTCCCTCAGAAGGTGGGCGAGGCAGCGAGCGGGGATGCCGCTCGGCCTGAATTCCGGACCTGGGTAAAGGGCTGGCTCGATTCCGCAGTTGACCGCGACCGTGCTCTTGGAGGAGCGAGGGAGGACCACGTAAGCCCGCTCAGCGAGGAGGCTGCTCTCTGCCAGCTCTGCAAGGAAGGGCATCGTCTTTAAGTTCTCATTGTAAGGTGTAGTCGACCGTGCTCGGGTAGATTCCAGGTGGATCAGGACGACGTTACGCTTCTCGGCTTGGGAAAACTGCGAGACGGTGGCGTTTGCGGCTGGGTGCTCGCCAGGGGTAGGACCGGCGTTGGGACTGTCGGCCTCCTCTGCGATCGCCTCCTTCACCCCTGCCTCATTAGTAGTCTTCTCCTGTTCCCCTGTTAGGAGCGTGTTGGCGGCTGGAGTCCTTGCTAAAGGAGTATCGGTGTCCGCAGGAGCGGAGCTACCCATCAGCAAAAGCGGGGCAAAACATAACGCCAGGAGGGAGAGCGCAGAAGAGAACGAGAGAGCATAGGTTCCGTCTACTTCAGCCGGTGGCTTCCTCGGCCATTTCCGCCATTCGGCAATGCGCGCTACTAGCCGGGAACTCAAGTCAAAAAGCCGAAAGTTTCAGCTGGCTCTCGCCGCAGCAAAAAGCCGCCCCTTCTCCTGGGCGGTGCCTACATCGAAACCAAAACCACCTTTTACCGTCCTTCATGGATACCACAGCCGAGAGCCGGAGCTGCGGAAGAGGACCCGGCCTAGCTCATCGGGGCCGGTATCCCGTTTCCAAAATACAAAATACTCCGAACTGAACTTCCACGCCCTATTAGCTGAAAACGCACAAGTGGTGTGTTTCGAACTAACACCGGTGGAGCAGAAGGGCATAGGTCAATAGTTTAAACCTTAGGATGTGTAGTGTGGAGGTGCTCACGGGAGAACAAAAGAAGATGGCTTCCACACTACAACCGGCCTTGCACGTAAATTCTGCCGCATGGACTCCCTTCTATCCTTAAGTTTCCTACTCGGGTTGCTGCACACAGAGCGAGCTCGGCAGGACTCGAACCTGCGACCTTCTAATTGATAGTTGGAAAAGGTAGGCGCCAGCTAATATCGCTAGTGTTCGGAAACCTCCTCAGTAAAGCTACATTTCTTACTCTTGGTGTGTGTTAGAGGTTCGGCCGGTGCTGGTGAATATCGCCCTGGTAGGGCAGCGTTGCCATTAAGTGCCCTGCTGAGCGTTGGAGTTTTCGTGTTGCGTGGTTTTCCCTAACATCCAGCCCTCGATCTTGCGGGTTTGCTCATCGTCGGGTTCGCCAGTTGCTTTATAGCCCAGCACGACATTGAGCATGCCGAACAGACCGACAATCGCGTCGAAGGGGTCCTCACCGGCCGGTGAAAGTCCAAATCCGTCGTCGAGGGCAGCTTGGAGGGTGGAGGATAGCTTGACTTGCGCTTCGTTCGCCCACTGGAGCAACGTTTCAGCGCACGAGCGCCGTGCTACCTGGGAACGCTTACTTGGGTTCAGGGCGATACTCAGATGTCGATAGAACTCGGCAGGGTATGTCTCCGCAATGACAATACGTCCGGGTGTTAGGAGGTTGCATAGTGTGCCATCGAAGGGCCACACGGCTACACCGCTCACCTCAGAGGTTAGAGCCGGAGTCAGTACCTGGGTCCAGCCTTTAATAGCGGCCTTACCTACCTGCTGCGCTCCCAGCGTCCAAAAGAGTGGCGATGCTGCCCTACGCTCAGCGGACGCCCAGTCGCAGCGCCGCAGCAGGTCATCCGTAGAGTTCATATCCAAAGCATCGAGGAGGTGGTGCATCCTAGCGCCGCCCGGACGCTGCGGGTAGAAGGGGCGATGCAGGCCAATGTCAGCTGGTTCCTCAGCAACCTTATAGAAATCGGACCACTCCCCACGTCCCAAGGTGGGCAGCAGGTCGAGGAAGTCATGGGTACCTACTCGTTCGGCATACGCTGCAGGGAGGCCGATCGGAAAGTCGAAGCCGATTAGGATCGTGTCGTCTTCTCCAACAACCTTGTGCATACGCTCAAACAAGGTTTCAGAATGACCTACCGGCTCCGGCGCATGGGCGATGTACCGGTCGTTCTCCAGCATGGCTCTTGCCATGTACCGTTTCCGGGGCGCAGAACCCCAGTCAGCGTGGATGATTAGTGTAGGCACTGAGACGATAGCAAGCTCCTACTGCTTGGTTTTCTTCCAACTCAGGTTCTTTCGCTGAGTGCGCTTAGGAGGCGAGGGCCTGCTCCTCTACGTCGATACTCCTCAAGGCCTCCTCTACCAACTGCGACGAGGGCTCTTCCTTGAGGAAGCCACCTAGAACGAGCAGTCGGGCCACCTCCTCGGTCGGTATATTCCCGAATACCTCCCATGCCGACATCCCCCTAAGTTGGGGATGATCGCGAAGCGCCTTCTTGAGAGCGTCGAATCTCTGGTCCAAGGGATCTTTCTCGTCGGGCCGCGGCCAGTTGAAGTTGAGTTTCGTTACAGCCTTTATGGCGCGTATGCAGTACGTGCGGAAGCGACGGTATTCCTCAAATCTTACGCTCTCCTCTAACAGTTACAGGAATCGGGCTTGGTGCGGATGAGCCTCTCCGTATCATCAACGACCCGAAGCAGCTCCTCCAGGGCGGGGTTGGCCGTTTCCGAGTGTTCCCCATCGAAGCAGAGCTTGGCGAACCGGTCGGGGTCCGGGGGCACCTCGAACCACGCGGGCCTGCCATTGGATTCGACGGTGTTGGGCTGGCTGCAGATAACTAGATGAGGGTCGAAGCGTGTCACGTCGTCCTTTAATGTGTCCAGCCTCGCGACCGCCACTACGACGTGGGGGCGGTGCAACTTGATGGCGCTTCCAATAAACTCCCTGTAGGCGCGGTATTGTTCCTCAAAGGCTATTAGAGTGCGCGTCTCTCGATCACCCCCTACAACGTACCTCGTTGAAGGGTAAGAATTAGCTTATTGGGGGGCTTCTCGCAGATGGATGCCGCTTCCGGTGGGCCGCTTCTAGCCCCAGTGATCAGCCCCTTTGAGCCAGAAGGCGGGATCGGCCGATGCCATGGGTAACCAGTCCTCCTCGCTGTACGTCTCTTTGGTGACGCCGGTCCGGACGGCCCGAGGATCGGCAACGGTGGAACCCTCATCTCTTGAGGTACGTGCTCCCCCACCATCCGTCCGTGCGATGAGGTGCGGATTCGACTCGGCTGGCGTAGCTTCCACTTTGTCCCTCCTTTACTCCGGGTAATGCTCTTTCTTGGACCAAACTTTCTTGGACCAAAGATACCGGACAGCGGTTCATCGGTGGTGGGAGCACGACGAGGTTTGGTGCCGTTGGGGTGTTGGCATAGGTTAATCCAAGAGACGCTCTATGAAACGTTCCCGGCTCACGAGGTCCGCCTGTGTACTCCCTGCCACGAAGCGCTCTCCTAGAGGGGGATCATACAACACCCACTCTATGCCCTTGTACGGCCCGAGGAGCAACGAGGCTAGTTCGCCGGTCGAGGATTTTCTCACGTACCACTCCTCGCTGAAAACCTCGGAAAGGAAACGCCTTCGGGAAACGCAATATCCTTGGCCCGCCTCCCAAGAAGAGAACACCACCAGTGCCTCTTCACCGAATCCCAAAGGCACGTGAAGAAGCCTTGGGCCGTCTTGCCCGTGCCGGGCTATAGCGTAGTGTAGGAGCACCGGGCGTTGAGCGGGCAGTCTTGCCTCGCCATGCGCCGCGACGTGTCTACGCTCTTTCTTAGTGACCTCCATATTAGTGACCTCCGTCATCTAGCGACTCAGAAAGGTAAACCAGCGTCTTCGAGATCCCTGGCGTCGTAGCGCCAGGGATGAAGGGCTTGGTCTGGCAGCTGCCCAGCGGTTAGCTCTTCTCGGATGGTAGCCGCGTGGTTCACCCCGCAGCGGGGGCAGATGGCCGTGGAGGAGACGGTAAAGGCCAGCCTTTCGCCGCACTCACACTCGATATTGACACAGCCCGGATACCAGCGGTAGACCCTGCCGAAGTCCACCCCCTGGACTTCGTAGTGTCCTTCGGTTCGCTCGATGTTCGTAGTCATCATTATTGAGTTACCTCCTTGTTGCCTTACGCCTTGCTCATCGAGTGGTATGCTCGCTCGTAGGAGGGAGCCTGTCATGAGGCATATGGACCGTCTTTATCTGATCCAAATTGATCACAATACCTGGGCAGGATGAACCACGCTTCTACCAGTGATGGTATGCTGATAAAGCAGTAGCGCAGGCCCCGAAAGGTTTGTAATGAGCCCAAGAGAGTTTTGGCGGACGTGGTTCTCAATAAACTCAAAACACCCTCTTATCCCCCTGAACTCATGCTCCCGACGGTGCCTGCCGCCGACGCTCTGTCTAGAGCCACGCCTTCCGACCGGCGGGGAGGTTCTCTGACGTGAGCGCGGAACATCCCACTACATTTGAGCTGGCGGGGGTCGGGACGGCCCAGGCCGATCCCGCCACAGGTCGCCTTTTGCGCGTGAACCCGAAACTGTGCGAGATCACCGGTTACTCTAAAGAAGAACTGCTCGGCATGACTTTCACCCAGATCACGCACCCTGAAGACCGCCAAAAGAACTTCGAGGGCTTCCAGCAGACCGTACGCGGTGAGACATCCGAGTACGAAGTCGAGAAGCGCTACGTGCGCAAGGACGGACAAGTCGTGTGGGTGAGCGTGAACACGACGATTATCCGTGATGAGGCGGGGCAGCCTTTGCGGACGCTTGCGGTGATTCAGGACATCACCGGTCGCGTGCAGGCGCAGGAGAAGCTGCGTGAGAGTAACACTCTGCATCGTTCCATCATCGAAGGGGTAAACGACGCCATCTTTGCAAAGGACATACGGGGCCGCTACCTGATGATCAACTCCGCTTGGGCGAGCATCTTAGGGAAGCCTAAGAAAGAAATCCTCGGCAAGGTTGACTCTGAAATACTTGCGCCTGAGGTCGCTCGCCGATTCATGGAGTTTGACCACCGCGTCATGGCTGCCGGCGAAAACCGTACCTTCGAGGAGGAGGTGCCTACGGCGGGAGGCATGCGTACCTTCCTCACGACCAAGGCGCCCTATCGGGATAGTCAGGGGGAGGTGGCGGGCGTCATAGGCATCACGCACGATATAACCGAGCGCAAGCGAGCGGAAGCGGAGATAGAAGCGCGCAGCCGTCAGCAGGCGGTCGTCGCCGAGATTAGCATGAGGGCGCTGGCGGATACGAACCTCTCCGTCCTGATGAACGAGGCCGTCAGCCTCATTGCCCGGACCCTGGACTGCGAATACTGCGAGCTCCTAGAGCTCCTCCCCGACGGCAAAGAGCTGCTGTTAGTGGCGGGCGTGGGCTGGAAGGAAGGGCTAGTCGGAAACGCCACGGTGGGGGCGGGCCTCGACTCCCAGGGTGGCTACACCCTGCTCTCTGACGAGCCGGTTATCGTCGAAGACCTGCGTAAGGAGAGCAGGTTCAGCGGGTCTCCTCTGCTGAACGAGCATGGGGTAGTAAGCGGCATGAGCGTCTTAGTACCGGGCGGAGACGGACCTTTCGGGGTGCTGGGCGTACACACCAGCGAACCCCGGACCTTCAGTAGAGACGACGTGAACTTCCTGCAGGCCGTCGCCAACGCGCTAGCGGCGGCGGTCGGGCGGAGGAGTGCAGAGGAGACGCTTATCCAGATCAGGGAGGCCGAGCGCCGCCGGATAGCTCGTGACATGCACGACGAAGCTTTGCAGGACATCATCTACGCCCTCAGGGAGATCGATGCACACCGTCAGCCTTCCGAAGGTAGCGAACAAGGTGCAGGACTTGAGGAGGCTGCGAACGCCCTCCGGCGCTCGATTACGGGTCTGCATACCGCTATCTTCGACCTGACATTGGCGGGAGGAGACGAGGTCGGGGACTTCGTCGAACACCTTGAATCCCTCGTAAGGTCAAACCGTCAGAGTTTACCGGACCGCGAGATAGAGCTTTCCATCGAGGGGAACCTCCCTCGGTCACTAGGCCCGAGGACGGAAGTGGAGCTCCAGCGCATCGTACAGGAGGCGCTAGCGAACACGCGGCGCCACTCGGGGGCGAGTCACGTCTCGGTAGTCGTCGGAGCTTCCGGGGGTAATCTGTGGGCCGAGGTCGAAGACGACGGGCGAGGGTTCGGCCCGGAGACGCCCGCCGGGATGGGGACAAGGGGGATGCGAGAGAGGGCCCGTGCTCTCGGGGGAAGCTTGATGATCGAGAGCGAACCAGGCAAGGGCACGAAGGTACGCTACGAGATGTCCCTACGCCCAGGCGGCAAGGAGACGGAGTCGGAAGAACCGATCCGCGTCTTTCTGGTCGAGGACCACGCCTCCTTCAGAGAGGCTACCGCTGCCATCTTCGAGCGGGAGCCAGGGTTTGAGGTGGTGGGGCAGGCAGATTCGCTCGCCGCGGCCAGAAAGATGCTCGAGGACGGGACATCTAAGGCGAATGTAGCGGTCCTGGACCTAACCTTGCCGGATGGTTATGGCGGAGACCTGATCAAGGAGCTACGTGCGGTCGACCCACACGCACAAGCTCTCGTCCTGAGCGCCACCCTCGACCGGGCCGAGATAGCTCGAGCGGTCGAGGCAGGGGCTGCAGGAGTTGTGCACAAGTCGACCGAGATGGACGAGGTGATAGAGGCCGTGCGGCGGGTGCGGGCGGGTGAGACGCTGTTGCCCCTGGACGAGGTCGTAGAGCTGCTAAGGTTTGCCGGGTCACGAAGGGAGCAAGAGCAGAAGGCACGTCAGGCCATAGCACAACTTACCCCTCGCGAGAGGGAGGTGCTCCAGGCGCTTGCCGAGGGCCTCGACAGCAAGGAAATCGCCGAGCGGCTGAGTATCAGCGTCCCAACTGAACGCAACCACGTGGCGAGCATCTTAGCCAAACTCGGGGTGCACTCGAGGCTGCAGGCGCTGATTTTCGCCGTGAAACACGCCGTAGTCGAGATACGATAAGCGCCCACTCCCTTCCTGGGTCTGCGCTTGCCGTGAGCATCGATTTTAGTGGGTAGCCTGTAGGGTTCTCGGCTTGCAGAGCAAACACTGGCACTTATCCCCTTGGGAGCAGTATTGACTTGCCCTGCTCTAGCGTATGATGGGCTTGTTATATGAAGCACTAGGTAAAAGAGGACGTGCCAATAAGATGGAGGTGATTTCTAGAAGATGGCTGCGGTAGATGAGGTCGACGAACTAATCGAGCAGTATCAACTTGCGCTGGACGAGTTTATGAAAGGAAACCCAGGGCCCGTGCAGAAGCTCTTCTCCCATCGAGAAGACGCAACCCTCGCTAACCCCTATAACCCTCCCGTGCGCGGATGGGAGCGGATTGCTGAGGTCACAGAGTATGCCGCATCGTTACGCCGGGATGGCGAGGCCACTGGCTTTGAGATCGTATCGAAGTATGTGACCCCTGAGCTTGCCTACGTTGTGCAGATAGAGCGGTTAAAGGCCAAAGTAGGCGGAAGGGAGGACATCACCCCCTACTCCCTGCGGTCTACGATGATCTTCAGAGCCGAAGACGGTGTGTGGAAGGTCGTGCACCGCCACGCGGACCCCATAACCACCGCTCAGCCAGCGGAATCGGTACTAGAGGAGTAGAGTTACCCTTGGCGACCTTATACACACAACTTCCGATAATGGCACTCCACGAGCTTCGCTGAATAGGCAGGCGCGAACTTACGACCCCCGGCACTATCGTTGCGGAACGGCCGTCGAGGGGATAAGTGCCTTAGCTATTTAGGGGATATTTTTGTGCAGGATGTAACTCTGCACAAAAATCAGGGGGTTTGGCTCGCAGGACCGTACCTGTGGGAGAATTGCAGGCGAGAGGTGAGAGAATGTTCTCAGTTATAAACTCGACCAAGGAACTCGCCGAAGCGGCGCCCGACACCGCGATCCTCAGCATGGGGGCGACGGAGCAGTGTGGCCCCCACCTACCGTTGCACCTCGACACCCTCCTCGCCGGGTACTACGCCCGGGCTTGGGGTGAAGCCCTGTGCGCCTTCGTCCTCCCGACGATGCCCTTTAACACCTCTGAGGAGCACGCCTCCTTCATGGGCACGGTCTCGCTCAGCCCCTCCACGGTCATGATGGTGCTCGAGGAGATCGTGGCGGGGCTGCGGGCTCAGGGCTTTTGCAAGCAGGTCCTCACCGTCGGCCCCGGAGGATCGCTGTGGCTGGGGGCGTTTTTAAAGCACGTCAACCGACGCTTCGTGGACGTAGTGGTGGTGGATGCCCATCGGGAAGCTACTCCGGTGTGGGAGGAGGCGCTACGCTTGGCAGGTTTGGCAGGCCGGGGAGAGGTACACGGCGGTGCCGTCTCCCGTGCCTTGGCGCTCTACCTAGCCCCGGGGTCTGTGACGAAGGGGGCATACGGCGAGCAAGTCTCCGAGGATCTGGAAGCCTACGCGGACTACGCCGGGTGGGAGAAGATCACACCGGACGGGAGTTGGGGTCGCTACGACTCGTTCGCTGACGAGGGGGTAGCGACGGCCGAGGCGGGCAGCAAACTCTTGGAGTACTTCGTCACCGAGCAGGGCAAGCGGCTTAAGAAACACCTAGAAGAGGCGTGTCGCATCAAGGGCATCTGAGTCCTATTCACCTCAGTAGACGAAGGGGGCCGAGCTGCGAGGGCATACCCTGCCAAAAACACAAAACTTTCTGAGCTAAGGTTCCTCATCCTGCTAAGCGACGGCACGCGAGAGGTCGGCTTCGAGCGTACGGCAGGCACGAGCTAGTAGACTACTTCGAAAACCAACAAGGAGCGAGAACACATGCCGCAGTCGATAGACCTCTACTACTGGCCGACTCCAAACGGCAAGAAGATAACCATCTTCCTGGAAGAAGCGGGGGTTCCCTACAACCTTGTACCAGTGGACATTACAGCTGGTGATCAGTTCGACGAGGAGTTCCTCAGGATAAGCCCCAACAACAAGATGCCGGCAATCGTCGACCCCGAAGGCCCCGACGGGGAGCCTATCTCCGTCTTCGAGTCGGGAGCGATCCTGATCTACCTTGCCGAGAAGGTGGATAGATTCCTGCCATCGTCGCTGCGCGGTAGGTACGAGGCGCTGCAGTGGCTAATGTTCCAGATGGGCTCGGTGGGACCGATGCTCGGCCAGGCCCACCACTTCCGGGGGTACGCACCCGAGGAGATCTCCTACGCCATAGAGCGCTATACTAACGAGGCTGCTCGCCTCTACGGGGTTATGAACAAGCGCCTCTCGGAGGTCGAGCACTTCGTCGGCGAGTACTCCATCGCCGACATGGCGATCTACCCCTGGGTTGCATCCCACCAGAGGCAGGGGCAGAGGATGGAGGACTTTCCGAACCTCAAACGCTGGTACGAGCGCGTGGAGGAGCGCCCGGCGGTGCAGCGGGCGATGGAGGTAGGAGAGGAGTTGCGCCGCCCGATAGAGGACCTCGACGAGGAGGCACGCGACGTGCTGTTCGGAGGCAAAAGACGTACCGAGAGATAAGCAGGTTGCGTATACAGCTTCACTATGTGTGATTCAGAAATGGGATCGGGTTCCCGATCGGGCTGTTCGAGCTCAGCGATTTTATCGGCCTCGACGTGACTCTAGACGTGCTCCTTTACGTCCACGAGCAACTCGGCGACGCTTACTATACGTCCCCTCGCGTCCTGAAAGAACTCGTGCACGCCGGCAAACTCGGACAAAAGACCGGCGAGGGTTTCTACGAGTACTCGGAGGAAGGTTAGCTTGCCCTTCGAACGGTTCGTGGGCGAGCGCTCCGAGGCGATCTCCAACGTCGTCGAGAAGGGGGCTGTGAGAAAGTTCGCCGAAGCCATCGGGGATCCGAACCCACTCTACGTGGACGAGGCGGCGGCCAAACAAAGCCGCTACGGCGGGCTCATTGCGCCGCCGACGTTCCCCCGGACGTTTGAGTACGGTGAGATAGAAGGCATGGGGCCGCCGGGGCAGGGGCTCATTCACGGTGAGCACCGGATACGTTACGAACGGCCGCTCTTCGTGGGGGAGGAGGTCCTGTGCTACGCGGAGGTCAAAGATTACTACGAGAGGGAGGGCCGCGAGGGCGCCCTTGGATTCTTGATCTCCGAGCGCGTCGGGGAGAGCTCCGAAGGAGAGCGCATCTTCACCATGCTCGACACCGCGATCCTCACGCCGGCCATGAGGGAGAGCCTCGGGCTATGAGCGCCGCGAAGCCGACCTGGCAGGCAGGGGATGAGCTCGAGAGTCGTACCCTGCCGCCAGTCACGAGGCTGCAGCTCATCAAGTACGCGGGCGCCTCCGAAGACTACAACCCCATTCACACCGTAGACGAAGCCGCTGCCGAAGCGGGCCTCCCGGGCGTCATAGCCCACGGCATGTTGACGCTGGCGACGATAGGTCTCCTGTTCTCCCCCTACCTGGAGCACGGCTACGTAAAGGAGCTCCAGGCCCGCTTCTCCGGTATGGTCTATCCCGGCGACGAGCTCACCGTCGGCGGACGCGCTACCGGCGCCGAAGAAACTACGGAGGGCTGCCTCTACGCCTTCGACGTACACGCCAAAAAGGAAGAGGATACCGTCGCCTCCGGCACCGTGAACTTCCTGGTGTTCGGGGACTGAGCAAACGAGGGCTGCCGGTAGCGCGGCAGCCTCTCATCTTACTTCTTGAACGCTTTCCACGCCTTCCACCGGCGCCGCAAGAACCAGAAAACTACTCCTACCATGGTGGCCAGCACCACGATCTCGATGATCGTCGTGTACTGCTTTACGAGCGGCCAGTTGGCTCCCAAGACCAGCCCGAGGACGATGAAGATGCCGTTCCACAAGGTGCTGCCGAGGACGGTGTAGAACGCGAATTTCCCGAAGATGGGCATCCGCGTGATGCCTGCGGGTATCGAGATCAGGGCACCCACGGTCGGGAAGAGGTGGCCGAGCAGGATCGCCTTCCCGCCGTGCCGCTCAAACACCCCGCTTGCGTGGTCAAGATCCGAGACGAACACGAGCCTGAACCGCTCGGCCCGTTTGACGAGTTTGCGCAGGCTCTCCTCCCCGATCCAGGCCCCGATATAGTACGTACCCAGCGAGGCGATTACTGCTCCCGCCGTCGACCACACCAGCACCGCGGCGAACGAGAACTGCCCCTGCCCGACCAGAAAGCCGGCAAGACACAGGGGAAGCTGCGTGGGGAGCGGCAGCACGTGCAGGTTCATGAGCGTGATCAAGACGAACACGCCGACGTAGCCGAAGGAGTAGACGAAATCTACGGCCCATTGTGCAATGCTGGCGAGCAGCTCATCCATCGCGTTCTTTTACGATCTTTCTCTCGCAGCGAACGATTCCGAGCGTATATCCTACACGAGTGAGTCCCGGCGAGCCTGCTACGCGTACGAGATGACGGAAGGAGCAAGATGACCGAGTACGAGACGATACTGACGGCGATGGAGGAGGGCGTCGGAACGATCATGGTAAACCGTCCCCACAGCCGCAACGCCTTGAACACGCAGGTTTTGGGCGACATTCGACAAGCCCTCGCCGAATTCCGGCATGACCAGGGGGTCGGCGTCGTGGTCTTCACGGGGGCGGGGGAGAGGTCGTTCGCGGCCGGAGCAGACATAGGCGAGCTAAGGGAGAGGAGCGCATTAGACGCCCTAGCCTCGATCATGCAGGGGGTCTACGACGAGATAGAAGCCTACGAGAAGCCCACGATCGCCGCGGTAAACGGCTACGCTTTGGGCGGTGGCTGCGAGCTGGCGATGTCCTGCGACGTGCGCATCGCTTCCGAGAACGCCCGGTTCGGGTTGCCGGAGCTTTCGCTCTCGATCATGCCCGGCGCCGGTGGCACCCAAAGGCTCGCCCGTCTCGTCGGCAAGGGCAAGGCCACGGAGATGATCCTGACCGGCAGAACCGTGGACGCCGCAGAAGCGCACCGCAGCGGCCTCGTCACCCAAGTGACGGCGCCAGACGCGCTAGGGGAGGCCGTGCGCGAGACGGCCGAAGCCATCCTCGAAAAAGGCCCGCTCGCCGTCAGGCTCGCCAAGCTCGCTATCCAGAGCGGCTTCGAGACGGACCAGAAGACCGGGCTCGTCATCGAGAGGCTAGCCCAAGCCGTACTCTTCAATACCGAGGACAAGCGGGAGGGAGCGACGGCCTTCTTAGAAAAGCGCGAACCAAGATTCGAGGGACGATGAAAACATCGCCCGGCAACTCTGGCAAATAGTTGATAGCTGAAACCTGAGAGCTTCCGTAGGAGGGAAAGCATGACCGAAGGTGGCGTAGGAGCGTTGAACCACGAGCAGCTCGAAAAGCTGGCTTCATACTTCGACGAGGCGGTTATGTCAGCTTAGAACTACAAAATCTCTTGGGCTAAGGTTCAGCGTCCTGCTACCGGATGACGCCCGAAACGTGCGCTGGGAGCCTGGACTTCACCCATTGTAAATCCCATACGCTGGATTGTAGAGAACCAGTCGTTCGATGTCGTTTTCTGGTGAAATGGCCTGGCAGAGGCAACGCTGCCGTGCTTGAGGTAAGGTTACTCCTCTCCCTTTGACGTACTCTTTTTCTTACGCCCCGACGACGGTCCTCTCCGGAATGGGCGCTCCCGCATCCGGCCGTTTGGTCAACGTTAGGAGACGCTGCGACCAAGTCAGCTCGGACGCCGGTTTCTTTTCGATGTGCTCATAATGTATTGCTAACCGACCATCTTCTTCAGCGACCCTGAAGAAGTTTAGGCGGAACAATGGATAATAAACTGGCGGTAGGTATCCGAACAAGACCGGCACCTTCTTCGGCAGCTTCAGCCACGTGCCGGTGTTTATTACGACCTTCCCGTTCACTTCATTGAGGGAGGCGTTATGGGTGTGGCCGTACACGAAGATGGCCACCTCCGGATCCTTCTTGAACACCTGCTTGGCCGCTTCGAGATAAAGGGCGTCCGCTTCTTTCGCCGGCGCTTTGGTCTTGAGTATGTGATACCTTCCGAGGGTCTTGAACACATCCCTGAGAAGAATACCTAAGGGGATCGCTGCAGGGATGGCCGCGAGCAATATGAACAAGGCGATGAGGCCCTCGATCCACAGGACCGCCCGCAGGACTTGCCCGGTAATCCCCAGAGAACTCGTCAGCGGGTTGTCCAGGATGGGGTTGAAGTCGAGGAGTTCGAACGCTTGTAGGAACCAGCTGAGTGCCACGGCAACGCCGAATGCGAGCAACAGCAGGAAAGGTAGCAGAACTAACCGTAACAGCGGGCCCATCTCCCGATAGAAATAGTTGGAGATGGTCCACGTTGGGATCTCCGTTAACGGCATGACTGCTTGAACGTCCTTGAGCCAGTTGCCTCGTCCGAACTCCGAGTACCTCCCCGCCGTGCCGACTATACCGGCCGTGACAAAATAGCCCATTGGCTGGGCGTACGGGTTGCCGAAATCGGGCATGTGGTTGCGCTCGTCGTGCTGCTGGCCGTGCTCTATCCAGATCTTCTTTCCGGCTACTTCCCGCGTGATAGATACTTTTGGGACGAGGTTTAGATTGTAGTCCTTCAAGCGGTCGATATATTCTGGATAGCAGGCCAGCTCGTAGTCGTGGTTGCCGGGCATGAGCGTGATCGGTATCTTGCTGCCAGTCTCCTTCAACTGCTCGAATAACCTCGGCTGTTGGTTGATCAACGCCTCGAGTTTCTCTATGCCCTTTAGCGTCGTGATCTCCCACAACCCGAAAGCGTCTCCGTTGATGATCAGCTCGGCGTCTTGGTGCTGTTCGAGTGACTTCAGGAACTCGATCAGTTCGTCCTCGAAGTCGCAGTTCTGGAGTTCACCGTCACCGCCGATGTGCATGTCGCTGATAAAAAAATACTCCCGTGGCATTATGCCTATCTCCTTCGATATACGTTAGGGTGACAGCCACACGCTTGAGACAGGCCCCGCTCGTCTGTGGCTGTTGGCCGCCTTCACCATCCTCCGAACAACCTCCTAAAAACCCCTTGCCCCGCTCCGCCTCTAGCCATTGGCAGAACCGTACTTCAGCGCGCTACATTCGTCCCCAAGAAATGCTCCAGCAAGTGCCGTTTCCGAGCCCAGTGTACAAGGAACACCCACACCGCGGCTGCCACCCCGACGACTGCCATGTACGTGCCTTGTGCGCCGCCACTTCGTTCACCGAAAGTCTACTGATATGGTCCGTTATCATATCCTTACCTCCAGTAAGCGGTTGTGACCGCTGCGGGAGATCTTCTCCGCCAACGTGTTCTTCCCCTTGGTGTGCCTCACTCAAAAGCCGCCTTTGTGCGCTAAGAGGCGGTGGTAAGCTAGCGAGGTCGTGACAGCGGCAAGTGGCATACCCAGCGCGGTGACCATCAAGCCGCCAATCCACTCGCCCCATAAGCCGAAGCCTAGCTCCGCGGCCAGCGCGACTGTCTCATCGGCAAATTCCTCCAGAAGGAAGGCGAGCGTGGCAGTCCAGAATACTTGCCAAAAGTGGCCCCGGACAAGCTCGTTGCTGCGTTTCAAGGCCGCCAGCGGGCCCAGGCGTTCCCTACTCAAGGCCGGCGCGAACAACGATAAACGTGTCAGAAGCCAGAGGCCGAGGAGCAAGAGTAGAAGCAGGAAGAGTAGTCCAGTTACGATGTCGGCGACTCCAACCTCCGTGGCCGCGGCGGCAGCTAATCCAACCATCACGATTGTGGCGACTACGATTCCACCTATCGCGATCGAGGCGACAAGCATGCGTAAGGCGATGACGACTACTTGCCATGATCTGAAAAGCCGACCAATGCTAGAAGCATTATTTATACCTCGAGCGCTCTCAACCACCTCCTCGGCGTATGCCACATAGAGATAGTAGGCAAACGCCATAGCCAGGTTCGTCAAGATCTCGTCCACAAGTACCGAGTCTCCGATTAGCGCCAAGGCTTCCGCCGATGCTCCCAGGACCACTGCCGGCACGATCATCACCAAGGGGTACCGGCGGATGATAGAGCACGCTTCGCGCCACACGTCCAGGGCGGTGAACGACTCGGTCCCAGGTGCTCGTGGGCTCTTTGCTTGTTCCTTCTCCAAAAGGCGGCGTTAGCCTTTTGCCTGCTTGCTTATCGAAGCTATCCCACTCGCGGATGGCATCCTAATACTCGAATACTATTCCTTAATCCCGTCAGCCGCACCATTGCTCCTTATCTCCGCAGCACTTGCTTTCTTGGGAGGCGACGCTGACTTCAGTGCTTGCTGATGCCAGATACCTTACAGTTGCCCGGCGGGTGCAGCTGGCGCTTGACTACGACCCGCAGCCGCCGTTCGGGCGCATCTACTGGGCGCATGTGGGCCTGCTGCCCCGTGCGGTGCGGGGCGGTATCAGCCTTGCAGCGCCCGTTATGTCAGCTTGAAATTACAAAATCTCTTGGGCTAAGGTTCAGCGTCCTGCTATCGAATTACGCCCGAAACGTGCACTGGGAGCCCGGACTTCACCCAGTGTAAATCGCGAGGCCCTGGGGAACCAGCCTGGGGAGGAGGGGCCCCCCAGGACCTCGGCAACACGACGCGCGGCAGTTTGTGAGGCGAACGGGTGGAAAGGATAAGGAGTATCGCCACGCGCCCATAATGCTTCTAAGATAGCCCCTTGATGTTAGGGAAGTGCAAAGAACTCGTTAAGGGTTGCCCCTATGCCCAGCGGACGGGGGTCAAGAGGGTTTCTTAGAAAACACCTTGTCGGCAACCCGGTGAGTAGAGTCAACGGGGCAGCTCCCTACACTTTAGGGTCGCCTAGCTCTTCTTACGCCGACAACACAGATTAGAGTGGTTGCCCCGTTGACTCTAGATGGCCTTCGGGTTCGCCTCACACAGCGATGACGACTTTTCCTTGAGTGTGTCCCTCTTCCAGATAACGGATAGCCTCAGGGACCTCGCTCAGCGGGTACGTTCTGTCGATAACTGGCGTGATCTTTCCGGCTTCGAGGAACTCCTTCAAGACGGCCATTGAGTCTTTCTTGTTTGGCATCGAAAAGCTCAGGGCCGGCAGCTGGCTCACGAACGGTGACATCACGATCAGTCTCAAAAAGCGAGGCAGGCTTCCCAGAAAGCGATGCCCCAGCTTTCCAAAATGGTCGTGCCCGATTAGCACGTAAGTCCCCTTGGGGGTGAGCGCGCGTCTGCAGTCTGACAACGAGTGGTTGCCCGGAATATCGACGATGAGATCGTAGCGCTGCCCGCTTTGGGTGAAGTCCTCTTGGGTGTAATCAATGACCTGGTCTGCGCCGAGCGATCGGAGCATGTCCAATGTGCTCGTGCTGTCCACGCCGGTCACGTTCGCTCCGTACGCCTTGGCAAGCTGCACGGCGAGGGTTCCCACACCACCGCCCGCACCGTTGATCAAAACCTTTTGTCCTGGCTGTACCTGTCCCTGATTGCGAAGACCCTGCAGTGCAATGAGTCCGGAGGTGGGTACGGCCGCGGCT
>Ga0126308_10000102_pt1 | contig 20917 bp, 22 predicted proteins | sample Plot55_FD_92533 | JGI IMG/M metagenome (GOLD analysis project Ga0126308, IMG submission 92533) | Serpentine soil microbial communities from UC McLaughlin Reserve, CA, USA - Plot55 | ecosystem: Environmental > Terrestrial > Soil > Grasslands | place: USA: UC McLaughlin Reserve, Lake County... | reverse complement strand
TCAATGGACGAGCTGCTACCCGGTGTCAAAAATATATTAGCAGTGGCCAGCGGAAAGGGAGGAGTAGGCAAGACGACTGTTGCGGTGAATTTAGCACTTGTGTTATCAAAGACAGGAGCAAAGGTAGGATTGTTAGACGCTGATATATATGGCCCAAGTGTACCCTTGATGCTGGGCCTAAAGGAATCACCACAGGTAATAGAGAATAAAATTCAACCACCTATAACATCAGGTGTCAAAGTAATATCCATGGGGTTTTTTTACGAGCAGTCGCAGCAGGCAGGAATTTATCGGGGACCTATCGTATCAGGGATAGTTAAACAATTTCTTACAGATGTGAATTGGGGGGAATTGGACTATTTAATTATAGACTTACCACCCGGGACCGGTGATGCACCATTAACAATGGCACAAACAATTCCAATTACAGGCATACTGATCGTAACAACTCCTCAAGAAGTGGCTATGAATGTCGCTGTCAAGGCAATCGGTATGTTCAATAAATTAAATGTACCGATTGTTGGTGTTATTGAAAATATGAGTTACTTAGAATGCCCACATTGCAATGAACATATTCATATATTTGGAAAAGGAGGCGGACAGAAAGTGAGCGAGCAATTCAACATACCCTTTATTGGCGAAATCCCTCTTCATTCACATATCATGGAGGGCAGTGATGTGGGAAAGCCGATAATAATAGCCGAACCTGAGTCTATGCAATCACATGCATTCAGTAAGATTGCCAAGATGGTAGCTGGACGAATAAGTGTGATAGCAGCAGAGATGAACGCACAAGCAGAAGACGAAACAAAATCTAATCAAATAGAACCTCACAATGCCTCTCACGCCTGAATGTATCCGAATTCTAAAAGAACCTTTTGGAAATCTAATTCCTGACAAAAATATCACTAGACGCAAGCTTAATGCAGTATTAAGGAATGCGAAAAAAATAATATCTGTTGGAGACGCTACAACTGATCGTTTAATCTCGTTTGGTATAATACCAAATATTTCAGTGGTTGACGGGAAAGAGAGACGTATGAAAAGGGAGTATGTCAATAATTCTTCCTTGAATCGCGATCAAAAAGATAAGAACTTGGCCAAAGAACTGAAGTGTTCCAATGAAGCAGGGACCATATCAAAGAAAGCTGTTGAGCTATTACAAAATGCATTGGGAATGTCTTCTCCTGTAAGAATCATAATTGATGGAGAAGAAGATTTACTAGCGTTACCTCTTTTCTTAATTGTCCCAGATAAATCAGTTGTCATGTATGGACAACCTTACGAAGGTTTGGTTGTAGTAAGAATTAATTCTAGGATCCGAAAGAAGGCTAAAGATTTAATGGATAGGATAGGAATGGTCTAAGTTCAGGGTATGAAGATGTGGTGGCTGTATGATTTCTTAAGAAAGATGATTAGATATACCAACTATCTGACCCTGTCCAAAAATTCTGCTTAATCGTGGCACTGTTTGCATAAAGCCCTTTATATTAAATGATTCTATTAAAAATCACATTTTTCTGTTAAATAAATTAAAAGGATCCTAAGAACAGAAAAATCATGTGCGTCACACTAAAGAAAGTCAAAAATGTTGTTTGCTTGGCTATGTATCACAACCGCAACCATCATTGAAAGCATCAGAGGTTTTAATATTGTATATTGTCATACATTTATTACATATGCTTCCATCATCATGAATCGCAGTATTGCAGAATGCACAAGCCCTATTGTCGTCGAATGACTCCATTGAATATATCAAAATAGAAATAGTTTTTAACCTTTTTTATGTCAGCAACTACTTGTCTCCACTTTGAGACTATTCTCTATAGTTATGACACTCACAGAGACATTTTGCCATCTTAATGTCGAAAGAGCAATCATGGGTAGGTCCACAGCTACCATCTACAGGCCATTCACCAGGACAATCGATATGCCTTCCACGTTTGCAAAAGAACGTTAAATTCAAATACTGTTCAAACAGAGGGAAAGTAATTTAATTTTTGTGTTCTGATACCTGTGATATTGTATTATAGGTCAATGTTAAATAATTGTGGTGCATAAATCGATCCTTCTTTAACTCTCTTAACCTTTGCAATTGATAGGTAATGAGGCCATATAGTCACCATAATACATCCTTCAGGAACACCTTCTGGCAATTCGATAACAATGATATCATTTTTATTAACTCCGTGTTCACCTAGCTTTTCAATGCTGAGGCTAATCAAGTCTTTTGTCATACCACTACTGTAAACATATACTTTACCTGTATAATCGATTTTATTGTCCATCTCGCTTTAGTTTATAAAAACCTTACAAAAAAACTAATCCTTTTTTTTGTTTAGAATTACAGCACATTTGTCGCTCTCTTCATTTAATAGTCTTACTTTTCTATGATTTCTCTATTGTCTGTGCATACATATCGACGAATAGTCCTCATATACTTCATTTTCTAGAAGTTCCTGATATAATTTTCGAAGTCGCCATACTTACCATTTGTGTTTATGTATATGGAATCAAATTTGCGCAGCTTCCGTAACTTCCAATACTCTGTAATAGTTAGTTGCTCTGATTGTATAACATTTAATGGTATGACTACATGTAATGTTGTATTTTCTTAAAGTTATAGGTGTTGTAGAAAATTACGATGAAGATAGTTGCTTATTCTTACTGATATATAAAAGAAAAATATTGCCTAGGGATTTGGTATTGCTTATATACACTCTTACCCATCAAACAAGTAAGTATGTTTATAACTTAAATTCAAGTCCTTTAATTGGTATGCTGGTATCCATTACTAAATTAGCAAATTCCTCTATATTGTATAACAAACGCTATTGTATCATAGTATTGCTGTTATTTTTTCTTTCTTTTTTGCTCGATCGTGGTTTATAGATTAAATACATCTTATAATGCTATAGAACTCTTTTTAATAACGGTTTTAAGACTCGTAATGAAATAAAGTAGTTGTGTGTTCTATTATAGGTTATACAGGAAGATTATATGCAGCTCCCATCCTCGTTCAAAGCTTAAAAAGGATGGAATATAGAGGATATGATAGCGTCGGTATTGCTACCATAAATAATGGTAAAATACTTATACGAAAAGGAATAGGCAAGGTTGCTGAAGTAAATGAATCGTTAGATCTGGGACATTTGCCTGGACAAATAGGTATAGGTCACACAAGGTGGGCAACCCATGGAGGGGTTACCGATAAAAATGCGCATCCACATCCTGGATGTACTAATGATATTGCAGTAGTTCATAATGGAATTATCGAGAATTACAGTGAATTAAAAGCAGAATTAATTGGTCTTGGACACAAGTTTAAGAGCCAGACAGATAGTGAGGTTATTGCGCATTTACTTGAACTACATTATTCATCACATAGAGATATAAGGCAAGCAATGATAGAAACCTGTAAAAAATTAAGCGGTACATATGCATTTGTTGCTGTTTTTGAAGATGGCACCGTTAGCGGCGCTAGATATGATGAACCGCTTATAATCGGAATAGTAGACTCTGGATGTTTTATTTCAAGCGATGTTCTTGGATTTATAGAATATACAGATAAAGCTATTTTCCTTGACAACAGGGACATCGTAGTTAGTAACAGAGACAGACTGGAGTTATTCGATTTCGATGGCCACTCTGTTACACGCCCTATTACACAAGTAGCTTGGGAATTAGGAGCAGCAGAGAAGGGCAAGTATACACATCATACATTGAAAGAAATTCATGAACAGATACAGACAATAATTGAAGCTGGAAATCAGAATAATGAGAAATTATATAGTTTTTGTGATATTTTATCAAATGCAAAAAACCTATACATTACTGGTAGTGGGACGAGTTACCACTCAGCATTAATTGCAAAGCACTTGTTTTCCAGATTTGCTAAAATTCGTTGTGAGACAATAATGTCAAGTGAGTTTCAATATATGCTTGATGCTGTCGATGACAAATCGGTGCTAATTGCAATATCTCAGAGTGGCGAGACAGCTGACGTTTTGCAAGCGGTTAAAATAGCTAGGCAGATGGGATCAAAAATACTCTCAGTTGTCAATATTCCTACCTCATCAGTAGCCAGAATCAGTGATTCTTTCCTCAGCGTAAACTGCGGTCCAGAGATTGGTGTAGCAGCAACAAAAAGTTTTACTGGGCAACTTTCAGTTCTCTACAGTATTGTAGACACATTGTGCAATGGTTGCGTTGGAATTTCCAGAGACAAATCGGAAATCATCAAGGCTATTGAGCTCGTGCTCGATGATGAAATAAAAATTGCGGAAATAGCAGATACCATGGAAGATACAAAGGATATTTACATTCTAGGAAGATCATTACATTATCCTATATCTCTTGAAGGAGCATTAAAAATTAAGGAATTGGCATACATTCATGCAGAGGGTATACCTGCTGGTGAAATAAAACATGGGCCACTTGCACTAATAGAAAAAAATACTATAGTAATAGTAATTAATCCTTCAGATGCTACATATAACAGTACCATCTCCAGTGCTTATGAAATAAAAGCAAGAGGAGCGACAGTCATCGGCATCTCTGATAAATTGGACGAAGTATATGATCATTTCATCAAAATAGCGAAAGTCAGCGATCCTCTTTTTCCTCTGGTAGAGGTCATTCCTTTACAGATTTTAGCTTATTATCTTGCATTAAAGAAAAAGGCGGATCCTGATTACCCGCGTAATTTAGCAAAATCTGTCACGGTAAGATAGAGATTCTAATTTCATATTTTTATTTTAAAACTCAATGATATACCTTTATTAATTGAGGACAGTTGTAAACAAGTAGCACAATCAAGATGAAAAGTGAAATCAAACAAACCTTAAGTATTGTTGATTAACTTGGTCAAAAGCCAACTATTGAAAAGTTTTCAGTGAAGCTAGAAGGCTTAACACGTGCAACCATCGAAGATATCTGGATATTTCGTTGGACTCTGGCAACTGCAGAGATATCACTACTTTTTAATATTCTAGTCATTTGATCCTCTCTTTATAAAGGACCGACAACATATAAATATTTATAATTTATATAATATGAACCGACAAATCGATTGCATAATATTTATTACATTATTTCTATTGATTTCTCATTAAATCCTTTAGATATAAGCAGACTCTTAACTGATTACCTATGATCACCTTGCAAAACAATTTGTCCTTCCTTATATGTCCCTCCAGTTCCTATCTTCGTCTTTAGTTCCCTTGTTATTGATTCTATATCTGTTCTATCTTGCAAACCACGCACTATGGTGGTTGATTTCTTGTATCTTCTAATTTCTTTAGAAATGACTATATTAGTTTTTCTCTCTCTGTAGTTCTCGCAGAATGTTATACACCGAGTTTGTATCATAATCTTCCGACACTGATAATCGTATGATCGTTGGCTTGAAAACGATTAATCTAACGAACCATCACATAATCCAAATGTAGTAGGACACATAGTTTTATTGAAGCTGCGTGCAGAGTTATAGTAAGTCTGACATAGCCAAAATATTGCTGGCAAGTCATCATGCAATTAGGTAGGGTCGCAGGATACTCAGAATAACAAGTAAGAGGATACAACTAATGTCCTCATTATGATAAACTCTTGGATTACTTCCAAGATCAACTACATAACATGACGATACCTAGGGTTAATACCAGCCTTATTCCAAAGAGCTTTCCATAAAGTTTGATAACTCTTTCCTCAAAAAGATAACTGAAAATAGCGATTGCTAATGTGGTGTTAGATCATCTAAATTTTAGTATTTATACGTATGTATATATAGGTATGTATATACATATGTATATATAATATTGGTTATCTTTCCGTGGTATAGAATAGGTAGAAAATTATGACCAACGCTGAGCTGAGTGTTGCGTTCTTGTACCTTGTCTTGGATTAAAGCTCGTCTCTCTTGGTGGCGGGGGCCTATCATTTTCATGTCCTGGATGCGATCTGATGTGGAACCAGTATTGCGAATTTGTTATTGCATTTTTACAAATAGGACAGTTTGCATATCCACATTTATGATATCCTATAAAGTCAGGATGAATTGTTAATCCGCATTTATCACATTTATTATTTTGCAAAATATGTTCAGTTCTGTTTAAACATCAAGTACCATAAGGATGTATTGGCTATCTCAAGCGTTTTTAGGGTAGTAATTGTTCACAGTAGTGGTCAATATTATATCATTCCCTCGTTTTCTCTCTAAGGTAAAGAAGGTTGGGCTAGCTTTACCAATTTATGCTCTAAACATCTATAATAATATCAAGGACGTTCAATAAAAAATGAACAATAGGAAAAGAGAAATGAAATGCCACTGCTCATGTTAAAATGTATTAGATGAAGTCTCTTCTGGTCTCTACATTGGCAAAGAAAATAATAAGGATTATTTCAAATTAACTGCAACAACTAATGATGCTTGAATATCGCTCGCAGACACAAGAGCTGATGTTTACGTTCTCGTAGATTGATCAGATAAAGTTACATACTTTGAATGGTGTAGATATTCATGACAATATGGAAGTTCATAATAGTATGATATTTTAGTTATTCAATACCAATATGTCTATAATAACACGCTATCTTTTGGTATTAGTTAAATTAAATGCAAAATATACTTAGCTGATTATATAATAATTTAAATCATATACAAGAATAAAGTGAACTAATAATGAGCGAAGAGACCGAAAGAGAAGAAACTAGAGACTGAATTCGGCAGAGGAAGAAGAACAAGAAGAAGGGAAAAACAATTGTAACAGACAGCTGAATAATAATCTCAACACCATATTCTCAAGAAGATATGAGGCATTATTGAGTAGTATTTACCATAACTTTACCAATCGCTCTAGGACAATTACTTAAAGATTTATCCTCAGCCGTTTGGATATCTTTAGTTGGTTCATTTGAAATTCCAGGTAGAATGCTCGGGATAGATCTAAACTGCTTTGCAATGACCATTTTATCATTCCAATCTGATAAAATACACCATGTAGATAAGATATTGGATGGGAGAGTGTTGGCTATTACATATCTTATCCTTTGATTTGATTGCGTTATTTTTCCGGATGTCTTTGATTATCAAGAATTCATGACCATGATCATGTGTAATTTCCTATTTTGATTCCCCACTGATCTGACGCATACATAATAGAATTATCACATATATAATCGAATTCAAATACCGTACATTGGTAACAGTTGAAAGCAGGTGATAACAAGGCAACAAAATAGGCATGAGGTGGTAACAACAGTTTTAAGATTCTGTTTAGTATAATTAGATATATTAATAAACAAATTCCCAGTGATAACAAGCCAAGAAATAAAATGACTTGTTTTAGACCTTTACAATAAAGGTAGAACCAACACGAGATAGCAAAAGTGGCCAGGATATCATTTACACATATAGGAGTTATTTTGAACAAGAAGGTTAAAGAGAAGAGAACAGAAGGATCGAAAGAAAAACAAGATAATAATGGTGTGGAGATGAATCGGCTCTGTTAACTTAAGAATTGCCTCCATCTATTATAAGAGCCAACAAATAAGTTAAACCAATTTCTAATATGTTGCAATTTGCATTTACTTTTATTAGATGGAAAGTAGTCATCAAAACTTTCAGTTCTCTCATTTATAGACTGAATTGTTCGTTCCATGATACTTTTCTCATATGATGAATATAAACGATGTTTTATTTTCAAGAATCTACAGGTTTGAGGAGGATACCACGTACCACCGTCTCTGTTGTGATGGGATGTTTTCAGGATTTGTTTATTATATAGAATGCAGAGAAATTCTTCTGTGGCGATAAGCATATTCCTTTCTAAAAAAATGTGGGTTCCAAGAACTACCTTATCTATTGGTTCAATGGCAACCCAAATCCAAAAGCAATCTTGTCTAACTTTAATTTGTGTTTCATCAATTATAAATTTTGATATTTTTCTTCTTTTGAAAGATATTTTTTCTGGTTTGTAGTGTTTAACCCATTTCCAGGCAGAGAGACTTGACTCCTGATAAATCTGGATAATGCTTTTGATTTATTTCTATAAGAAAGACCAAGAAAGTACAAGTATAAAGCATAACCAATATCTTTGGCAGACGTTCTATTTCTTTTTGCCTATGCCAATATAACGAATAGGATTTCTGCTTTTATTGTTAAGTTAAGAGCCGTATTTTGATGCATACAGTTATAACTTTGTTTTTTTTGCTCGAGAGGATTTTATGGCATGCTCCTAATGCATGTATATTTTACATCAATACGTATTGTATTCAAAACTTCTTAAAGCAGTAGTAATAGTGGCAGTACCACTACAAATGGTCTCTCATAAGAATGTCAGGTCATTATTCTTTGCTAGTTGATTTTCCAGGAATCATGCCAAAATCGTATCCTTTCTAACGTTAAAGATATCTATGGCATTGCCTTATCTGATACTTTGCCAAGTTGCAGACCAAAGGAAATTTATGGTGTAGAAGGATCAACAAATCAGCCGTCACCAACAATCAAAGCAGAAGATCGGCCAGCTTCACAGATCCCCACGATATTATTGCTGGATTCGGTTTGCGTCCAGGTGTTACATGAATCTTATTCACAGTTTTACAATGACCACATTAAAGATAGTCATAATCCACCATTAAGGTGTATTTGACAAGATCTGTATTATCACCTACAACAGTGATACTATAATATTACTTGTTGCGGTTAGGATAATATCCAAACAAAAATTCGATCACAAACGATAGAGTTTATCATCAAAACTGTTTTGTTTTAATCAAGAAATGTCAAGATATTTCCCTGATTCATAATCAATCACCACTTGCCATAAACGCTAGAAAATCTTTTTTTGATCTAGGTTGTAATACGTAATTCGTCTTCTTCTCTGCTTCTATGGTGGAAGTTGGAGATGGTCCATAGTCATGGCCAGGATAAACAATTAATGATCCATCAAGTCTTGCAACTTTATCAAATAGGCTATGATACATTTGAGCAGGATCGGCTCCTGGAAGATCAGTCCTACCGCAATTTCCTACAAATAATGTGTCGCCAGTAAACACTAATTCCCCATCAGCAATAAGGCACATACTATCTTTAGAATGTCCTGGTGTATGCAATATTTTTATCTGTATTTTTCCTAGTTTGATCGTCTCGCCATCATCTACTGGAACTTGTTTGTCAAGTGGTGAATTTTTATGCTGAATTATTTTTGCACCTGTCGCTGCTGCAACTTGTTCATTTCCTAAAACGTGATCAAAATGGCTGTGTGTATTGATGATATATTCAAGTCTCCAAGAGTTTTTCTTTAAATCATAAAATATCTTTTCTAAATCCCATGACGGATCAATTATAGCAGCTTTGCGAGTCTCCTCATCGACTATAATGTATGTAAAATTAGCCATCTGGCCTACAAGAAATTGGAAGACTTTCATGTAGGTATCACAATACTCCCCTTTCGGCTTCCAGTGGTATGCCTATACGTTCTACATGAACGGTCCCTGTATATTTCTTGTTCTTGAGCAATCCTATTTTCATTCTGTGGAAAGTAACTGTAGCATCAGCTTTTACACATTTCTCATGTACTACTCCCGTGTTTGGATCAAGTCCAGAAGGAACATCGATAGACACAACATAGGCTTTTGAAGAGTTAATAAGATCAATAGCATTAGCGTTCGGGCAGCGAATTTCTCCCCTTATTCCCGTCCCAAAAATTCCGTCAATAATAATATCAGCTTTATTAATTTTGGCTTCAATATCTTCATTTAGATCTTTGCCAAAAATCACTTCTACAGAATCCATTTTTTGTAATATTTCCCAATTAATATGCGCCTCTTCGCTCCGTATATCAGATGGATATCCAAATAGTATTACAGTCACATAATCAGGGCAATAACATGTTAAATGTCTTGAAGCAACGAACCCATCTCCGCCATTATTTCCTAGACCGCACAGAGCAACTATTTTCTTTTGTTTTAATTTAATTTTGAATTTATTAACTATAAAATCAGCTAGTCCGTGTCCAGCATTCTCCATCATATAAACCCGACGCATTCCAATTAAATTATGACTATTATCTTCAATCTTGTACATTTGATCTGATGTAATTGGTTTCATCCAATTGCTCACTCAGGATAGATGAGAATAAGGCGAGATAAAAGATCTCCTTCTCTTTTTTTTAAAGATTGATTTGTTATGAATCAAGTTTTGTACCTTAGCTACTTCGACTTTTTGAAAAGGCATGGTGTAATTAGGCAGATTTAATTTTGTGCATTCATTGCCACGAACGAAGAACGTTTTGCCTTGGTAAGTACACTTTATCATGGTAATATCATTTATCTTATCGAGCTTGTCTGCAATTTTGTAATATTCAAGCAGCTTACGGTGTTCATAAACAATCTGACCTTTTCTCTTAAATCTTTTTTTCCGCATAAACTTAAATGCCAGAATGGCATGTCTTGATTTGTAAAAGCTAAACATGTCTCGGATTTGCAAGCATCTATATATTTGATCGGAAGGAACGTATAATGCGTCACCAGTTCCGGATTTTGCTTCGATTGATAACAATACAGCTTCTATATTGTTAACAGCAATGATATCTGGTAATCCTGTACTGGAACCACCTAATCGTCGCGCGTTCCACAACTCGCTATTTAATCTCTGAACGAGAGCATGCTCAAAACTATACCCCCTGCTTCGACGAATATTCTTCAATCAAACATTGTCTCAGCAAAAGGTGCTTAAATTTTTTCTCTCAATAATATTGAACCTTTTAATGATACAGATTTCGTCATCTCTATTGTTTATCTAATTGTAATTTGGAAGAGTGTATCCATAGTCATATTCTACGGGGAAAAATCAAGTTCCATCATAATGGCAAAGTCTTTATTGAATTATTTGTATATATGACTATGTCATTTACAAATGTTCATAGCTCACTTGATGAGATTAATGGAGAGCTTCGAAATGTAGAAGAACGAAGAGAGATCTTAATTAAAAATACACGCGATGTGATCATACTCTGTAGCAAATCAATCGTCGCTCTGCACAACAATGAGGTGGATGAGGCGCGTAATAAAATAACTCAAGCAATGGTTATGCTGGACAAGTTTAGAGGGTACGCGAAAACTGATCTGCATAAGTACATTGCAGTTGCTGAACAAGAATTGGTAGAGGCATATATGCTAAAGTCGATTGTTGAAGAATCGTCATTACCAAGTAAAAGAGAGCTAAATGTATTAGGTTCATCCTATCTGACAGGATTGTTAGACTGCATTGGTGAAGTAAAACGAATGGTATATGACAGAATGAGAGTAGGAAAAGCTGGGGATGCTACAAAGTTATTTGCTATTATGCAAGATCTTTATAGCATAGTTTACCCGTTTTCAGTTTATGATAATTTAATCCCTGGCTTGAGGAGAAAACTAGATGTGTCAAAAATGCTCATAGAAGACATCAGAGCGGTCATTACTGAAGAAACAAGGAGAGCGATAATGATAGATGCTGTAGACAATTTGCAAAAGAATTTTTTAAATAAGCATTAGCCTGCTCTTATTTTCTGGTTTTTCAATTGCCTTTCAAATGCAGAGCAACCATATTTGAAGTAATTAAAATTATTTCATACTTATACAATGCTGTCTTGGAATAAATGACATCATAAATTTATCACTTCACATACTTGATTTAATTTATTTAAACTTCATAAATGCTTCATTTAGGTAGCCATTCAGAAGCCTTTGCCAATCCTGAAATCCCTGAGGATTGGATGGATAGTTTTTATAAAGATTTACCAATTTCTCATTCATGCTAGCAGTAAATTTTAGACCATCTGCCAACCTCTTGTTCACTGCTCCTCTTATAACCATACCTAATTTATCCACACTGCTAAATTGTGGATGTTCGCCATTTGTGATTTTATCAATATCCATTTTAGACAGGAAATGTTTCATACCATAGTTAATCTGCTCGTTCGTCAAGCCTTGTAACATTCGACGGAATACTTCCAGTCCCGCGGTCTTATAGCCATAGTCATTAATGTAATCCTTATTATATTTCCATAAACCTTTCTCTGTAACATCCTCAGCTTCAATCGCTTCTACTGCATCTTTTCCAGCAATCGTAGCAGCTATAATTGCTGGGCCTATTCCGCCTGCATCGAGTGGTTTTGGCATCCACGCAGAATCTCCAACAAGCATATAACCATTTGCAACCATGCAGTCATTCTGTCTTCTTACTGAAACCTGCCAGGTCCCCCAGCCGTTGCCTTCGTCCTTGTCCGAGTCAGCAATTTTTGGATTAGCAATTACAGGATTAATTTCTACATATTCATCTATTAGCGTTTTAAGATCTTTGTGTATCCCCATCTCCTTGTTACTTCTTTCGAACGCCTTTTGCTGTACGCCAAGGCCAATGTTAACTTTATCCTTCCCTTTTGGAAACACCCAACCGTAACCTCCAGGCGCTAGTTTTTGATCCAAATGGATTATGCAGTAGTCAGGATTGAAAAATGTATCGTCCTGCTCCGCAATGTCGAAATTATAGATATAACGACCAGTTGCTTCTAGATCCTCTCTATCAATTCTGCGTTGAATATATGATCTTATTGTTAAATTATTCCTTAGAACAGAAGTAACACCTGTACAATCAACAACAATTTTAGCAGTCTTTTTGAATAACGATTTGTTAAGGATATCCTCACCTTCTACTCCTATGACATTATTGTTTTCCATGATCAAGGAACGTAATATGACTTGATCTCTGACGTCGACGCCTGCCTTTAATACATCTTTCAGCTGTTTCTGTGGTAAAAGCCTTCTATTAAGAATGTAGCCTTCCCCATCAAAAGAAATAGCAGTTTCATGATTCGGAGAATATGCTATTACTCCCTTTACAGGATGCTCAATCTCGGGATATTTCCATTCAATTCCAATTCGACTGGACATATATTCTACCGTGTTCTTACCTACAGCATCTCCGCATATCCATCCTGACACTGTTTTCTTTCCTATGTTAGATAACTTATTTCTATCTACAATAAGGATTCGAAGAGACTGCCTCGAGTAATAAGCCGCAGAGCATGCAACGATCATGCCTGCAAGACCGCCGCCAGCAACGATGATATCATAATCCCGGTTTAATAACGCCATTGATTAACAACGGCTCAAATGCCTGAACTCTATTTAAAGCTAAGTTATGATTTAATATTTTGATGAGAAGAAAATACATTCATCAGATATGTTTGGATTCGTTTCCATCTGATGTAATACAACTTAAATCCATGACCCATATGCTTCAATGTAGAAGTTTGTGGTAATCAAGCGATAATAGTTTCTATTACTCATCGGTACTTCAATATTCCTAATCCTACTCGAATATAACGTTATTAGCAATTCATAATCAATTTGCGATCTCAAAATTAAATTAAGACATTACAACTATCAATTAATTTATAACAAATAGTTATTATTATTATCTTTTTAATAACATATTCTATTCTGCCTTTTTTGTATGCTTGCCTGCCTCAACTAATACGACCAAAAACATATTCAGAAAATCATTGCTGAATTGTACTACACGGATTGTTAATAGAATATGAAACACTATAAAATTCTTCGTTATGCATATGCAATGTATACGTCACAATTATAGAATATAAAATAAGTTTATGGTGATGAAGATAGTCTCGTCTCGCAGAAATTGAAGTATTAAAGAGATATCAAAAGCAGACGGAAATATAAAATTTGAGATTACTCTTGTATCCATTTATGACGAATAGTTAATTATATTTGAATACAGTAATTCATAAAAGATAACATAACCTTGGAATATATTATGTTAAACTACATATATATACACATGCAATCTAACAGAAGGCACAAACGTGGCGAAGATACTGATATGGAAGGTCCAAGATCGTCTAAAAAGATTACAGGAAAGGAATTAACCTCCCTGGAAGAAATTAGTGCCCGGCTCACAACACTTATAGAAATGCTCGACGAAAAAGGTATTATTAATAAAAAAGAATACTATAGAAATTCTGTTATGCGATTACATGAGATTTCTAAAGCTGTCTCATTCGATCAGATAGATGAAGAAATATGATATCATTAGATAAAAAAAATTAATCATTTTGGGCATTCTTCTTATGGCTTTTTGACATGCACCCTCTTTTCGCTCTGGTTGAGATCTTGAGTTTAGAGCCAAGAATAGATCATAACATTTGTATAATGAGCAACAATAGACAATCCAGATACAAAAGTCGAATTACCGGTAGGCCTAACGTCAAAGATAATCCTATTCGACCGGGGGATACAACTATCGACAACAGTGTAAAATGAAAGCAATCAAGCCATGGGTTGTCTCTTATGAAATATGGAAGAAGAAGAAACGAAAGTAATATCTGAGGCGCCGGGAGAGGGATTTGAACCCTCGGGACCTTTATAGGTCACAAGCTGACTAGAAAGCATTCCAGGCTTGCGCCCTCCCAGGCTAGGCGACCCCGGCAATGTAATTTTCCTAACTAAATCTGTATATTAACCATTCAAAATTATATATTATGACTACACATAGAAATATGGCCGTACAAAAAACGAGGTTTATTATTCCTTATCATATGCAATACTTTCAAGCAATTTACCTGATGATAAATCATATTTTTTCATTACTAAATGTCCAAACTTAGCCTTGTGGTCTTGCATATCTGAAAAGAAAATAACCCTCATTCCGCACACGTTACAGATCCATACCGTCTTCAAGTCATCTTGATGCATATCCATGATTGAATGGAAATCATGGAATTTAAGTGATAGGTAAGGAGATCATACTAGTTTTGTTTGCAATTTTATTCTCAAGTTATGTGCAGGCTATTGTTAAAGTAAAATGTTAGAGAGCAAATTAACTTTTTATTTTAGAGATATTCTTTTTTGCTAGAAACACATACAACTTAACACCTATCCATAAAGCTTGACAATAAACACACCCTTTACACTTATTTATATAAAAATACATTATAAAGTTACATTCTTGATATCAAACCGCAACGTTATGTTTTTACTTATATCGCTCAAGATATGTAAGACAAACGTAAAAATAAGGTTTAAAACATAAAGTTCTCATCTTTTATGGGAAACCAAGGATTCTCAGACCATTGTAAAAATGGAAATCACATAGAATGTGAAGAATGTATATGCAACTGTCATATTCCAGGGACAATGGATAACCTCGCAAAGAATATCGCCAGATTAGAAAGGCAATCCCCGGGTCTTGGCGAATCTCTTTAATTTTCTTTCAGTCTGACTGTACATCTTCTTCTTCTAATTTATCTAGAGTACTTCTCATATCTGCAGTCTTTAGTTTCATGAAATTTTGGCTACTTTTATGCCATACTTTCGGATATGTACCAGGTTTCATAATTATTCTTTTCATTATAAAAGCAATACCCGTGGTACTGTTTTCAATCGTCTCTGTCGTTAATGCTGCTTGTGCTAGCCCAACTATTTCTCCTTTTAGGGTGTATACTCCGACAAGTTCATCTGGCTTTAGCCCTGCAGGTACTGCCAAGACTCCAGGAACAGCGAGTTGTGCGCCGTGGCAAAGTGCATCAACGGCAGTATCTCTTATCATAACTGCACGTATTCCTTCCAAACAATGTTCAATAGGCTTTATCAATCTACGTATTTTTGTATCTTCCTTCTTCTCTTTATATAGCTGATAGGCATCAGCCAGATCGTGGAGTTTTGTCAAACTTTCTTCGTTTTCTGAAAAGTTACTTACTTGAGTACGTCGGAGCTCCACCATTGTAGCCCCTGGACCCAATACCTCACCTATATCATAAATTATTTTTCTAATATATGTGCCTGCTTGACACAATATTCGCATCAAAACAAGACGATCATTTTGTTCTATTTTATCAAATTCAAATATTGTTCGTACCCGAGTTGCCCTTTTTACTGCTGACCGCTGCGGTGGCCTTTGATAAATATCTCCTATGAATTCTGTGATCAATGAATTTATTCTTTGTTCGGATATATGAGCGTGCATACGCGCTAATGCATAATATTCCTTTGGTCCTAGAAGTAAGACAGAAAGAGCTTTAGTTCCTTCTCCAAGACCTATTGGCAAAAGCCCTGTGGCACCGGGATCTAGCGTCCCACTGTGTCCTGTCTTCTCAATATCTAATATTCTTTTTATCCATGCTACTACTTCGTGACTCGTAGGACCAGCTGGTTTATCAATCAAAATTAATCCGTAATTAAGTAATGATTCTATCGGTCTTTTGTCTGGAAAATAGCCATATTTTTCGTTAGTAATATCCTCATCTATTTTTACTAGATTATGTAACTGAGGAAAATTCAAATTGCGTTATTGCATCTCCTGATAACAAGACTAGATCGTAATATTATTTACAATATCTTTAGATATGACAATTAAGGCGTCAAGGTTCATTAGATCAGTGTTTAGAGCAAAATCAAAAACGGTAAGATCTTCACCAAAATTGAATCCATACGTTTTATGATAGATCTTTGTGTTATCATCATCCCTTAAATTTATAATATTTTTAGCCTCTTCGAAAGTTATGTTATCTCGATAGGCCATTCTTTTTGCTCTATTGGTTTGTGAACCCTTAAGCCAAAATTTAATTGCATCTTTAACTAACCAGGGAAGGGTATAACTTGTAATTACGACATTTCCTTTCTTAACTATTTCAACCAACCTTTGATCCACTTCTTTATCAAAGCAAGGATTTGATTTTCGTTCGGTCATGAATTTTTTAGCATCTTCTGTATCCCACCAATCTTTCCCTGAGATTGAATATCCGCGTTCACCAGCAAGCATTTTCAAGATATCACCTCCATTGTATATTTCTAATCTAAATTCTTTTGCAAGTTCTGTAGCTATAGTTGTCTTTCCTACTGCGGGCCAGCCCGAGATAACAATACTTAACTTCTGCTTTTTGATTTGTTTATTTTTCAATTCTAACCCAAACTTGGCATAGAGGTCCGCGTAACCTTCGATATTATCCCACTAAATGCAAATGATGTAATTAGGAACCATCCCCAGAGATAGACTTCTCCACTGATAGAGCAAGAACCTTTAGGCTCACCGTTTTCATCTGTCTGCTTGTCTGTTTCCACATTTTGCTCATTACACATTATCCATGGGATTTCTATAGGTGAAAGAGCTACTGTTTGTCCAAAGATTGCTGGAAATACAAATATCCACAACATAAAGGAGGGTGCCATGTAGATTAGCATTGGACGCATCTGTTGCTGCTGCATTTCCATGGCCATTTTATTTACATAAGCTTGTTTCTTTTTTAATTCTGCTACACGCGCTTTATCTTGTTTTTTTATCGCATCGGTGTATTGTTTTCGCCACTCACTGGTCTCTTTCATAACTTTGTTCATCTTTTCGATGTCGGTCGTCTTTTTACGTAGTAATGCAAATGCAAAGTTCATTCCTATGGCAATTAATGCCGCTACAATCATAGCGGTGAGCATATCTGGAAAAAGTGGATGTTTTGTATACTGAGGTGCTAGACCTGGAATTTGCATTATAATCGAATTGATAATACTCATATTCTTGATCCATGATCATCACTTAATGCCTTAACAATGTTTGATGCAGTTTCATCAATTTTGTTATTACTATTCATAATTATAATAAATGGACAGCCAGTTAATACAGAACACGTAGCAACCATGACTTTGGAAATATCGAGTTGATATTGAATATCTTCTATCGATTCAATGTCTCTATCACGGGTATCATCAATTCTTCTTCTATTGACTATCTCCTCTGGATGTGCAGCAACCATAACGATATTTGTAGGTTTTATAACTTCAAGTAAATGCAGCGGGAGTCCAGGATAATATCCTTCATTGGTATTTATGAAAACATGAGTATCCACAATCACAATATTATCTTTCAAATCAGCGATTCTTCTAGCAGCAAGATTTTGCATATGTCGCTGAACTTCAATAGACTGTCTGCGCATTTCATCTCGATTGTTTATACCTAACTTCCTTGCTTCTTCAAACATCATAGTACCAAATACAACTACTGCTGTTTGTACTCCCCTTTGGTTTAGAATCTCTGCTGTTCTAGAAATTACGGTAGTCTTTCCTACACCGGGTATTCCGACTACTACTACTCGTTTATTGTTTTCTGCCAAGAAGAGCCGCCAATTTAGGCATATGAGTATCGACTTGTTCTCTAATCAACAAATTATAATAATTTACTAGTATATCTACCATTAAAAGAATACCAATTCCTGAACCAAACACATTTAGGACGTCGGATGTTGATGCTAACAAGCCTATTATAATACCGCCTAAAATCGTGACTGAAGGAATATACTTATTAAGTAAAACTTCGACTGATCCTTCAGCTCTTCTAAAACCAGGAACCTGCACATCGGCATCCAAGAGATTCTTTGCAGCGGATTTTGCAGATAACCCACCTAACTCCACCCATAGCCTCCCAAAAACTGTCACAATAGCTGTTATAAAGACAACATAAACAATGGCCTTAACTGGGTCCTGTACTGCAGTTTCTAAACCTCTAGGAGCTGTAAGATAGTATAATAATCCTCCTGTTGGACTTTGTGGTGCACTAGGATCAAACTGCGCTATGCCATTGAAAATAGGATTATCGTTTTGAGGATTGTAGTTAGCCCACAACATCTGGCCCATAAACACTCCATTGGCAATGAGTGCCGAGGATAAGATCACAGGAATGTTAGATGTATACAACAGCTTGATTGGATACACAGCAGTAAATCCTCTATATTTTGTAGATACAATTGGTATATCTACATGTATGCCTTGCACATATACTAACACTAGCAATACACCTCCAGTAATTCCCAAGGTAAAAATGCTTGGAAGTTGACCGGCTCTGAAGATTGAGTCTTCAGCATGACCTGTAGCAGCAGAATCAATAATAAAAGGAATTATTCCCACGGGCCCATCCTGAGCAGGGAGAGGACTGAATAAGCTCCAGAGTATAGTCTGCGCTACGCCTGCCATGATAAACAGGCTAATACCTGATCCTAGTCCCCAGCCTTTCTGTACCAATTCATCTAGATACATTACAAGGATACTGGCACCAATTAGTTGTGCAACTACAATTGGTATGATACTAGGTGAGGCTACAAGAGGACCATATACGCTTACACCATATAATGTACCCTCTGCAACTATTACAACAATTGTCACAATCTTTGTAGCAGATGTAAATAATGATCTATCGTCAGGATTCTTGAAGTTTAGATTAACCAGATTAGAGCCTTTTAGCAACTGCATGAGCAATCCTGCTGTAACTATTGGCCCAATCCCCAATTCCATCAATGTACCTTGTTGTGCTGCAAAAATAACTCTAGCAAATGCAAGAAAATCAAATGCAGGATCATCGGTAACACCATAAAGAGGTATCTGTCCCATAATTAAATAAGCAAAAAGAGCTATACCACACCAGACAAACTTTTCAGTAAGTGATATTTTCTTTTTCGGTTTTTCAACCTGAGGTATGTATCTAGACGCAGTTTTAACTACTCGTCTAAATGGACTTTCACTCTGCGATGTGTTCATTTGTCAATACCTCTCCTCCAGCTTCTTGAATTTTTTTCTTTGCGCTATCAGATATTCTTGTTATCTTAACAGTAAAAGCACTATTAGCTTTCCCACCAGCCAGCAACTTGTCGTAGCCAAGAGAGGTCAAATCTAAAATAACTTTTCCATCCTGGTCTACCTTACCATATTTAGCAACAACGGAATCTAAATCTTTTATGTTAATCCACTTGTGAACTAGATTCCTATTAAATGAATTGAAAGCGTCATGTCCAAAATGATTAGGTTCTTCAATTACTGTACGATTCCAGAAGTGCTTATGTTTTCCGGCTCCACCAATACCACCACGACCACCAGATTGTCTGTGTTGACCTACCTGTCCCCATCCACAATATCTGCTGCCTCGTTGTCTTCTACTTTTTCTAAATCTAGTAGCCATTTTTAATATATTCTCCTTTTTCGATTAACTTTGAAAGGTGTTTTAAATTCATTATATCACCTTACTTAAGCTTTGCTCTATTCATAACATTCTTTTCACGATATCAGTCAGGCCTTTATCTTCGCCAAGTATGCCATTCTGTGAGTACTGTGTCTTCGTTTTCCTTTTAAAACCACCACGAGGAGAATTCAATGCAAACCAGGGTTTAATGGATCTAATCTTTGACAATGTTATCTTATTATCTGCAATAGCAGATGCAAGCTCTTCAATGGTAGTGTATCCTTCTGGTAGATCAGAGTTTGTTATGGGTTTAAATCCAGTTTTTTTCCCTCTCTTTTGTAGTAATTCCTTTATAATTGTCGCATCGGCAGAAGTCCAAGCAACCATTTCCTTGACTTTCCTTAGCATACCAAGTGATTCTGGATTTTCTGGTATGACTGTTGCACGAAATCTTTTGTCGAGATTTAGATTATCCAAAGTATTATTTGCCCAATATGGTATGTTTACTGTACCTCTTATTCGAACAACTAGATAAGCCATATCCAATAATCAACCCGACATATAGGTGCTTCTGAGCGCATTGAAAATAGCTTTTATTGTGGATGACATTGTGCTAGTCGATCCGAAAGACTTCGTCCATGCATCTTTTAATCCAGCAAGTTTTAGAAGGCTTTTTATATTCTCACCTGCAACTAGACCCAGTCCTCTTGGACCTGGAAGGATCTCTATTGCTACACTTCCTCCTCTTCCTCGAACTTTGAATGGAATTGAATGGAGCTGATTGCATCTGCATTCCCAGCTTCCACAACCTAACTTTACTGGAATAACATCAAGGTAAGCCGCAGTAGTTGCCTTGTCTATTGAAATACGCATTTGAGATGCTTTACCCTTCCCGACTCCAAACCAACCTGCTTCATT
>Ga0126308_10000101_pt1 | contig 20956 bp, 16 predicted proteins | sample Plot55_FD_92533 | JGI IMG/M metagenome (GOLD analysis project Ga0126308, IMG submission 92533) | Serpentine soil microbial communities from UC McLaughlin Reserve, CA, USA - Plot55 | ecosystem: Environmental > Terrestrial > Soil > Grasslands | place: USA: UC McLaughlin Reserve, Lake County... | reverse complement strand
TGCCAGACATTCGCACCGTCGGCGTTCTGGGCGGCGGACTGATGGGAAGCGGGATCGCGCAGGTCGCGGCGCAGGCGGGGTTCCGCACGGTCGTGCGCGAGCTGTCGGACGCGCTCGGGCAGCGCGCGCGCGCGAGCATCGAGCGCACGCTGGCGAAGGGGATCGAGAAGGGGAAGGTCACGCCCGAGGCGCGCGACGCGGCGCTCGGCAACCTGAGCGTCACCACGCGGCTCGCCGACCTCGCGGGGTGCGACATCGTCCTCGAGGCGGTGGTCGAGGAGCTCGACGTCAAGAACGCGATGTGGAAGGAGCTCGACGGGCTCTGCCCGCCGCACGCCATTTTCGCGTCGAACACCTCGAGCCTGACGATCGCGGCGATGGCGGCCGCCACCGCGCGCCCCGACCGCATGGTCGGGCTGCACTTCTTCAACCCCGTCCCGCTCATGAAGCTGGTCGAGGTCGTCCGCACGGTGACGACCAGCGAGGCGAGCTTCCGCGCCGCGTTCGACTTCGCGCGCCGGCTGGGGAAGGAGCCGATCGCGGCGAAGGACAGCTCGGGGTTCGTCGTGAACCTGCTGCTCGTCCCCTACATGCTCGACGCGATCACCGCGCTGGAGCGGGGCGTGGCGTCGGTGGCGGACATCGACAAGGGGATGACGCTCGGCGCCGGCCACCCCATGGGGCCGCTGACGCTGCTCGACTTCGTGGGGCTGGACACGGTCCACAAGATCGCCGAGATCATGTTCGACGAGTACCGCGAGCGTCGCTACGCGCCGCCGCCGCTGCTCAAGCGCATGGTCCTCGCAGGCATGTACGGTCGGAAGTCCGGCAAGGGCTTCTACGACTATTCGCAGGATCCACCCACGGTCAGCGAGCTGGGATTATGAGACACTCCAACTTCCCACGCACCGCATCGAGTCTCGCGCTGACGCTGCTGAGCGCCCTCGCCTGCGCCCGCCACTCGCGGTCGATGTTCCAGCCGGCGCCCGGCGCCGTGCGCCTGGTGCTCCAGGACTCGGCGGACGCCGTGCTGTCGGCGGCCGAGCGGGCGATCAGCGACGAGGGAATCCCGATCCGCCTCACGGACCGCGGGCGGCGGTTCGTCGAGTCGCGGCGCATCGACATCGGGACCTTCTCCGACCGCAGCAGCACGGAAGCGCTGCCGGCGGCCGAGCGCCTGGTCATCTACCGCTTCTTCGTCCGCACCGACCTGGGGGGGACGGTCCTCTACGGCGAGGCGGTCACCCAGCCGACCGGCACCGAGGTGCGGACGATGGAGCGCATGGTCTCGGACGAGCACCCGGCGCACGCCGTCCTGAGCCGGATGATCGACAACGTCCAGAAGCACCTGAGCGATCGTTAGGGGCCGCGCCCGCCGCCGCCCCGGCGCGAGCGCCGATGCCCCGCCCCACGGCCTTCCGCGGCGTCTTCCGCGAGGACCTTCCGGCGCGCGCCGTGTACGCCGAGGCGGCGGGGATCGCGCGCGCGATGCCGACCGCGGTGGCGGTGCCGGCCGACGCGGACGACGTCGCGGCGCTGGTGCGCTGGGCGCGGGAGACCGCGACGCCGCTCGTCCCGCGGGGCTCGGGGAGCAGCATGGCGGGGGGCGCGATCGGGCGCGGCGTCGTGGCGGACCTGAGCCGGCTCGACGCGGTCGGCGAGGTGGACGTGGCGCGGCGGCGGGTGCGCGTGGGGCCGGGCGCCCTGCGCGACGCGGTGGACGCCGCCGCCCGCCGCCACGGCCTCCGCTTCCCGGTGGACCCGTCGAGCGGGCGATTCTGTACGGTGGGCGGGATGGCGTCCACCAACGCGGCCGGGGCGCGCACGCTCAAGTACGGCGCGATGCGGCCGTGGGTGCAGTCGCTCGGCTGCGTGTTCGACGACGGCTCGCGCGCCGTGATGCGGCGCGGCGACGAGCTCCCGACGCACCAGGGGATCCCGGCGATCGCGCGCTTCGCCCACCGCGCGATGCCCTCGCTGTTCACGGCGGCGCTGGCGGCGCCGGTGGCGGAGATCCGGCACGCGGGGGTGCGGAAGGAGTCGTCAGGCTACGCCCTCGCCGACTACGCGGCCAGCGGCCAGCTCGTGGACCTGCTCGTGGGCAGCGAGGGGACGCTGGCGCTGTTCACCGAGCTCGAGCTGAAGCTCGCCCCACTTCCCGGCGCGACCAGCAGCGTGCTGGCGAGCTTCGAGTCGCTGGAGCGCGCGGTGGCGGCCGCGGTCACGGCGCGCGAAGCGGGGGCGAGCGCCTGCGAGCTGCTCGACCGCACCTTCCTCGACATCGCGGCGCTGTCGTCCGCGCCGCCCGACCTGCCGGCGGGCACCGAGGCCGTGCTGCTCGCCGAGGTGGAGGGGGAGAGCGCGGCCGCGGCAGGCGACGCGGCGCGGGCGCTCGAGCGCGCGTTCGGCGCCCACGGCGCGACCCGCGTGCGGCTGGCGCTCGACGACGTGAGCTCGGTCGCGCTGTGGGAGCTTCGCCACGCCGCGAGCCCCACGCTCGCCCGCCTCGACCCGCGCCTCAAGTCGATGCAGTTCATCGAGGACGCGGCGGTCCCGCCGGCGCGCCTCCCGGAGTACGTCCGCGGCGTCCGCACCGCGCTCGCCTCGCGCGGCATCCGCGGCGTGATCTTCGGCCACGCCGGCGACGCGCACGTGCACGTGAACGCGCTGGTCGACGTCGCCGCGCCCGGCTGGCGGAACGAGGTCGAGGCGGTGCTGGACGAGATCACGGGCCTCACCGCGTGGCTCGGCGGCACCCTCGCCGGCGAGCACGGCGACGGCCGCCTGCGCACGCCGCTGCTGGAGCGCGTCTGGCGCCCCGACGCGACGGTGCTGTTCGAGCTGGTGAAGCGGAGCTTCGACCCCGCCGGGATCTTCAACCCCGGCGTGAAGGTCCCGCTCCGCGACCAGCGCCCGCTCGACGACGTGAAGTACGACCCGTCGCTCCCGCCGCTCCCGGAGTCGGCGCGCCGCGTTCTGGACCTCGTCGAGCGCGATCGGGCATACGCGCGGTCGCGGCTGGAGATGCTCGGCGAGCAGGGCTGAGCTCCCGGTCGGGACGCGTCGAAAAATTGAACCGCGGAGGGCGCGGAGGCCCCGACACTGCGTGCGGGATGACATCGCGGGGCACTCCTCCGCGCCCTCCGCGCCCTCCGCGGTTCAATCTTCACAAACGTCCCGATCGCGATAGCTTTCCGCCCCGCCAGCGCACCAGCACCGCCGCCGAGTGCAACCGCCCGCCTTCGGCGGGCACCCGCCCTACTGCCGAGTCCCGATGTACTACACCGAGCCCAAGATCACCGTCCTCGCCCGTCCCACGTTCGCGGAGCCCGAGCATCTGCCGGTCCAGTGGATCGGCGACAGCACCGACGGCGAGCGGCTCGCCGAGTTCGCGGGGCGGCTTTGCTATATGTCGCAGAAGAACCCCGCCGGGCGGACGACGCGCGAGTACCTGGAGAACATCAAGAAGCAGGGGCACGGCTCGGTGCTGGAGCACGCGAACTACTCGCTGCTGCTCGAAGGGGTGAGCCGGTCGCTGACGCACGAGCTGATCAGACACAGAGCCGGCTTCGCGTACTGCATGTCGGGGGACACGGTCATCCAGTGTGCGGACGGTAATGCCGAGAATCCGACCGCGTTCACCGACCGCACGCTGGAAGAGCTGTACGAGCTCGCTCAGTCTACCGGCGGCGATGAAGCGCTCGGCAAGCTGAGGCTCCGCTGCTTCGACGAGCGCTCGGGGACCTTCGCCACTGACGCCATTGCCGCCATCACCTGCTCAGGACTGAAGCCGGTCTTCCGCGTCGAGTTGGCGGACGGGCGCTCGATCGTCGCCACCAAGGAGCACCGCTTTCTCACCCCAGCTGGCTGGCGGCGGCTCGAAGAGATCGTCCGCGTCGACGACGGAGCTGATGTCGAGGGCGACGGACAACTCGTCGTCTACCCGAGGAGCGCAGGTGACGAGGCCGAAAGGAGCACGCGTCGCCTGGACCCGCCCGGGCTCTTTGCCGCGCGCGCCGTGGCGTCTGGGGCGGAGAGGGCGCTGGGCGCTAGCGCGCGCATCGAGCTGGATTTCGACGAGGCGTGGCAAACCGTGGGTGTGACGCTCGTCAGAGACGTCGTCGCGCTGGCGACCGATCCGCGCCGAGAGATTTCGCTCGACGCGGCCCGGCGGCTCGAGGCCGATGCCGAGATCGGTGACCACCTCGAGACGCCACTTGACCTTGCTGCGCCCGAGGCGCAGCGGATCGTGCGAGTGAGTCCGGCCGGCGAGCAGATGACTTACGACATCGAGATGGCCGGCCCGAACCACAACTTCGTCGCCAACGGGATCGTCACCCACAACTCCCAGCTTTCCCAGCGCTACGTCGACGAGTCGCAGGCGCACTTCGTCGTCCCGCCGGCCATCGTCGGCGAAGCCCAGCTCGAGGCGTCGTGGCGGGAGCAGATCGAGGCCGCCCAGCGCGCCTACGTCTCGCTCGTCGAGCAGCTGATGGAGCGATACGGCTGGGTGGCGGACAGGGTCCACCGGCGGAAGATGGCGCGCGAGGCGGCGCGGGCCGTGCTCCCCAACGCCACCGAGACGAAGATCGTCGTCACCGCGAACGCCCGCGCCTGGCGCACGATGCTCGAGCTGCGCGCGGGCGAGGGCGCCGAGCTGGAGATCCGCCGCCTCGCCGTCGCCGTGATCCGCCTCCTCCAGCGCGAGGCGCCCGCCTTCTTCTCCGACTTCGAGATCTACGCCGCCGACGACCGGCGTGAGGCGGCGAGGATCGGGTACCACAAGGTCTGAGAGACGGGGAAGGGGGATGTGGGCAGGGGGATGAACTGCGAGAGACTCCGGCAGTTCATCCCCCTGCCCACATCCCCCTTCCCCGTCTCTCCCGACTGAGCGACCCGCTCGCGCGGGAGAATTTTCCCGGCCGAGAAAATTCTCCGAAAAAGAATTGCGCGCCGATTCCTGTCTTTCTATCTTGCGCGCCATCGAGAACTGGCATCTCTCTTGCCCTCGTTCTCACGAGGCGGCGGCGGCGGCGAAACACTCGGGCAATGTTTCGATCGCCGCCGTCAATCGTATCTAGGTGGTTGCCGCGGAGCCTCACGGCGCGCGGTGCGTGGCGGCAGGCGCCACAGACGGTAGCAGAGCCAGGGACCGAATGACGCGAATCGGTTTCGCTTACAATCAGAAGCCCACGCCGAGCGCTCCGCAGGTCGCTGCGGAGGAGAGCGAGGCGCCGCGTCCCGAGGAAGAGCCGCCCAGTAGTCGCCGGGACAGCCAGTCCCGGACCGACTCCGCCGCCTTGATGAATCAAGGCGGCCATGCCGCCGCCTCCCCTGCTCCGACCGCCGCTCCCACCGACGACGAGTTCGCGGAGTGGGACGGCCCCGAGACGATCGCCGCCGTCGAGCGCGCGCTCTCCGGCCTCGGCACCGTGATTCGCCTCGAGGCGAACGCCGACTTCCCCGAGCGACTCCGCGCCGAGCGCCCCGACATCGTCTTCAACATCGCCGAAGGGCTCCGCGGGGTGAACCGCGAGGCCCACGTCCCGGCGATCTGCGAGTTCTACGGCGTCCCCTACTCGGGGAGCGACCCGTTCACGCTCTCGCTCTGCCTGGACAAGGCGCGCACCAAGGAGACGCTCGCCTTCCACGGCGTGCCGACGGCGCCGTTCGTGGTCATTCGCGATGCGGAGGCGCTGCGCGCGTTCATGCGGGAAGGGGGACGGGGGATGGGGGATGAGCTGCTATCGGGAATGCTTCGTGGTGGTGCGTCCTCCCCCATCCCCCATCCCTCGTCCCCCTTCCCGCTTTTCGCCAAGCCACTGCACGAGGGCTCGTCGAAGGGGATCACCGAGCGGAACTTCTGCCGCACCCAGCGCGAGCTCGAGGAGACGGTCTCGTTCCTCCTCGAGACGTACGCGCAGCCGGTGCTCGTCGAGACGTACCTCCCCGGCGCGGAGTTCACCTGCGCGGTGCTCGGCAACGGGCGCTCGGCGCGGGTGCTGCCGATCGTCGGGATGAACTTCGCATCGCTCCCCGGCGGGGCGCTGCCCATCTACGGCTTCGAGGCCAAGTGGCTCTGGGATCGCCCGGAGAACCCACTCGAGATCTTTGAGTGTCCCGCGCGGGTCGGCGACGCACTCCGGAGCGCGATCGAGCGCGTCACGCTCGACGCGTACCGGGTGCTCGGCTGCCGCGACTGGTCGCGCATCGACGTGCGGCTGGACGCGGCGGGCGTGCCGAACGTGGTGGAGGTGAATCCCCTGCCCGGGATTCTCCCCGACCCCGCGGACAACTCGTGCTTTCCGAAGGCCGCGCGCGCGGCGGGGCTGAGCTACGACGAGCTCATTCGGTCCTGTCTGCGCCTGGCCGCGGAACGCCAGGGCGTGACGCTCGACTCCCAGCCGCGTCAGGCGGTGGGGACCGCGCGGAGCGCTCCGGTGTACGCCGCTGCGCGCGATGAGGTCGCGCAGTCGGCCGGCGCGAGCGCCGCACGGTGAGGCGCGCCATCACGCTCGAGTGGGGGGCCACATCATGAAGGTTGCCGTCATCTTCGACGGGGCGTCGGCGCTCGGGAAGAGCCCCGACCTCGCGATCCTGGAGGCCGTGGAGGCGGTGGAAGCCGCGCTCGCCGGCGACGGGCACGAGGCCGTGCGCATCCCGGTGAACCCCGACGGCCGCTGGATCGAGCGCGTACGCAAGGGCCGCTTCGACGTCGTCGTGAACCTGTGCGAAGGCGTCGACGGCGTCGCGCACCAGGAGCCGGCGGTCGTCGCGGTGCTCGAGCTGCTCGGCGTCCCGGTCACCGGCAGCGGGAGCTGGACGCTCTCGCTCTGCCTGCGCAAGCCGCTCGTCAACGCGCTGCTCGACCGCGCGCGACTCCCGGTGCCGCGCTTCGGCGTCGCCCGCCCGGGCGGCGTCGTGCCCAACGTCGGCTTCCCCGCCATCTGCAAGCCGGCCGCCGAGGACGCGTCGCTCGGCGTCGAGCAGCGGAGCGTCGTCCGCTCCACGCGCTCGCTCGCCGAGCGCGTGCGCGCGATGCACGAGCGCTGGGACGAGATCCTCGTCCAGCGCTACATCGACGGGCGCGAGGTGAACGTCGGCATCGTCGGCGACCAGGCGCTGCCGATCGCCGAGATCGATTTCGCCGGAATGCCGGACGGCCTCTGGCGGATCGTCAGCTACACGTCGAAGTGGGTCGAGGGGAGCGTGGAGGACCGGGGCTCGGTCCCGCGCTGCCCGGCCGACCTGCCGGAGTCGCTCGCCGAGGAGCTGCGCGCGATCGCGCTCGCGGCGTGGCGGCTGGTGGGCGGGCGCGGCTACGGCCGCGTGGACTTCCGCATCGACGCCGGCGGCCGCCCGTGGCTGCTCGAGGTGAACGCGAACCCCGACCTCTCGCCGAACGCCGGGCTCGCCCGCATGGCGCGCGTGGCCGGGATCGACTTCGCCGGGCTCGTGCGCACCCTGTGCGAGGAGGCGATCGCGCGTCCCGCGGGGGCGGACCTCGAGCAGTGGGCCGCGGCGCAGCGCCTCTCCGGCATCGTCGGCGGCGCGCCGCCGGAGCCCGAGCCACGATCGGCGGTGGGGGGTCCAGCCGTTCCCGCGCTGGCCGCCGCCACCGCCACCGGTAGGAACCGTTAGGTGGGCGCGGCAGCCGCCCGCCCTCCCGGGGCCCGACCCCGATCCGCGGCCGGCTCACCGGCCGCCCCCAACCGCCCCGGCGCCCGCGCCGGCAGCGGCAGCGTCCGCGGCTCCGCCAGTCCCACCGGCGGCGGCCGCGGCGTCCGCGTCGGGCCCCTCGCTCCGCGACATCGCGCGCGCGTCGAAGCCATCACCCGCGCTACGGCCGTCTTCTCCGAGGACGAAGTCGCGGTGGCCGTCGAGCTGTTCGATGAAGCATTGCGAGCTGCGAGTTGCGAGGTGCGAGAGGTAGTGCCCCGGGGTCCTTCGCTTCGCCCAGGACAGGCTCTCCCGAGCGGCGGTTCTCTCGCAACTCGCAATTCGCAACTCGCAGCCGTTCCCTCCCCCGCCCCCAGCTCCTCCTACGTCTTCCTCGGCGCCTTCACCCCGGAAGACGAGCTGGTGGGCTACGCCTGCTACGGACCCACGCCGGGGACCGACCGCACCTTCGATCTCTACTGGATCGCGGTGCACCCCTCGGCGCAGGGCACGGGCAGCGGAACCACCCTCATCTCTGAGGTCGAACGAAGGCTACGGGACAACAACGCCCGGTTGCTGGTCGTGGAAACATCGTCCCGACCCGACTACTCGGCGACGCTCGCGTTCTACCGGGCGCGCGGCTACACCGAGGCGGCGCGCGTAGCGGACTTCTACGCGCCCGCCGACAGTCGGGTCATTCTCACCAAGCGGTTCCGAGAGTCTTCAATGCCCGACATCACGGGCGGGGAGTTGGGTCACCATGAGTGACTGGCAGAAATTGCTGCACCAGGGCGTGGACACGCTCGACAAGCTCGCGGACAAGTTCGGCCGCGATCAGATCGACGTCGACGCGCTCGCGCCCGCGTTCGACAACTTCCAGATGCGGATGACCCCGAACCTGTTCGAGCAGATGAAGGACGCTCGGCCGGGGGACCCGATCTGGGAGCAGTACGTCCCGACGACCCGCGAGCTGGACATCGTGGACGGCGTGATCGACTCGCTCGACGAGGACGCCGACTCGCCGGTGCCCAACATCACGCACCGGTACCCGGACCGCGTGCTGTTCCTGGTGAGCCCGGTCTGCGCCTCCTACTGCCGCTTCTGCACGCGGCGGCGCAAGGTCGGCGACCCGGAGAAGATCCCGCTCAACCAGTACGAGTCGGCGTTCGCCTACATCCGGGCGCACCCCGAGATCCGCGACGTCATCATGTCGGGCGGCGACCCGATGATGCTCAGCGACCGCCGGCTGGAGTACCTGCTCCAGAACCTGCGCGCGATCCCGCACGTCGAGATCATCCGCCTCGGGAGCCGCATCACCTCGCACCTGCCGGAGCGCATCACGCCCGAGTTCTGTGAGATGGTGAAGAAGTACCACCCGGTGTACATGAACACCCACTTCAACCACCCCAACGAGCTGACGCCGGCCACCGTGGCCGCGCTCGGCCGGCTGGCCGACGCGGGCGTCCCGCTCGGCTGCCAGACGGTGCTGCTCAAGGGGGTGAACGACGACCCGGCGATCATGAAGGAGCTGATGCAGAAGCTCCTCAAGGCGCGCGTGCGGCCGTACTACATCTACATGGCCGACCAGGTGGCGGGGGGCGAGCACTTCCGCACCACCGTGCAGAAGGGGCTCGAGATCGTGCAGGCGCTCCGCGGCTGGACGAGCGGGCTCGCCGTCCCGCACTTCGTGATCGACTCCCCCGGGGGCGGCGGCAAGGTGCCCCTCCTCCCGGAGTACGTGGAGGAGATCACCGACGAGCAGGTCGTCTTCCGGAACTACGAGGGGAAGCGCTTCGTCTACAAGCAGCCGCGCCAGCTTCCGGCTGGGCCGGAGCGCGAGGAGCGCATCGCCGCGACCGCCGGCGGCGCCTTCGGCGATGCCTTCGGCGACGCCTGCGGGGACGGCGCCCTCGTGGCGGCGGGCATGGACGCCATGCCTGACGAGCCACAGGTCGTCTCGCTCGAGGTCCGCAAGAGCGCCCGCAAGAAGGTCGCGGCAGCCGAGGCGGCCGCGGCCGAGGCGGCGAACCAGCAGCAGCAGCGCGCCGCCCGTCGGCCCAGGAGGAAGTCGGCGCTGGGATGAGACGGGATGCGAGATGCGAACGGTGCCCCGGGGGATCACGCTTCCCGGGGCACCGTTCGCATCTCGCATCCCGTATTTCCTATCTCGCGTCTCCGACCGATATTCCCCACATCCCTCACCAGCCCGGGAGACGCCGCCGCCATGCCGTCACGCATCCTTCGCCAGCTCGCCGTGCTCGCCGTGCTCGCCGCCGCCGGGGCCGCGGCGTGCGCAACCCGCCAGCGGCCCGCCACGTCGAGCGATCCGGTGACGTCGACCGCCGCGGGAGCGCCCGGCCAGGCCGCCGGACGGCCGCAATCGCGCCGCGACGTCATCACGCGCGACGAGATCGCGCGGAGCACGGCGGCGAACGCGCTCGAGCTGGTGCGCCAGCTTCGGCCGTCGTTCCTCAGCGACCGCGGGCCGCAGTCCTTCCAGAATCAGGACGCGGGGCGGGTGATCGTGTACCTGAACGGGACGAAGTACGGCTTCCTGGACTCGCTGAGCCAGATCCCCACCGTCGGGATCACCGAGATCCGACACTTCTCGGCCACCGAGGCCACCCAGCGCTGGGGCATCGGCCACTCGGGCGGCGTCATCTACGTGACCGTGGGAAGCTGAGAGCGATACGCGAGTCGCGAGTCGCGAGTCGCGAGTCGCGATTCGCGACGGGCCCCGGGACGCCTGTTGGTGGCATCCCGGGGCCCGTCGCGAATCACGAATCGCGACTCGCGTATCGCGGATCGCTCTTACGTCGCTGCCACCCCCAGCGTCGCGACCGGCGCGGGGTGCGCGAAGCCGACCGCGCCGCCCAGGCCGCCGAGGCCAGCCAGGATGCCGTTGATCGAGTCGAGGAGGGCCTGGATCTGGGCGAGGATCGCGAAGACGTCCAGCAGGCCGAGCAGACCACAGAGCAGGTTGCCGAGCAGGTTCCCGCCGCCCGCCACCGCGTTCACGTCGAGAATGACCTCATTGAGGTCCACGGTCAGGCCGAGCAGGTCGAGATGGAGCGGGCCGAGATCCAGAAGGAGGATGTCGCAGACCGCCTGCACCGTACGATACATGCTCGTCGCATCCGCCGCCGCCGCCGTCTGGTTCGCCCTGCTGAGGCCCGCCGCCGTGCGGAACGCCTGGTCCTTGATGTGGTACGCGTGATCGCCGGCCGGCTTCGCCACGCCGTCGAGCGTCCCGACGGCGTACAGCACGCGCGTCGTCGGGTCGACCTCGACGATCTCGAAGCTCGTGATCGTCGCCATGCCCTTGAAGCTGCCGCCGTCGGACAGCGCCCCCTCCACCGGCATCACCAGTCCCGCCTTCTTCACCTTCGTCCTGCTCAACTCTGGCGCCACCGCCCCCTCCCCCGCGGCCGCCGTTGGGTACGGACGGTCGCTGCACGCACTCCCGCTCAGAATGAGCGCAAGCGTCACCGCGGTGCTGATCCGAAACTTCTGCATCGTCTCCTCCGATGTCCCCCGCATGACCCGGCTTAAGGGCGGTGCAGGTGTGCGCCGCGCCCGACCGTTTCATCGCGAGATTGGAGGGTTGCAATGCGAGTGCCAGTTTCCCTCTGAGCGACGCGAGTGGACAAAGTGGGACCATTACATGGTTTACATGGCGTCCCCATGCATATCCCGTCACGCGGCGCCCGTGACAGGTGCCGGCAGAGCCCGCCTGCGATGTCGGCGATGCGGCGGTGGCAGCGAGCGCGACCATAGCGCATACTTGCCGCGCCCCTCCTCCGATTCCATTCCCGACGACTCCCCGCCCCGAGCCCCCGCCATGCGAACCAGCCTGTCGCCCGTAGCCCGCGACCGGATGTCCTCTCGTCAGGCAGACACCGTCCGCGCGCTCGCCTTCGCGCTGGCGCTCACGTCCGCCGCCGCCGCCGCCGCGTGCGCGTCGAAGCAGCGCGGCCCCGCGGCCGAGCCTCCCGCCGACTCGACGACTGCCGCTCAGGCCAATCGGGCGGCGCGCCATCAGGCTGACGTCATCACGGCCGAGGAGATCCGGGCCGCCTTCGGTTCGGCCAGCAACGCGTACGACCTCATCAAGCAGCTCCGCCCGAACTTTCTCCAGTCGCGCGGCGTCCGTCCGAGCGGGGGCAACGAGTCGAGCGCACGCGAGGACGTCCTCGCGCTGAACGGGGCCCGGATCTACCTCGACGGCACCTACTTCGGCTCCATCGCGATGCTGCGGGAGATCTCCGTCAACACCATCGCCCAGATCCGCTACTACAGTGCGACCGCCGCCGCCATGCGCTTCGGGCAGCAGGAGACCGCGTCGCCCGTCATTCACATAACGACGATCAAGCGATGACGACCCGCACCGCGCTGTCGCGCGCCCTCCTGCTCCTTCTCTCGGCGTCGGCTACGCGCTCCGTCGCGCTGGGCCAGCAGCAGCGGCAGGCACAGCCTTCCCTCGAACGCCTCTTCTACCACACCGACACCGAGGACAGCTACGAGAGCTTCGTCCGGCACGCCGACCGCATCAGCGTCGTCGCGCCGGGCGCGTACCGGGTGGACAGCCTCGGCATCGTGTGGGGGGAGGTGGACCGGCGGGTGCTCGAGCTGGCGAAGGCGCGCGGCGTGAAGGTCATGCCGCTCCTCGTCAACGAGGGCTTCCACCAGCCGTCGCTGCGCAAGCTCCTGGCGGACACCGCCGCCCGCGCCCGCGCCACGCGCTCGATGGCCGAGCTGTGTCGCTCGCAGGGCTACTGGGGGTGGCAGTTCGACATCGAGAACGTCTCGATCCAGGATCGCGACCGGCTCACCGCCTGGTACACCGAGGCGGCGGACGCGCTGCATCGCGCCGGCTGCACGATCAGCATCGCGGTCGTGCACCGCCCGGGAGAGGAGGCGGGCGCGCTCCCCTACCATCGCTTCCTGTTCGACAGCTGGCGCGCCGGCTACGACCTGGCGGCGCTCGGCCGGGTGGGGGACTTCGTGACGATCATGTCCTACAGCCAGCACACGCGGCGCACGCCGCCGGGGCCGCAGGCGGGGCTCCCCTGGATGCGCGACGTCGCCGACTACTTCCTCCGCTACGTGCCGCCGGAGAAGCTGTCGCTCGGGATCGCGACGCAGAGCATGCACTGGTTCACGCGCGAGGACAACACACTCCCGGAGCGCGCCCGCTCGTGGGCCGAGGCGATCAGCCACCGCTGGGCGACCGGCCTCGCCGAGCGCTACGGCGCCAAGCTCCAGTGGGACGACCGGCAGGGCGTGACGTACGGCTTCTACGAGAACGGCGGGACCTTCGAGTGGCTGTTCGTCGAGGACGCCCGCAGCTTCCGGCTCCGCCTGGCGCTGGCGCGCGAGAAGCGGCTGCGCGGGATCTCGGTCTGGGTGCTGGGCCCGGAGGACGAGCGCATCTGGGAGGCGCTGAAGTAGCGGGATGCGGGATGCGGGATGCGGGATGCGCGGGGGTGGTGACATTCGCGGCGGGACGGTTCGTGATCGGGATGCCGGAGGGGCGTCGCGCGCGACGCCCCTCCCACGTCCCGGCCACGTTTCCCGCATCGCATCGCACCGTTCCACCCTCCCCGCGCGTCCCGCATCCCGCGTCCCGCCTCTATGGCCCCCGCCCGTCCCCCGCCCCATTATTCATCCGTCGACTTCCCCCGTCACGACCGACGCACACCGGGAGGTTCGCTCATGCCAGCCCTCGCCCCGATCCGCGCGACGGTGCTCGGTATCGCACTCGGGCCGGTCCCCGTCGCCGCGGCGTGCGTCCGCTCCGCGCCCGACCCGAACGGGGCCCCCGCCGCGGCGCCCCGGCCGCCGCAGCGCCAGTCGGCGCGCGACAACCGCAACGTGATCTCGCTCGACGAGATCAGCGCCTCGACCGAGGCGCAGAACGCCTACGACCTCGTCAGGCGACTGCGCCCGGCCTTTCTGGTGGACCGCGGGCCGCCGTCGTTCCGCACCTCGGTCCCGCGCACCGCGCAGGTGTACGTGGACAACGTGCGCATGGGCGGCATCGAGGCGCTGCGGGACATCCCGCGCGACGGCGTCGCCGAGATCCGCTACTACAGCGGCCCGGACGCCACCACCCGCTGGGGCACAGGCCACAGCTCGGGCGTCATCTACGTGGCGATGCGACACTGAGAAGTGCAGGGACTGAGGGACTGAGGGAGAAGAGCGGGCGAGACAGCGGTGGCCCTGTCATCCCGCACGCAGTGTCGGGATCGCTCTCCCGGCCGGGATGCGCTGTGGCATCGCGGCACGGACGGCGATCCCGACACTGCGTGCGGGATGACAGGGCCACCGCCCTCGCGTCCCTCCCGCATCCCCCATCCCTCAGTCCCTGCACTACCTATCCGACAGCACCGTCGCCCCCACGGTCGCGGTGCCCGTGGCTGGGGTGAAGGCGACGACCGTGCGAATCGCGCCCGCGGCCAGCGCGCCGGTGGCGACGGCGGTCGGGACAGTCGCGGTGCCGAGTAGCTGCTTGGAGCCGGCCGCCGTGAAGCGGAAGGTGTAGTTCCCCGCTGGCAGGCTCACGTAGCCGCTCGCCGCCTTGTAGGCGACGCCCGAAAACGTGGGCGCCAGCGGGCCGATGTCCGGCGCCGGGGTGCCGGTCGGGGGCGTGGTCGTCACGTATACGTCGATCGAGGCGCGGGTGGGCGCCGCGTTGATCACGCGGAACTTCACCTGGCCGGCCGCCGGCGGCGTGTTGTCGTCGGTGACGACCACGCCCTCGATCGTCGGCGCGGCGCCGACCGCGAGCACGGTGTAGTCCGTGCTCGCGGCGACCGTGAACGGCTGGGTGAGCACCTGCACCGGCGCCGTCGTGGGCGCCGTCTCCTGCGTGCGCGTGACCACGAACTGGCGGCTGCCGGCGTACACCGGGTAGTAGAAGGTCGCCGGCGCGGCGCCGGCCGCGATCTGCGGCGAGCCGGCGCCGTAGGCCAGGCCGGCGGCGAACGGCGTGCCCTCCAGCGTCACGTCGGTGCGCAGGTCGGTGCGCGCCGCGTCGCGCGCGGCGTTCACGAAGCGCACGCGGCCGAAGTCCTGCGTCGGGCGCGGGCCCGTGGGCAGCTTCTCCTCGTCGCAGCCGCCGAGCGCGACGACGGCCGCGGCGAGCGCCGGCAGGAGCACGAGCTTGCGAGCGGCGAGCATGGCGGTTCGGGAGGCGGTCATGGGAACGTCACGATCAAGGACGAGCAGGCAGACCCGTTAGGCGGCGGGGCCTCGGACTCCGGGTCGGGGAGCGCCGTCCGCGACGCGTTCGGGTTCGCGTTGCGCTCGGTGATCGGGTACGGGAGCCAGCACCGCTTCGTGGGCGCCGACGCCGCCGAGCCCACCAGCCCGCGGCGGCGCAGGTCCTCCCAGCGCAGCCCGGTCGCGAACAGCTCGAAGCGCCGGTTGGCGTAGATCTCGTCGAGCAGCTGCGCCGGCGTCTCGGTGCCCGTCAGCGGCGGCCGGCAGGCGTTCGGGTCGCCCGTCACCGCGCCGAACGGCGTCGCGGCGGTCGAGCAGTCGCGCCGCACCGAGTCGAGCGCCGCCCGCGCCTCGGTCTCGCGGTTGAGCAACAGCAGCGCCTCGGCCTTGATCAGCAGCACCTCGTCCGGGTAGTAGGACGGGAACGACGCCGAGTTCACGTTGTAGCGCGCGTAGTTGTCCAGCGGCTCCACCCGCCCGTTGAGGTTGGCGGTGGCGGTCACGTGGTACGTGCCGCGCACGGTCTCGCCCGCGGCGGCGGCGGCGGCGAGGAAGACGTCCCTCGGCAGCACCCCGGACGAGCCGCTGGAGAAGGAGAACAGCCGGTTGGGGACCGTGGCGTCGTGAGGGAACTGGGAGAACACCGTGCGGCTCACCGCGTTCGCCGCCGCGAGCGCCTCGGTGTACCGCCCCGCCATCCGCTCGTAGCGCGCCCGGTACGCGAACAGCGTGTTCCGCAGGTCGAACCCGCGGGCGAGGATCGTGGTGGAGAAGACCGTGCTGGGCGGCGTCTCGTTCAGCGTCTGCTCCGCCGAGTCGAGCAGCGTGCGCACCGAGGCGAGCGCCGTCGCGCGGTCGGCGAAGGTCGTCGCCCCCCCGGTGCCGTACGTGTCGAGCGCCACCCGCTCGTAGGCCATCAGCAGCTCGCCGATGGCCCCCGCCTTGAGCACGTACGCCAGTGCGAGGATGCCGCTCCGCGTGCCCGGGTCCATCTCGATGCCCCGGGCGTTGACAAGGATGTCGTTCGCCGTCTTGATCGTGCGGTAGCTGGAGCCCCACAGGTCGCCGGTGAGGTTGGCGCCGGCCGGGACCTGCCCCAGCTCGGCGTCGCTGATCGTGACGACCGCCGCCGCGACCGCGCCCAGCTCGTCGGTCACCACGCCCGCCGAGTAGGCGAGCTGCGCGCTGGAGCTGGTGAAGCGGTTCTGGAGCCCCACCGCCAGCCCGATCATCCCGTCCGCCGACGACAGCGCGACCTCCTGGGTCGGCGCGTTCGGGTTGTCGCGGTCGAGGTCGCAGGCCGCGAGGGCGAAGGCGCCGCACGCGGCCAACAGAAGCTTGAGTTTCATGGGTGCCTCAGTACACGAAGCGGGCGCTGATCGACCACGTCCGCGGAATCGGGTAGCCGCCGAAGTCGAAGCCGCGGTCGGCCACGGTGCCGGTCGTCCCGGTCGTGGCGTTCTGGCCGAAGAGGTTGAGCTCCGGGTCGTAGCCGCTGTAGTCGGTCCACACCTTCAGGTTGCGTCCCGAGAGCGTCAGGTCGATCCCCTGACTGAAGACGCGCCGCGTCCACGGCATGTCGAGCAGGTAGGAGACGGACACCTCGCGCAGCTTCACGAAGCTCCCGTCCTCCACGTACTGCTCGAAGATCGAGAGCCGCCGCGCGTAGTAGCCGGGCCCCTGCCGGCGCGGGTCCCCGTACGGGAGGAACTCGGCCTGCGTCTCCGGGCTGTTGAGCGCCGCGCCCAGGTCCTGGATGCGCGCCGTCAGGTTCATGACGTCGTTGCCGAACGTGCCGTCGAGCAGCACGCGGAAGCGCAGATTCTTCGCGAACGTGATCTCGTTCAGCAGCGAGCCGAGCCAGTCGGGGTTCGGGTCGCCGAGGATCTTGTTCGTCGAATCGTTGCAGGTGCCGCCGGAGAGCCGGCGCCGCTGCGACGTGTCCTGCGCCGCCGGGTCGAGCGGAAGCGCGGGCACGGTGGGACTCGGCCGCAGCCGGCCGATCGAGTCGAGCAGGAAGGCGCCCGTCTGGCAGTTCCGCATGGCGTAGGCGCCGTAGAAGATCCCGATCGGCTCGCCCGCACGGACGCGGTTCGGGTACCCCGAGGCCGACTGGAAGTCGGAGATGCTGAGCGACTCGACGCGGTTCCTGTTCCGGCTGTACGTGGCCGTCGACGTCCAGTTGAACTTCGGGCGGTCGACGTTCACCGAGCGGGCGAGCAGCTCCCACCCCTTGTTCGACATCGAGCCGATCGACGCGAACTGGAGCGAGTAGCCCGTCGTCGGGGCGACGGGGCGGAAGTAGAGCAGGTCGGTGACGAGCTTGTCGTAGCGCGTCCCCTCGAGCGACAGGCGGTCGTGGAACAGGCCGAGGTCGGCGCCGAATTCCACCTCGCGCTGCCGCTCCGGCTTGAGCCCCGGGTTGCCGAGGATCGTGCTGTTCACGAGTCCCGACCGCGTGTCGAGGCCGGCCGGCGCGTAGTTCGAGAAGCGCGAGTAGGCGTTGAGCACCGACGGCTGGTTGCCGGCGTAGCCGAGCGCCGCCCGCAGCCGCAGCGAGCTGAGGGCGTTGTTGCCCGGGAGGCCGCGGAACCAGTCCTCCTCGGACAGGACGTACGACGCCGAGAGCTTGGGGAACATCTGCCAGCGCTCCTCGGCGCCGAAGGTCGACGAGGCGTCCCAGCGGATGGCGCCGCTCAGGTACAGGCGGTCGCGCCAGGCCACGTTCTGCTGGCCGTAGAAGCCGAGCGTCGCCAGCTCCGTCAGGTCCTGCGCCGCGCCGAAGGTGGCGCCCGCGGTCACCAGCTCGCCGATCGGCAGCAGCTCGTTGCTGCGCGCCACGGTCGTGCGGATCTGCTGCGTGGTGTAGTTGAATCCGACCGACGTCGTCAGGTCGATCTCACCCGGCGTGCGCGTGTTCAGCGTGGCGACGCCGTCCTGGTTGATGATCCGCGAGCCGCGGACCGCGTTCGCCGCGAGGCCGTTGGCGTTGGAGTTGGGCGGCGCGAACGCGCCGCGCGGGATGAACTCACCCTGCTCCAGCGTGTAGCCGTCGTAGCCGAGGGTGTAGTCCATCGCCAGGTTGTCGAGCAGCTGGAAGCGCGAGTGCGCGCTGCCGACGAACCGGTTGACGTCCTGCGGGTTCCGGAACCGGTCGATGGCGTACAGCGGGTTCGCGCTCGACACCGGCGACAGCGGGTAGATGCCGTTGACCGGGAAGAAGTTGAAGTTCGTCGGGGTGAAGAGGAACGCGGTGATCACGCCGTTCCCCTCGCCGTTCACCTGGAACTCGTTGTGGGTGTTTACGAAGTTCGCGCCCAGGTCCACCTTGAGCCGCGGGTAGAGCTGCTGGCTCAGGTTGATGCGCGCCCCCCGCCGATCCGACGACGTCGAGCGGAGGATCCCGTCGTCCTTCAGCCACGACCCGTTGATGTAGTACGTCGTGCGCTCGTCGCCGCCCTCGGCGCTCAGGTTCGCCTCGCCGGTGTTGCCGGTGGTGAAGAGCTGGTCCTGGTAGTCGAAGCGGTTGACGGGCAGCCCCGAGGCGTCGAACGGGTAGCTGTTCACGCCGATCCGCCGCCGCAGCTCGCTCGTCGCGTAGCGCGTCTGGAGCCCGAGCCGGGTGCGCCCGGGGCGCCCACGCTTGGTGAAGATCTGGACGACGCCGTTGTTGGCGCGCGAGCCGTAGAGCGCCGCCGCCGCCGCGCCGCGGATGATCTCGACCCGCTCGATGTCGGCGGGGTTGATGTCCGCGAGGCGGTTCTGGACGTTGCCGCGGACGCCGAGGTTGCCGCGCAGGTCCGCCGAGCTGTTGTCCACGATCACGCCGTCGACGAGGTACAGCGGGTCCGAGCCGGCGATGAACGAGCTGGTGCCGCGCAGCCGCACGGTGATGCCGCCGCCGCCGGGGTTCCCGGAGTTCTGCGTGATCTGCGCGCCGGCCACCTTCCCCTGAAGGGCCTGGTCCACCGAGACCGCGTCGGCGCGCCGCAGCAGCGTGCTGTCCACGCTCGCCACGCTCGTCCCGAGCGCGCGGCGCGCGGTGGGCGCCGCGGTGCCGGTGACGACGACCTCGTTGAGCTGCACCGCCGCCTCGCGCAGCGTGATGTCGGCGGTCACCGTCTGGCCGGAGACCACGATGACCTCCCGCCGCTCCGGCGTCAGCCCGATCCGCCGCGCGATGACGACCTGCCGCCCGGCGGGCACGCCGGCGATGACGTACTCGCCGTCATCTCGGGTGACGGCGCCGAGCGTAGTGTTGTTGATCGTGACCTGGGCCGCCGCCACGCCCTGCCCGCCGGTCGCGAACGTGATGCGCCCGCGGACGGTGCCGGTGCCCTGCGCCCACGCCGCCGCCGGCGCGACCGCCAGCAGGAGGGCGGACGCGACGAGCGAGAGCCGACGAGATACTGATTTCATGCGCTCCTCCGCGCTTCATCGCGCGTGAACGAACGTGCGTGCCCGCGGCAGAGGGCCGCCGGCAGTCGTCGAAATGCTCATTCGCGCGCACGCAGTGTCAAGCCGAACGTCGAATTCCCGGCCTCGCTCCCTCCGTTCGCCGTCACCCTCGCCGTCCCCCTCGCACTGGCTCGCCTCCACATGGACCCGCTCAGCGACGCGAAGATCATCGACTCGTGGCGAAAGAACGCCGCGCCGTGGACCGACGCCGTGCGCGAGAGCCGGATCGAAAGCCGGGCGCTGGTCACCAACCAGGCGATCATCGATGCCGTGATGAGTCGGTCGCCGCGCACCGCGCTCGACATCGGATGCGGCGAAGGGTGGCTCGTGCGCGAGCTCGCGGGGCGCGGGGTGCGCGCGACCGGCGTCGACGCGGTGCCGGCGCTCGTCGAGCAGGCGGCGCGCGCCGGCGGCGGAGAGTTCCGCGTCGCCTCGTACGAGGCCATCGCCGCGGGCGAGCTGCACCTCGCGGTGGACGTCGCCGTCGCCAACTTCTCGCTCATCGGCAAGGACGCCGTGGACGCCCTCGTTCGCCGCGTGCCCGCCCTGCTCTCGCCGCGCGGCGCCTTCATCGTCCAGACGCTGCACCCGCTCGTGGCCTCCGGCGACCAGCCGTACCGGGACGGCTGGCGCGCAGGCTCGTGGGCGGGGTTCGGCGCCGAGTTCACCGACCCGGCGCCGTGGTACTTCCGCACGCTGGAGAGCTGGGTGGCGCTGCTCGTGTCCAGCGGGCTGCGTCTGATCGAGCTGCGCGAGCCGCCGCACCCGGCGACCGGGAAGCCGGCGTCGGTCGTCCTCGTCGCCGAGGCGTCTGGCTAGCAGATGGGGCCGAAACTATCGTCTATCTCCTCCGCGCCTCTCTCGTGAAGCCGACGCCCATGTTCCTCCGCTCCACCGCCGCCGTCGCGGCCGTCGCGGCCGTCGCCCTCGCCGCCGCGGCGTGCTGGCCCGACCGCAACGTCGGGCCGTTCGCGCCCGCAGGCCCCACGGGGCAGGTGCGCCTGGTGAATCTGGTCACCGACCCGGCGCGCGTCCCGCTCGACGCGCTGCTCGACAACGTGCCCTTCGGGGTGAGCCTCGGCTACACGCACGCCACCCCCGCCGCCCTTCCGTCGTCCTCGGCCGCGGGCTACGCCGCCGTCCTGGCCGGCAACCGCTCGCTCGTCCTCAAGCGCTCCTCCGACACGAGCGTCACCCTCGGCGCGTTCACGCTCATCGTCCCCGAGGCGCAGCACCGCACGGTGTACCTGCTCGGCGGCACGCGGGGCGGCGTGGTGACGACCTACGTCACGACCGACGACAACCAGGCGCCGGCCGCCGGGGAAGCGCGCCTCCGAATCGCGAACATGAGCCCCAGCGGCGGCACGCTGGACGTCTTCGTGACCGCGCCCGGCGCCGAGCTGTCGGCGGCCACCGCGGCGGTCCAGACCATGTCCTTCCGGGACGTCTCGTACTACCTGACGCTCCCCGTCGCCACGTACCAGCTGCGGTTCGTCCCCTCCGGCACCCCACCGGCCGGCCGCGCGGGCGCCGTGCGCCTCGACGTCCCCAGCGTGGCGCCCGGCAGCGGCGCCGGCTTCACCGTCGTCGCCGCCGACCGCCCCGACGGCGGGGT
>Ga0126308_10000100_pt1 | contig 20960 bp, 16 predicted proteins | sample Plot55_FD_92533 | JGI IMG/M metagenome (GOLD analysis project Ga0126308, IMG submission 92533) | Serpentine soil microbial communities from UC McLaughlin Reserve, CA, USA - Plot55 | ecosystem: Environmental > Terrestrial > Soil > Grasslands | place: USA: UC McLaughlin Reserve, Lake County... | reverse complement strand
GCCTGAGCCGCAGGAGACAGCCATGCCACCGGCCGACCAACGGATCGAGCTCCAGCCGATCGGGCATGTCCGCACCGCCTACCGGAGGATGGAGGACACCCCGATCCAGACACACCGCAACCCCGCCGAGCCGGGCCGCCTGGTCGTCGAGGAGCGCTACGCCGACGCCCTGGACGGGCTGGAGGGGTTCGACTACGTCCACCTCATCAGCTTCCTCGACCAGGCCTGGGAGGCCGACGGGCGCGGCAGCAGGCCGTTCACCGGCGACCGGCTCCGCCCGGTGCCGTTCCTGCTCCAGCACACCGGCCAGCGGGTCGGGGTGTTCGCCACCCGCGCCCCGGTCCGCCCCAACTACCTCGCCCTCAGCCTGGTCCGGGTCGTGGCCGTCCGCGGCAACGAGGTCGACTTCACCGGCGTCGACCTGCTCGACGGCACCCCGGTCCTGGACGTCAAGCCGTTCGAGCCCCGCCTCGACGTCCCCGGCTACACCCCAGGCAGCGGCTGGCTCGACGAGATCCGCGGCGGCTGGTACCACCAGCCCGACGCCGCCGCCAACCCCCTCATCCACCCCGGCCGCGAAGGCCTCCGCGCCCTCGGCCTGGAGCCGCCGGCCGGGGTCGACGACGCCTGACCGTCAGGCGTCGGCCAGCAGGCGGGCTCGCTGCTCCTCGACGTCGAAGTCGGCCTTGGGCCAGGTCAGCTTCATGTCCTCGAGGTGCTCGGCCAGCAGGTTGGCGACCGCCCAGTCGCGGTACCACTTGCGGTCGGCCGGGATCCGGTACCAGGGGGCGGTGTCGCTGTTGCAGCGCTCAAGGGCGGCCGCGTACGCCTCCTGGTAGTCGGCCCAGGAGGCTCGCTCGTCGACGTCGTGGGGGTTGAACTTCCAGAGCTTGGTCGGGTCGTCGAGCCGGGCCAGCAGGCGCTGGCGCTGCTCCTCCTTGGAGATGTGGAGGAACACCTTGACCACGCGGACGTCGTCGTCGGCCAGCCGGGCCTCCAAGCGGTTGATGGCGGCGTAGCGCCGCATCCAGGTCGACCGCGGGACCAGGTTGTGCACCCGGACGACCAGGACGTCCTCGTAGTGGGAGCGGTCGAACACCCCCAGCTCGCCCGGCCCCGGCAGCCGCCGGCGGACCCGCCACAGGAAGTCGTGGGCCAGCTCCTCCTTGGTCGGGGCCTTGAACGAGGTGATGGCGCAGCCCTGCGGGTCGACCTGGCCGACGACGTGGCGGATCACGCCGCCCTTGCCCGAGGTGTCCATGCCCTGGAGGATCAGCAGCAGCCGCCGCGACCCGCCGCTGACCCCCTCGGCGTGCAGCCGCTCCTGGAGGTCGGACAGGCGCGGGCCGAGGGTGGCCAGGGCCGCCCTTCCAGCCGCCTTGTCGCCGTCGAACCCGGGCGTGGCGCGGGTGTCGAGCGCGCTCAGGTCGACCGGGCCGGACGGGACCCGCAGCAGGTCCGAGACCCGCGCCGCCGCCTTGGAGCTCTTGGCCATGGGATGCCTTTCCAGCGGGAACGGTGGCCGGCATCGTCGCACCTCGGCCCCGGCGGCGCACGCGAGGCCGGAGCGCCCGGCCTGATCAACCAGGGGCGGCCAGGACGGCGTCCGCGAACCCGCTCACCACCTCCACCCACCGGGCAGGGTGGTCCCGGTGGAGGCAGTGGCCGCCGTCGAGGACCACGAACCGGTCTGGCGGCAGCTGGGCCCGCACGGCCTCGCGGTCGGGGCCCTGGAGGGCGCTGCCCCCATGCCCGACGAAGCCGTCGCCGGACCGGGCGGCCAGGACCAGCAGCGGGACCGGGACGGCGGCCACCATGGCCGGCAGGTCCCAGGCGAGCTCGCCCCGCAGGCCGGCGGCCAGCGCGGCGGTGTCGGCGGCGGCGATGCCGTCGACCGAGTGCTCGACGTCCTCGTCGGCCCAGGCCGGGTTGGCCTCGCGCTCCCGGCGGACCAGCCGCTGGCGGTCGTGGCCGGCCAGGCGGGCGTCGGCCTCGATCCCGGCGGCCAGGATGGCCGCGTGGTCGGGGTGCGACCTGCTCGGCGGGTCCTCGGCGACCAGGGCGCGAGCCGCTCGTGGGTGGCGGCCGGCCAGGGCAAGGGCAACGGCCGCACCCAGGCTGTGGCCGGCCAGCAGGTCGACCGGGCCGCCGAGCCGGCCAGCGGTGCCGTCGACCAGGGTGTCCAGGTCCAGTGGACCGGCCGACCGGGGCGAGTCGCCGTGGCCCGGCAGGTCCAGGGCGTCGACCACCCAGCCCCGGGCGGCCAGGGCCGGCCCGGCCCGCCACCAGGTGGAGGCCGTCGACATCATCCCGTGCAGCAGGACGACCCGGCCCCTGGCCGTCCCGTCGGGCTCCCAGTGCTGGTTCATGGAGTGGTCATCGCAGTATGGCGGTGTCAGCAACCTGATTGGCACGGTCGCAGGGACAGGGCATCATCGTGGCAAGGACGATCCGCCGGAGGTTGCCATGAGAAAGCGTCAGGACGCTTCCGCCAGCCAGGACGACGACGACCGCAAGTTCATCTCCCTCCAGGACAAGCACGACGCCGACCGGATGCTGCAGCAGGCGTTCGCGGCCGGCGAGCTGGACGCCGACGAGCTCAAGGTGCGTCGCGGCAAGGTCTACGCGGCCGTCACCCCGCGGGAGCTGTGGAAGGCCAGCGGCCACCGGGCCGGGTCGCGGGAGCGGGCCGACAAGGCCGAGATCAGGCGCTCCATCCGCCTGCAGCTGGCGATCGTCGCGTTCGCGGTCGTCATCATGATGTTCGTGCTGCTCGGGACGATCATCAACAACCAGGGGGGCACGGTCGACACCCCGGTGTTCCCCTGGGAGTGGGGCAGCAGCGACAACTGACCCTTGAACTCTGATAGTGACGCTATTACAGTAGCGTCACTATGACGAGACAGCGGCGCACACGGGCCGAGAAGAGCGCCCAGACCCGGGCCGAGCTAATGGCCTCGGCCCGGCAGCTGTTCCTGCGCCACGGGTTCCACGCCTGCTCGCTCGAGATGGTGGCCGAGGAGGCCGGCTTCACCATCGGCGCCGTCTACTCCCGCTTCGGCAGCAAAGCCAACCTGTTCCTGGCCATCCTGGACGAGCGGATCGACCAGCTGGTGGCCGAGGTGGCTCAGGTGGCCGGCCTCCACCAGCCGATCCCCGAGCAGGCCGAGCTGCTGGCCGGCCGCCGCATGGCCCTGCTCGAGCGGGAGCGGGAGTGGTTCCCGCTGGTACTCGAGTTCTGGTCGCACGCGGCCCGCGACGAGCGCCTGCGGCACGAGTTCGGCGCCTGCCACGAGCGCCTGGTCGGGGCCTACGCCGACCTGATCGAGGCCGACTACGCCCGGCTCGGCCTGCCCCTCCCCCTGGCCCCGGAGGTGCTGGCCAGGGCGGTGGTGGCGATCGGCAACGGCGTCGCCCTCGAGCGGCTCACCGACCCGGCCCGGGTGCCCGAGGGGCTGCTGTCCACCATGGCGGTGGCCTTCCTGCGCGGAGTGACGGCCGACGGACCGGCGGAACGGAGGTTCTGAGATGGCACCGACCAACCAGGCCAGACGGCTGGCCGGGATCGCCGGGGCGATGCGCCTGGGCCGCGAGCTCATCGGCCACGACCGCTGGACCGGGGCCGAGCTGGCCGCCCACCAGCGCCGGCGGCTGGAGGAGATGGTCCGCCACGCGGCGGCCAGCTCCCCCTTCTACCGGGAGCGCTACGCCGGCATCGGCCTCGGGCCGGCCGGCCCGGTCGAGCTCGGCCAGCTGCCGACCGTCGACAAGGCGACCGTGATGGACCGCTTCGACGACCTGGTCACCGACCGGCGGCTCACCCTGGCCGCGGTCGAGGCCCACCTGGACGGCCTGGCCGGCGACCAGCTGCTGAACGGCCGCTACCGGGCCATGGCCACCGGCGGCAGCACCGGCCGCAAGGGGGTGTTCGTGGCCGACCGGCTGGAGTGGCGCCAGTACCTGGCCGGGTTCTTCCGCTGGAACCACTATGTCGGCCTGAAGCCGCGGCTGCCGCGGCGGGTGCCGATCGCCTCGATCGGGGCCGCCAGGCCGCTGCACATGACCTACCGGATGGCGGCCAGCATCGACGTCGGGCTGTACCGGGTCCTGCGGCTGGAGGCGGCCACCCCGCCGGCGGCCATGGTCGAGGCCCTGAACCGGCACCAGCCGGAGTTCCTCTACGCCTACGGGTCGGTGCTCGGGCTGCTCGCGGCCGAGCAGCTGGAGGGCCGGCTCCAGATCAGCCCGGCGGCCATCGCCAGCTCGGGCGAGACCCACACCGACGAGCTTCGCGACGCCATCCGGGCCGCCTGGGGGACCAGCTCCTTCGAGCTGTACGCCATGACCGAGGCCGGCATCCTCGGCTCCCACTGCGAGCGCCACAGCGGCATCCACCTGTTCGAGGACCAGGCGATCGTCGAGGTCGTCGACGAGCGCGACCGGCCCGTCCCTGACGGCCAGCTCGGCCACAAGCTGCTGGTCACCAACCTGGTCACCCGGACTCAGCCGCTGATCCGCTATGAGGTCTCGGACATGGTCATGATGGCCACCGAGCAGTGTCCCTGTGGCCGACCGTTCCGGCTGCTGGCCGGGGTCGAGGGCCGCAACGACGACATCCTCCACCTCCCGGCGGCCGCCGGGGGCACGACCGCCGTCCACCCCCTGGCCCTGCGCACCGCCCTGGCCGGCATCCCCGGCCTGTCCCAGTACAAGGTGGTCCACGACGCCGACGGCCTGCACGTCGGGGTCGCCCTGCGCCCCGGCGCCGACCCCGCCGAGGCGGTCCACCTGGTCACCACCCGCCTGGCCGCCAAGCTGGCCGCCCAGGGCGCGACCCACACGACCGTCCAGGTCGAGCTGCGCGACACCCTCCAGGACGAACGCGACACCGCTGGCAAGTTCAAGCTGGTCGAGTCGCGCCTGCCGCGCCCGGCAGCCCGCGTCCCCTAGATGAGGGAGAGCTGGTCGCCGCTGGCCGGCTGGGGCCGGCGGCGGGCGGTGGCGCGGGCGTGGTCGAGCAGGGCCGCCTCGAGGTCGGCCAGGAACGGCGACGGCTCGACCTCGCGGACCGAGCCGCGCCAGGCCCGCCGGCGGGCGTGGGTCAGGTACAGGTGCGAGCGGGCCCTGGTCATGCCGACGAAGAACAGCCGCCGCTCCTCGGCCGTCTCCTCGGGCGACGGCTGGGGGCCGAAGCGCAGCGGCAGGAGCCCGTCCTCGCAGCCGGCCACGAACACCACCGGGAACTCCAGGCCCTTGGCGGCGTGCAGGGTGAGCAGCGAGATCCTGTCGGCCCGGGGGTCCCAGGTGTCGACCTCGTCGCCGAGGGCCAGCTCGGCCAGGAACCGGTCCAGGTCGTTCCCGCAGCGCGCGGCCAGGGGGGCGAGCAGCTCAAGGGACTCGGCCGGGTCGCCCTGCCCGGCGCCGGTGCCCTCGGCGATGGCCGTCGCGGCCGCGGCCAGGCGCGCGGAGATAGAGCGGCCGGTGGCGGTGGCCCTCCCGGGCCCGGAGGGCCGCGCCGGGGTGCCCGCGGGCCCGGTGCCGCCGGGGCCGGGGTCGCGGAGGGCGCGGACCAGGGCGCGGACGGCCGGGCGGTCGAGCAGCCGGTCGTGCGAGCGCTTCTGGAACGGCATGCCGGCCCGGCCGAGCGCCTCGGCCAGCGGCCCCGACTGGGCGTCGGTCCGGTAGAGCACGGCCACGTCGGCGAACGACAGCCCGTGCTCGGCCCCGCCGTCGGCCCGGCCCGAGTCCAGCGACAGGAACGACGCGCCGCCCAGCAGCCGGTCGATCGTCTGGACCACGAACTCGGCCTCGGCCAGGTCGCTGGCCGCCTGGTGGATGGTGATCCGGGCCGGGGCGTCGGCACCGGCCATGGCGGCCAGCTCCCGCCCCGCGACCAGGGTCGAGGGCGCGATCGCCTGGAGCGCCCCGGCCACGATGGCCGGGCTGGAGCGGTAGTTCCGGGTCAGCCGCACGGTGGTCGCGCCCGGGAAGTCCTGGGCGAAGCGGAGGAAGAAGCCGACGTCGGCGCCCCGGAAGCCGTAGATCGCCTGGTCGGGGTCGCCGATCACGCACAGGTTGGCGTCCGGGGTGGTCAGCAGCCGCAGCAGCCGGTACTGGAGCTCGTCGACGTCCTGGTACTCGTCGACGGCCACGAACCCGAACCGCTCCCGGTACCTGGCGGCCAGGCCGGCGTCCCCGGCCAGCAGCGTCACCGGCAGGGCCAGCAGGTCGTCCAGGTCGACCAGGTCCAGCTTGCGCATGGCGGCCTCGTACCGGGCCAGGGGCCCGGCAACCGCCGACGGCTCGGCATCCAGGTCGGGCCACCGCGCCGCCCTGGCCCGCTTGCGCCGCACCAGCTCGGGCAGCAGCCGCCTGGCCTCCCGCTCCGGGCAGCCGAGCACCTCACCCAGCAGCTCCAGCCGCTCCCCCTCGTCGGCGACCCGGAACCCGGGCCCGAGCCCCAGCGCCTCGTGCTGCTCGCGGAGGATGCGCAGCCCCAGCCCGTGGAAGGTCGTCACCAGCATCCGCCGGGCGTCGGTGGACACCAGCTCGTCCAGCCGCTCCTGCAGCTCGGCCGCGGCCCGCCGGGTGAAGGTGATGGCCAGGCACCGCTCGGCCGGCATCCCCCGCTCGACCACCAGATGCGCCAGCCGATGGGTCAGCGTCCGCGTCTTCCCCGTCCCCGGTCCCGCCACCACCAGCAGCGGTCCCGGCCCCGCGCCGGCGGCAACCCGCTGTTCGGGGTCGAGCCCCCCGAGGATCCCCACCGGTTCCCCGTGGGGAGGTGGGGGGGTGTGGACAGCGGTGGGCACCGTTCCCGGCTCCCGGTTACCCTCCCGTTCTGGGGCCCCAGACTTCGGTGGGTGGGGTTCCGGCGTGCCCGGGGCTGCAGCCGGGAGCGCCGGGACAGCCGGGAGCGCCGGGATGTGCGGGGTGGGGGAGGGGGAGGGGGACACCGCCGGTACCGGGTCGGGCTCGAACAGGGTCGCGGTCGGCGGGGCGGTACGGAGCTCGTCGGGGGTGAAGACCCGGATGGTGCCGTACTCGCCGTCGTAGCCGGCGTCGCGGTGGACGGCGCCCCGGCGGACCCGGTCGACGGCCTCGGCGACCAGGGGCTGGCCGGCCTTGGCGATCTCGTCGGTCGGGATCCGCTCGAGGATGTCCAGCTCGGGGCCGAGCTGGTCGACCAGGCCGGTGACCACGGCGGTGACCGCCTTGCTCCTCGGGCCGACGCCGAGGACCTCGCCGACCAGCTGGGGGAGCTGGAGGATGTTGCGGAACCCGGCCGCCCCGGGGGGCCGGGTGCCTTGGGGGCGGTCGGCCAGGGTCTCGACCCGGTGGAGGACCCCGACGGTCGGGGGCTTGCCGCAGACCGGGCAGAGGCCGCCGTTGCGGCGGGTCTCGGCCGGTTCCGTGCGGACGTCGCACTTGCGGTGGCCGTCGAGGTGGTACTTGCCCTCCTCGGGGAAGAACTCGACGGTGCCCTCGAACCCCTCGCCGGTCTCAAGGGCCCGCCGGATGGCGTAGTAGTCGATCTCGGTGTCCAGCACCGTCGCCTCCCGGCCCAGCGCCGGCGGGGAGTGGGCGTCGGAGTTGCTGACCAGCCGGTAGCGGTCAAGGCCCGACACCCGCCAGCACATCTCCGGGTCGGCCGACAGCCCCGTCTCCAGGGCGAAGATGTGGCCGGCCAGGTCGGCGTAGCAGTCCTCGACCCGGTCGAACCCCGACTTGGAGCCGAGCACCGCGAACCAGGGTGTCCAGACGTGCGCCGGGACCAGGTAGGCGCCGTCCCCGCTCTCCAGGGTGATCTCCAGCAGGTCGCGCGAGTCAAGGCCAAGGATCGGCCGCCCGTCCGAGGCCAGGTTCCCGATCCGCTCCAGGGCCGCCGTGCAGCGGGCCGCCGAGGCCATGTCGGGCATGTAGAGCAGGTGGTGCACCTTGCGGGTCCGCTCGGCCCGCTTGTAGATGGTGGAGATCTCCACCGACAGCATGAACCGCACCGGCCCCCGGCAGCTCGCCGGCAGCCGCGCCTCCACCGACCGCTCGACGTCCTCCCGCAGCCGGAACAACCCCGGCCCGGCCGGCACCAGGGTCGACTCCAGCTCCTCGAACCACTTGGGGTGGGTGAAGTCGCCGGTCCCGATCACGCTGATGCCCTTGCGCCGCCCCACCAGGGCCAGATGCTCCAGGTCACAGTCCCGGCTACAGGCTCTCGAGAACTTCGAGTGAATATGGAGGTCGGCGTAGAACGGCGGCATGGCCCGAACCTACCACGCCCGTCCGTCAGCTCTTCTGGGCGGTAACTCTGGGTCCGGTGGGATAGAACGGTAGGTGAGCGCGGGGGAGCCGCGGGGTCGACCATCGGACTGGGGATGAGTGCCGGGATGGGCATCGTTCGGGATGTGGTTCCGCGGCGGTGCGACAGCCTGATCCCGCCTGGGCCTGCGCCAAGGCGGTTGACGAGGTGGCTGCTCCAGCACCGTGTCGGGGAGGTCGAGGGCCCGGAGGCGAAGGAGACGGCGGCCGACCAGCACCAGTGGTGGCAGGTGATGTGCCTCACCGGGGTGGACTACTTCTCGACCCTGAGCTACCTGCCGGGGATCGCGATCCTGGCCGCCGGCGCCCTGTCGCCGCTGGCGACCCTGCTGATCGTCCTGCTGACGCTGTTCGGGATGCTGCCGGTGTACCGGTGGGTGGCCGCCGAGAGCCCGCACGGGCACGGCTCGGTGGCCATGCTGGAGCGGCTGCTGTCGTTCTGGGGCGGCAAGCTGTTCGTGCTGACCCTGCTCGGCTTTGTGGCCACCTCCTGGATCATCACCATCACCCTGTCGTCGGCCGACGCGACCGCCCACATCGTCGAGAACCCCTTCACCCCCGGGTTTCTCCAGGACCAGCGGGTCCCGATCACGCTGGTGCTGCTGGTGGTGCTGGGCGCGGTGTTCCTGGCCGGGTTCAGCGAGGCGGTCAGCATCGCCATCCCCCTGGTCGCCATCTACCTGCTGCTCAACGCGGTGGTGGTGGCCGCCGGGCTGGTCCAGATCCTGACCGACCCTGGGCAGCTGCCCGCCTGGCGGGACGCGCTCGCCGCCGCCCACACCGGCCCCGGCGAGATGCTGCGCACGGCCGTGCTGGCCTTCCCCCTGCTGGTCCTCGGGCTGTCGGGGTTCGAGACCGGCGTCAGCATGATGCCGCTGGTCAAGGCCGGGGGCGCCACCGAGGAAGAGCGCCTGGCGGCGCGGATCCGCAACACCCGCCGGCTGCTGACGGTGGCCGCGGCCATCATGAGCGTCTACCTGCTGGCCACCACCTTTGTCACCGCCGTGCTCATCCCGCCGGCCGAGCTCCAGGAGGGCGGGCAGGCCAGCGGGCGAGCCCTTGCCTTCGTGGCCCACCAGTACCTTGGCGAGGGCTTCGGCACCATCTACGACATCAGCTCGATCCTCATCCTGTGGTTCGCCGGCGCGTCGGCGATGGCTGGGCTCATCAACATCGTGCCCCGCTACCTGCCCGGGTACGGAATGGCGCCCGAGTGGGGCCGGGCCGTGCGGCCGGTGGTGCTCGTCTACACCACGCTGGCCGTGCTCATCACCATCCTGTTCAAGGCCGACGTCAACGCCCAGGCGGGCGCCTACGCCACCGGGATCCTGGCCATGATGGTCTCGGCCGCGTTCGCGGTGACCATGGCCGCCCGGCGACGGGGCCGGCGCCGGGCGGCGCTGGGGTTCGGCCTGGTCACCCTTGTCCTGCTGTACGCCCTGGCCGACAACGTGATCGAGAAGCCCGACGGCATCGCCATCTCGGCCGGCTTCATCCTCGGCATCGGGGTCGTCTCGCTCGTCTCCCGGGTCTGGCGCAGCACCGAGCTGCGGGCCAGCCGGATCGAGTTCGAGGACACCGCCAGGGAGCTGATCGCCGCGGCCATCGCCAGCGGCGGGCTGCACGTCATCGCCAACAAGCGCCAGGCCGGCGACGCCCTCGAGTACGCCCTCAAGGAGCAGGAGCAGCGCGCCATCAACCCCATCCCCGCCGACGCCCACCTGCTCTTCCTGGAGATCACCGTGCAGGACCCCTCCGACTTCTCCCGGGTCCTCGAGGTCCGTGGGGTGAAGGTCGACGGCTTCCGCGTCCTGCGGACCGACAGCCCGGTCGTCCCCAACGCCCTGGCCGCCGTGCTGCTGTGCCTCGGCCAGATCAGCGGCCTGCGCCCCCACTGCTACTTCCAGTGGGCCGAGGGCCACCCGCTGGGCAACCTGCTGCGCTACCTGCTGTTCGGCGAGGGCGACACCGCCCCGGTGACCCGCGAGGTGCTGCGCGAGGCCGAGCCCGACCCGGCGAAGCGGCCCGCCATCCACGTCGGCGGCTGAGCGGCCGGCGACTTACTCGGTTCAGTCTTCCGGATCTGGTTGCCTTCCTAGGTATTGACGTATCCTGCTGGGGATGCTTTCATCCCTCTACTTACACGGTTCAGTAATCAGAGGGGACCGCCGTGGGGAGCGACCGGGACATGCTGCTGCTCGACGGGCGGCCCTGGCTGGGGGCCAACTTCTGGTCGCGGACCGGTGGCCCGCTCATGTGGCGCAGCTACGACCCGGCGGTCATCCGTGAGGAGCTGGCCGTGCTCGCCGGCCACGGGATGAACCTCACCCGGTCCTTCTGCTACTGGCCCGACTTCCACCCCGAGCCCGACCGGCTGGACGAGGAGATGGTCGAGCGGCTGGCCGACTTCCTGGACCGGCACACCGAGGCCGGCATGGCGACGGTCCTCACCTTCATCGTCGGGCACATGTCGGGGGAGAACTGGGACCCGGCCTGGCGCCAGGGGCGCGACCTGTACGGCGACGTCTGGATGGTGGCCAGGCAGGCCTGGTTCGTGCGCCAGGTCACCGAGCGGCTCGCCGGGCACCCGGCGGTGGCCGGGTGGCTGCTGTCCAACGAGATGCCGATCTACGGGGGGCCGGCCCCAGCCCCGACCGTGACCGCCTGGGCCGAGCTGCTGGTGCAGGCCGTCCGGGCCGGGGGCGGCACCCAGCCGGTGTCGCTGGGCGACGGCGCCTGGGGCATCGAGATGACCGGGGTCGACAACGGCTACTCGATCCGGGCCACCGCCCCGCTGATCGACTTCGTCGGCCCGCACGTCTACCCGACGGAGAGCGACCGAGTCCGCCTCCACCTGGGCCCGGCCTTCGCCTGCGAGCTGGCCGGCTTCGCCGGCCGGCCGGTGGTGCTCGAGGAGTTCGGCGTCAGCACCAGCTTCGCCTCCGCCGCCAACGCCGGCCACTACTACCGCCAGGTGCTGCACACCAGCCTGCTGGCCGGGACGACCGGCTGGATCGCCTGGAACAACACCGACTTCGACCACCTGGCCGACCAGGACCCCTACCGCCACCACCCGTTCGAGATGCAGTTCGGGCTGACCGACGCCACCGGCACCCCCAAGCCCCACCTGGCCGAGGTCCACGCCTTCGCCTCGCTGCTGGAGGCGGTCGACTTCCCGGCCCTGGCCCGGCCGCCGGCCGAGGCCGCCCTGGTCGTGCCGTCCTATCTGGAGCACGCCTACCCGTTCACCGCGACCGAGGACCGCACCTTCGTGCTCGACTCGCTTCGCCAGGCGTACGTGGCCGCCTGGGAGGCCGACGTGGCCGTCCGGCCCATGCGCGAGCACGACGGCCTCGAGCCGGGGCGCCGGCTGTACCTGGTCCCGTCCACCAAGGCGCTCACCGCACCCGGATGGCGGGCGCTTGAGCATTTCGCCGACGACGGCGCCGTCGTCTACGTCTCCTACTCGGCCGGCGGCCACGGGGTCCAGCGCGGCCCCTGGTACGCCGGCCTCGACCGGATGTTCGGCGTCGAGCATCAGCTCACCCACGGACTCGTCGACCCCATCGAGGATGAGGAGGTGGTCGTCACCTTCGTGCGCGACTTCGGGTCGATCCCGGAGGGCAGCCGGCTGGAGCTCCGCGCCGGCGGCAACCAGCACGCGCGCGTGTTCCTGCCCGTCCGCCCGGTCGCCGCCGAGGTCGTCGCGGTCGACCAGCGGAACCGGCCGGTGCTGCTGGAGCGCGCGGCCGGCGACGGCGGCCGGATGGTGCTGTGCACCTATCCCTTGGAGCAGCTGGCGGCGGCGACGGCCCGGGTCAACCCCGAGCCCACCTGGCGCATCTACGACGCGCTGGCCACCGTGGCCGGCCTCAGCCGTCCGGTGACGGTCGAGGACCCGCGGGTCATGGCCGCCGAGCTGCGCCATCGCGACGGCCGGAACTTCGTCTGGCTGGTCAGCCAGTCAGACCACGAGGTCACCGTCAAGCCGACGGTCAAGGGCCGCCTGGCCGACCTCGACACCGGGCAGCCCACCGAGGAGGTCACCCTCGACGCCTTCGGCGTCCGGGTCCTGCGGCGGCTGCCCTGAACCCCCGGTGGGGTCCCTGTCAGGAGAAAGGGGACTGGAATGCGAGACAAGCTCAGGATGGCGGTCGTGGTCTCGGTGGTGTGCCTGCTGGTGGCGGCGTGCACCGGCAACGACTCGGGCTCCGGGTCGTCCGGGCAGGGACAGCCCGCCGGCGGGGTCCCGACGGCCAGCCCGGCGTCCTACCCGCGCAACGAGACCCTCTACACCAGCGGGACCCAGTGGGGGCCGCCCTCCAACTGGAACCCGATCATGGACTGGCAGTACGCCACCGGGACCGAGGGCCTGGTCTACGAGAACCTGTTCCTGTACGACCCGCTCAAGGACGAGTACAAGCCCTGGCTGGCTGAGAAGGGCGACTGGACCAGCAAGAACGTCTACGAGCTGACCCTGCGCGACGGGCTCACCTGGAGCGACGGCAAGCCGCTGACCTCCGAGGACGTCGTCTTCACCTTCGAGCTGGGCAAGTTCGAGTCGGTGCCCTACCACAACCTGTGGAACTGGCTGAAGAGCGCCGAGGCGGTCGACGCCCGCACCGTCCGGTTCACCTTCTCCCAGGCCCTGTACCAGGAGTGGGGCAACCACCTCTACAACCGGCCGATCGTCCCCAAGCACCTGTGGGAGGGCCGCTCGGAGAAGGAGGTGGCCACCGGGGCCAACGAGAAGCCGGTCGGCAGCGGACCCTACCTCTACCAGACCCACAGCCAGGACCGGATGGTCTGGGTGAAGAACGACAAGTGGTGGGCCAAGGACAAGCTCGGCCTCGACGTCAAGCCCAAGTACATCGTCGACATCGTCAACGGCAGCAACAACGTCGCCCTCGGCCTGGTCCTCCAGGGCGGCCTCGACCTGTCCAACAACTTCCTGCCCGGGGTGGCCACCCTCGTCCAGGGCGGCTACGGCGTCCAGACCTACTACCCGAGCGCCCCCTACATGCTGGCCGCCAACACTGCCTGGCTGGTCCTCAACACCAAGAAGAAGCCGATGGACGACCCGGCGTTCCGCAAGGCCCTGGCCTCCGCGATCGACACGCCCAAGATCGTCAGCGGCGTCTACGGCCGGATCGTGTCGGCCGCCAACCCGACCGGGCTGCTGCCCAACTGGGACAAGTACGTGGACAAGTCGGTGGTGGACAAGCTCGGCTTCGGCTACGACCCCGCCAAGGCCAAGGCGCTGCTGGCCGCGGCCGGCTACAAGGACACCAACGGCGACAAGTTCGTCGAGGGCCCGGGCGGGTCCAAGATCGAGCTGAACCTCATCGTCCCCAACGGCTGGACCGACTGGATGGAGTCCATCCGGGTCATCGCCGAGAGCGCCAAGGCGGCCGGGATCAAGGTCAACACCGAGTTCCCCGACTACGCGGCCCTGGTCGACGCCCGCAACAAGGGCGACTTCGACATGGTCATCAACAACGAGAAGCAGGTCTCCAACTCGCCCTGGGAGTACTACGACTACATGTTCCGGCTGCCCGTCCAGGACACCCAGAGCACGGCCAACTTCGGCCGCTACGAGAACAAGAAGGCCTGGGACCTGGTCCAGCAGCTCGACAAGACGCCGGTGGACGACACCGCCGGCATGCAGAAGATCACCTCCCAGCTCCAGCGCATCCAGCTCACCGACCTGCCGGTGATCCCGCTCTGGTACAACGGCCTGTGGTCGCAGGCCAACAACACCGTCTGGACCAACTGGCCCTCGGCCAAGGCCGACGCCAGCCACTACCTGCCCGCGACCTGGCGCAACTACTTCGAGATGGGCAGCATCCTGATGCTGACCGAGCTCGAGCCGGCCAAGCAGTAGCAGCCCGGACAGCCGTCACGGCGACGAGGAGCTGAGGATGCGCCGGTACTTCGGGCGGAAGCTCGGCATCTACGTCCTCACGTTCTTCGTCGCCGTGACGGTCGACTGGATGATCCCGCGGTTCATGCCCGGCGACCCGGTGCAGACGATGCTGTCGCGGGCGTCGCTGCGCCCCGAGGCGGCCCAGTCCATGGAGGCCTACCTCAACAACGTGTTCGGGCTCGACGTGCCCCTGTGGCGCCAGTACCTGAGCTTCTGGGGCGGGCTGGTCCGGGGCGACCTGGGGGTCAGCGTCTGGCTGTTCCCCCAGCCGGTGACCGGCGTGATCCTGCGGGCCGTCCCCTACACCCTGGCCCTGCTCGTCCCGGCGATCCTGCTCAGCTGGTGGGCTGGCAACAAGTTCGGCGCCCTGGCGGCCCGCCGCACGTGGCTCGACAACACCGTCCTGCCGGTCGGCTACGTGCTCACCGCCACCCCCTACATGTGGCTGGCCATCCTGCTGGCCTGGCTGCTCGGGTCGGAGGCGGGCTGGTTCCCGCTGTCGGGCGGCTACAGCTTCTCACTGGCCCCCTCGTGGTCGGCCGAGTTCCTGGCCAGCCTCGCCTGGCACTGGTTCCTGCCGTTCCTGTCGCTGTTCCTGGTCGCCTTCGGCGGCTGGGCCATCGGCATGCGCAACATGGTCATCTACGAGCTCGAGGCCGACTACGTCCACTACCTGGAGTCGCTGGGTGCCTCCCGCCGGCTGGTCCGCCGCTACGCCTTCCGCAACGCCCTGCTGCCCCAGCTGACCGGGCTCGCCCTCGCGCTCGGGGTGCTGGTCGCCGGGGCACTGGTCACCGAGATCGTCTTCTCCTACCCGGGCCTGGGCTACCTGGTCCTCCAGGCGGTCAACAACCAGGACTTCTTCCTGCTCCAGGGTGTGTTCCTGTTCATCGTCCTCGGGGTCCTTGTGGCCAACTTCCTGATCGACATCGCCTATGTGGTCATCGACCCGCGCACCCGGACCGGGATGCGAGGTGAGGGGGCATGATCCGGGGCCGCCACGAGTTCCTGTACTTCGCCGGCCGCAACCGCAAGCTGGTCGCCGGCCTCGCCGTGGTCGTCGGGTTCCTGGTCGTGGCCGCCGTCGGCCCGGCCCTGACCGACTACGGCCCCAACGACTACGTGGGGCCGGCCAGCCAGCCCCCCTCGACCGCCTTCTGGTTCGGGACCACCACCTTCGGCCAGGACGTGTTCGCCCAGTTCACCCACGGCCTGCGCTCGACCTTCCTGGTCGGGGTGCTCGGCGGGGGGCTGGCCGGGCTGATCGGCATGCTGATCGGCTTCACCGCCGGCTACCGGGGCGGGGTGGTCGACGAGGTCCTGAACATGGTCACCAACGTCGTCCTGGTCATCCCGACCCTGGCCGTCCTGCTCATCGTCGCCGCCTACCTGCGGGTCCGTGGGGTCATCCCCGAGGCCATCTTCATCGGGCTCACCTCATGGCCGTGGGTGGCCCGGGCGGTCAGGGCCCAGACGTTCTCGCTGCGGTCGCGCGACTTCGTCGACCTGGCCCGGCTCAGCGGGGCCGGCGGGCGGGCCATCATCGTCCGCGAGGTCGCCCCCAACATGAGCTCGTACCTGCTCATGACGGGCATCCTGCTGTTCGGCGGGGCGGTCCTGCTGGCCGCCACCCTCGACTTCATCGGCCTCGGCCCGACCAGCGGCATGTCGCTCGGGCTGATGATGAACAACGCCGTGCTCTGGAGCGCCCTCCAGCTCGGCATGTGGTGGTGGTTCGTCCCGCCCGGCCTCGGCATCACCGCAATCGTCGGGTCGCTGTACATCATGAACGTCGGGCTGGACGAGGTCTTCAACCCCAAGCTGCGGAAGCTGTGAGGACGATGACGCTCAAGGTCGACAACCTCCAGGTCTGGTACCGGACCATGCGCGGCGACGTGCAGGCCCTTGACGGGGTCAGCTTCTCGGTCGGCGACGGCGAGCTGGTCGGGCTGGCCGGCGAGTCGGGCTGCGGCAAGTCCACCCTCGGCAAGAGCCTGGTCCGCCTGGACGGCCGCATGCGCCATGTCGGCGGCACCGTCGAGCTGGATGGCAAGGAGCTGCCCATCGGGGACTCGGAGCGGATGCACGGCTTCCGCTTCAAGGAGGTCTCGATCATCCCCCAGTACGCCATGAGCGCCATGAACCCGACCCGGCGGATCGGCCGGATGGTGGCCGAGCTGCTGGAGTCCCGCGGGGTCCGCTTCGACGGGATCCGCGACGAGCTGCTGCGCCGCCTCGAGCTCGTCGGGCTCGACCCCGAAGTGCTTGACCGCTACCCGATCGAGCTGTCGGGCGGGATGAAGCAGCGCATGGTGATGGTCATCTCGACCCTGCTCAACCCGTCGCTGCTGGTCGCCGACGAGGTCACCTCGGCCCTGGACGTCTCCAACCAGAAGGCGGTCGCCGAGGCCCTGGTCGACTTCCGCGACCGCGACTATGTGAAGAGCACCATCCTCATCACCCACGACCTGTCGCTGGCCTACCAGGTCGCCGACAGCATCATCGTCATGTACGCCGGCAAGCTGGCCGAGAAGGCCCCCACCGACTCCCTGGTCACCGCCCCCCGCCACCCCTACACGCGGATGCTGATCGGGGCCCTGCCCGAGGTCGGCGTCCGCTACGACACCAGGCGGCTCACCGGCATCCCGGGCAGCCCGCCGTCGCTGCTCGACCCACCGACGGGGTGCCGGTTCCGGGACCGCTGCCCGCTGGCCTTCGACAAGTGCGTCGAGCAGCCGCCGTTCCTCGAGGTGGCCCCGGACCATGCTGTCGCCTGCTGGAAGGCGTCCTGAGCCATGCTGCGCCTCGATCACGTCTCCAAGAGCTACCGGGTCGGGACCTTCGGGGGCCGGGAGCTGGCCGCGGTCCGCGACGTCAGCCTCCGGGTGGAGCCGGGCGAGGTCGTCTCCCTGATCGGCGAGAGCGGCAGCGGCAAGAGCACCATCGGCCGCATGATCCTGCGCCTGACCGCCGTCACCAGCGGCACGATCACCTTCGACGGCACCGACGTGGCCGGGCTCACGGGGAGCCGGCTGCGGGCTTACTACGGCAACGTCCAGGGGGTCTTCCAGGACCCGTTCAGCTGCTACAACCCCATCTTCAAGGCCGACAGGGTGCTGGAGCTGCTGCGCGAGCCCTACTTCGCGGGCCTTGACGGCCGCCAGTGGCGGGCCAAGGTGGAGAGGGCACTGGAGGCGGTGCGCCTCGACCCCGGGCAGGTGCTGGGCAAGTACCCCCACCAGCTCAGCGGCGGCCAGCTCCAGCGGATGCTGGTGGCCAGGGCCCTGCTGCTGGACATCCGGCTGCTGGTGGCCGACGAGGTCATCAGCATGCTCGACGCCTCGACCCGGGTCGACGTCCTCAACCTGCTCGGCGACCTCAAGGCCAGGGGGCTGGGCATCCTGTTCATCACCCACGACCTGTCGCTGGGCAACTACATCAGCGACACCGCGGTCATCCTCCACCGGGGCGAGGTGGTGGAGACCGGGGCCACCGACCGGGTGTTCGACGATCCGCAGCACCCCTACACCCGGTCGCTGCTAGCCTCTGTGCCACAGCTGCACCGCAAGTGGGACCGGGACGAGCGGCGGCTCGTCAGTGAGCCGGCAGGGGAGGGTGGCGGGTGACCAAGCGGGCCACCATCGCCGACATCGCCCAGCGGGCCGGGCTGTCCAAGGGCGCCGTCTCCTACGCCCTCAACGGCCTGCCCGGGGTGTCGGAGTCGACCCGCCAGCGGGTCCTCAAGCTGGCCGCCGAGATGGGCTGGCGGCCCAACAGCGCCGCCAGGGCCCTGTCAGCGTCCCGGGCCGGCGCCCTCGGGCTGGTCATGGCCCGGTCGGCCAGCACGCTCGGGGTCGAGCCGTTCTTCATGAAGCTGATGTCGGGGATCGAGAAGACCCTGGCCGCCCGCTCCGCCGCCCTGGTCCTGCAGGTCGTGCCCGACCACGACGCCGAGGTCGAGGCCTACCGCCGCTGGTGGGCCGAGCGGCGGGTCGACGGCATCTTCCTGATCGACCTGTGCATCGAGGACAAGCGGGTGCTGGTCCTGGAGGAGCTGGGCCTGCCCGCGGTGGTCATCGGCGGCCCCGGCCACCACGGCCGCCTGCCCGGGGTGTGGAGCGACGACGGCAGCGCCATGGCCATGGTGGTCGAGTACCTGGCCGCCCTCGGTCACCGCCGCGTCGCCCGGGTCGCCGGGCCGGCCGGCCTACTCCACACCGAGCTCCGCACCCGCGCCTTCGAGGAGGTCGCGGCCCGGCTGGAGCTGGACTCGGCGGTCACCGTCGCCACCGACTACATGCCCGAGCAGGGGGCGCAGGCGACCCGCCGGCTGCTGTCGGGCGCTTCGCGGCCAACGGCGGTGATCTACGACAACGACGTGATGGCCGTGGCCGGCACCTCGGTGGCCCACGAGATGGCCGTCGACGTCCCCCAGGACCTGTCGATCGTCGCCTGGGACGACTCGGTCCTGTGCCAGATCGTCCACCCGCCACTGACCGTCCTCAGCCGCGACATCATGGCCTATGGGGCCAGGGCCGCCGAGCGCCTGCTCGCCCTCCTCGACGGCGAGACGGTCGGCGACTTCGAGGACGCCATGCCCCGGCTGATCACCCGCGGCAGCACCGCCCGGCCGCCCACCTGATCGGCCCGTTCGCAGGGTGACCAAGCCGGCCGAGCCGAGGGACCGGCGGTACGCTGGCGGCCATGCGCTCCCGCCTCGCCGCCGCGCTCGCCGTCGCCCTCGTGTGCCTGGCCCTGCCGGCGTCGGCCCAGGAGGTCGAGGGGGCCGAGGTGGCCCTGCGGCTCGAGGACCCACGGATCTACGAGTCGAGCGGCCTGGCCCTCAGCCGGCGTCACCAGGCGGTGGTCTGGACCCACAACGACAGCGGCGACGAGGCGCGGCTGTTCGCGGTCGGCCCCGAGGGCCGCACCCTGGCCACCCTCACCCTGGCCGGGGTGGAGGCGCGCGACTGGGAGGCACTGGCCGCCGGCCACGACGACCGGGGCCGGCCGGCCCTGTTCGTCGGCGACATCGGCGACAACCAGGGCGTCTGGCCCGACGTGTCGGTCTACCGGGTGGCCGAGCCGGCCCAGCTGCGCGACGCCACCGTCGCGGCGGCGCGGTACCGGCTCCGCTACGCCGACGGCTCCCACAACGCCGAGGCCCTACTGGTCGACCCACGCAGCAACCGCCTGTACGTGGCCACCAAGGAGGAGGCCGGCGGCGGCCTGTACCGGGCCCCATCCCCCCTCCGGACCGACCAGCTCAACATCCTGCACCGCGTGGCCAGCGTGCCCCCGGTCATCACCGACGGCGCCTTCGCCCCCAACGGCCGCCTCTTCGTCCTCCGCGACTACCAGGGCGCCCACGTCTATCGAGCACCCGGCCGCCGGATCGGCTCGTTCGAGCTCCCCCTGCAGTTCCAGGGCGAGTCCATCACCGTGACCGCCGACGGCCGCTCGGTCCTGGCCGGTTCGGAGGGCCCGGACAGCGAGGTCTGGCGGGTCCCCCTGCCCGAGTCGGCCCTCGCCAAGGCCACCCCGACAACCCGCCCCCCACCCGCGACCTCAGCGCCGGCGACCCTCGAAGCGCGGGGGAGGGGAGCGACCCCGTTCCTGGTCGCGGCCGTCGCCCTGATCCTGGTGATCGCGGTCGCCGCCGTCGCCGTGATGACCCTGCGCCGCCGTTCCTAGAGCCTGTGGGCAGGCCCACGCCTGTGGGGCAGCCCCGAGCCTGTGGACAGCCCCGAGCACCCCACCCGGCTGTGGGTTACCCTCCCGTTCGGGGGCTCCACGAACCCGGGGATGGGGTCCGGCGCGCCCTTGCGCGGTGGCCTGTCACAGCGCGATCCCCGGGTAGAGGGGGAACCGGTCAAGGAGGTCGGCGGCGCGGTGCTTGGCCTGGTCGCGGGCGCCTGCGTCCAGCTGGTACTTGGCCTTCGAGTCGGGAACGGGCTGGGTGGACCCGAGGACGGTGTGGACGATGGCGGCGACCTCGCGCATCTCGTCGGCGCCCATGCCGAGGGTGGTGACGGCCGGGGTGCCGAGGCGGAGGCCGCTGGTGTACCAGCTGCCGTTGGGGTCGAAGGGAATCACGTTGCGGTTCAGGGTGATGCCGGCCTCGCGGAGGGCGGTCTCGGCCTGGCGGCCGGTGAGGCCGTAGGGGCGGGCGTCGACCAGGAGCAGGTGGTTGTCGGTGCCGCCGGTGACCACGGTCGCGCCCTGCTGCTGGAGGGCGTCGGCCAGGGTGGTGGCGTTGTCGACGATCCGCTGGGCGTAGTCGGCGAACTCCGGTCGTGACGCCTCGGTCAGGGCGACCGCCTTGGCCGCCATGATGTGCCCCAGTGGTCCGCCCAGGACCAGCGGGCAGCCGCGGTCGACGGTGGCGGCGAACTCCTCGGTGCACAGCACCATCCCGCCCCGCGGCCCGCGCAGGGTCTTGTGGGTGGTGGTGGTGACCACCTGGGCGTGGGCCACCGGGTCGTAGTCGCCGCTGAACACCTTGCCCGCGACCAGGCCGGCGAAGTGGGCCATGTCGACCATGAGCACGGCCCCGACCTCGTCGGCGATCTCCCGGAAGATGCGGAAGTTGATCCTGCGCGGATACGAGCTGTAGCCGGCCAGCAGGACCAGCGGCCGGAAGCTCTCGGCCTGCTTGCGGACCTGGTCGTAGTCGAGCAGCCCGGTGGTCGGGTCGACGGTGTAGCGGGCGATCTCG
>Ga0126308_10000099_pt1 | contig 20977 bp, 19 predicted proteins | sample Plot55_FD_92533 | JGI IMG/M metagenome (GOLD analysis project Ga0126308, IMG submission 92533) | Serpentine soil microbial communities from UC McLaughlin Reserve, CA, USA - Plot55 | ecosystem: Environmental > Terrestrial > Soil > Grasslands | place: USA: UC McLaughlin Reserve, Lake County... | reverse complement strand
GCTGGACCCGCCGGCCGTCCGGTTCGTATCCCACGGGTTATTGCATTGCCCGTAGTCCGGGTGCACGAACCCGTAGGCGAATTCCAGCATATTGTTCTTACCAAAGACGACCGCGCCGGAGCTCTTTAGCACCGTGTAGACGCTGGCGTCGTAGTCAGGGACGTGATCTTTCATGATGCGCGAGCCTACGGTGGTCCGGATTCTGTCGGTCATGAATATGTCCTTTATTGAGACGGGAATGCCGGTCAGCTTGCTCGTGGGTTCCCCCTTCGAGAAGAGATCTTCCGCTTCCTTAGCCTGTTTCCTCGCCTCCTCGGGGAGCACAGTGACGAAGGCGTTGAGCTTCGGTTCGAGTTCCTCAAGCCGTTCAAGTACGGCTTCGAGAACCTCGACCGGCGAGACTTCCCTCTTCTCGTACAGTGCGTGCAGGTCGTCTATGGACGAGCGCAGAATAACCCTGGACGACTCACTCTCAGACACCTCTTCCTCGCTCTCGTTTGGTCATGCGGGCCGCCACTGGCGCTTGTGCCGACTCTTGGCCCTCAGGGATTGTACTCGGGCTCGGCGGCCTCCTTCGTAGTGAGGCGCTCGCTTTCGTCCCGGAAAAACAGTGCCAGGGTCTCCCTCGAGACGGGCTTGGTCACCAGGCTCCCCAAGAAGAATCCCAGGAGGCTCACAGGGACGCTGACGTAGACGGGGTTCAGGCCGAACGGGTTCCCCAGGAGCAGCCACGCCGCCGCGATACCTATACCGCCCACCATGGAGACGATGGCCCCGACGGCCGTGCCGCGCTTCCAAATCAGGCCGAAAAGGGTTGGGACCGCGAACGCGGAGCCGATCAGCACGGCAGCGTTGATCCAGATCTGCTGGATCAGGGGCAATGGGTTGAGAGCGAAGGGTATCGGGATGATGCCCATGACGAGCACGATGGCTCTGGTCAGATTCACCTGTGCCCTCTCGGAGAGCTCTATCCCCATCACCTGCTTAATGATGTCGTGGGAGACCGCGCTCCCTAGCATGAGCAGCACGGCGCTCACTGTGGACTGGATGGCCGCCAGTATTGCCGCTAGGAGCAAGCCACCGAGGACGGGGGGAAGCACCTCCATCGCGATAGTGGGGCTCGACAAGTCCGGTGTCTCCAAGTTCGGGTAGAGGATCCTGGCGCTCACCCCAACAAAGGCGACGGAGACGGCGATGATCATCTGGAAGAACAAGGCGATGCCGACAGCTCGCCGGATCGTCTTGTTGTCCCTCATCGAGTAAAAGCGGATGGCGATTATCGGGTACCCGATCAAAAGGATAAAGAAGGAGAAACCAACAGCAAAGAGGGTAGTCAGCGGCATCCCGTTTGTCACGAGGGAGGGATCGACCGAGGCCAGCTTCTCGTTCAGGGCGACGAAGCCTCCCGCCCGGCTCACCGCGATGGGAACCGCTATGGCGAATCCAAAGGCAAACACGAGCATCTGCAAGAGGTCGGTGTAAGCGATGGCGAACAGGCCGCCCAGGACCGTGTAGAAGATAAAGACTGCCGCGATGATCAGCACGCCCGCCGTCTCGGGTACACCGAACGCCACGTTAAGTACGTAGGATCCGCCCACTAGCTCTGCGACTATCGTGAGGCCGAAAGCGAACAGCAAGACGATAACGGCTATGACCCGGATAGGCTTGCTCTCGTAGCGGGTCCCTAGTAAGTCAGGGATGGTCAGCGCTCCGCGGGAGTTGAACAAGGCTTTCATTTTCGGAGCCATGACCAGCGCCATGATCACCCAGGATGCCCAGATAAACAGCCAGATCCAAGAATAATTGTACCCGAGATTGTAGTGAAAGCCCACCGATCCAATTGCCGTGCCGGCGCTCATCTGCGTGGCGGCCAGAGTGGCGCCGCCCACCAGCGCGCCCAGCGTCCCCCCGGCGGCGAGGTAGTCCTTTTCGTTATGGATTCGTCGCCTCATGTAGAAGCCAATACCGATCACGGCGAGCAGATAAAGGATAAGAACGGCAACAGCCATCAGTCTTCGCTCCTCTCTGCCGTAGCCTCTTCCCTACTGTTCATCCTCTCCGTCACGACGAAATAGACCAGGATGAACAGGATCATCACGACCCAAATCATCCAGTCGGATATGGCCAAACCCAAGAACATACTCTCTGCATCCTTCCCTTTTGCCTGATCAGCCAACTTCCGTCCAGGTGCTCCCTACCAAGGGTACGACTCCGAGTATCGGCGGCCTTTTCTCACCATAAGGTCCGCGGACGACTCGACCTCTCCTGAGGCGATCTTGGGAGGGGTCATGTAGGCAAGCTTGGAGTGAACGAGACCGGCTCCCACCAGAGCCTCGGCCATCTTCAGTGAAACCCTGCCCGGGTTTATCACCGGCACACCCAGCGTCTCGGACATCTCCTCGGCGACGCCCAAAAACCCCATAGACATGCAGCCCAATATCAGGGTGTCCGCACGGTCCTCCTCGATCGCCTTACCTCCCTCCTCGATTAGCCTTTTCACCGTCTCGTCCCTGTCGCTGGTGAGTGCGAGAACCAGGGTCTCTATCGCCCTCACGGAAGCCAGCTTCTTGCCTACACCGGTTTTCTTAACCAGGTGCTCAAGGGCGTTGACGATGCTGGCGGTAACGGTGATGATGGAGAATTGGTGACCACACGTCGCAGCGGCCATCACCCCCGCTTCGCCCGGCCCGACCACGACCATTTCCTTCGTCACCTCCCTCGCCGCGTCGAGGCCCGGGTCCCCGTAGCACCCCAGGATCGCGGCGTCGTACCCCGCTTTTTCCGCCTCGAGGATCTTCTCTACGGTGTTCGGTATGCTCAGGTACTCCTCATAGAGGGACTCGATCGACGCCGGTCCCTCGTCGACGTCGACGATGTCCACCTGCGTATCGGAGGCGGCGTACTCGCGGAGCACTGACAGGCGGCGTTCCAGCTCTGCGTGTCCTTCTACCGTCCGGCTCATAGGACCGGGCAATACATAGACAACCCTCATTGCTCTACACCCCTTCCTCTCGGGGTACCGTTTCTCGGGCCTGACGTATGGCCCAGACCACGCGGTTCTGGCCGCGGGTAAGATGAGTCTGCAGCACGTTGTACCTGTGGCTACCTTTCTCCAGTCTTTGCACCTCGGTCGCGGGAGCAAGGTCGGGGAGAGGGGGCATGTCCAGCGCGGGATCGTGACGGAACTTGCCGCGCCGGGAGAAATTGATCGGCACGAGTATCCGCGCTAAACGCCGGATCTTCTCGTTCACCTCTCTCACCCGAGGATCGGTTATGCTCAAGTCCTCCATCCCGCCGGTCGTCTCGCGGAACTTAACCAGGTCCTCGCGGAGTCCCTCCGCCTCTCTGAGGGCGGGGCCGAGGTCGAAGTGCTCCCCCGCCGCTTCCTGATACCCACGGATGGTGGCGGCGAGATCATCCGCGGTATTCGCGAAGTCGAAGGGATGAACTGGTTCGTTGACGGCCCTGAACACCGCGGCGGTGTAAAGCCTTATATCCTCGATGAGTCTGTCGAGGTCGGCTATGTCGAGCAAGTCATCCTCCGTGTGCCACTCGATGTTTCCGCCGCACCCTCCAACCGGGTAGTAGCCCTTTTCCTCGACTAGTTCTTCCGGCATCGTCGAGGAGAGCATGAAGAAGGACGTGATCCCGATATTGTTGAACGAATAATCCCCCGCGCGCAGGGGCCTGGTGCCCACGCCCCTCTTGCCGAGCACATCTCGGACGACTCCCGTGCAGAACTCGTCCGTCTCGCTCATCCACATCATGTGCTCGTAGGAGGTGGCCCAGCGACAGCCAGGCGAGTCACAGTTCACCTGCGCTATGCAATTCTCTTCGAGGTCCAGCCCACACGTATCCGCGAACCAGGTGGATCCGGCGTACCTGCCGTAGGAGTGCCCGGGCCAGATGGCGATGCGGACGCTCCTTTTTAGCTCGTCGCGGTGCTCGTGAAAGACGCGCGCCATCTCGAGCAGCGCCGCATCGCCTGTGGCGTTATCCCCTATGCCTTCGTGCCAAGAATCGAGGTGGCCGTGGAGCAGGACGTACTTGTCGGGCTCTTCGGAGCCCTCGATAAAAACGTCGATCAGGGGGCAGGGATACCATCCCTTCTCCAGCTTAGTTCTGAACTGCGTCCTTACCGTTCCTTGTTCGCAGAGCCTCGACAGCTCCCGACCGTCCGACTTGTTGATGGCGAGGACCGGGATCCTGGGTTCGCCGCCGACGTTGTCTAGGTCGGGAGAGCCCCAGATGGTGGTGCAGATGCCCTCGTGGATGCGCTCCCCTGGGCTTATGAAGACGGCTGCCTTCACGCCCAGAGCCTCGAACTGCGCAACCTTGCCGGGCATCGGGAAGCCCTCGGTGAGTACCACCTTCCCTTCCAGTTCTTCGATGTCTTCCTGGATATCACTTCCGAAGATGTCCCCAATGCCCGTGGCGAAGCCCGTGGAGACGAATACGAGCTCGCCTTCGACCCACTCATCTTGTGTAGAGACGGAGAAGGATGGCGTCTTGACTCGGAACTCCTTCTCCGTGGGGCTCACCACTCTGAGGCCGGCCCTCCTCGGCAGGCTCAGGTAGAGCGGCGGGGTGTGGATCTGATAGGGAACACCCAACTCCTCCAGACGATCGGTGATGAAGGCCGCTGCCACCCTTTCGTCAGCGCTGCCCGACTCGCGCACCAGCGTGGCGAACTTCTCCAGCAATGCGCTGGGCAGTCGACGGTCGATATCCTTGAGCAGAGGCTTCTCTAGGCCGTTAACGACGCTTCGCACTTGGAGCCTCCTCCTTCCTTAGGTAGAGCGGTTCGCTGCAAGTCGGTTGGCTATGCTGGGCTGCGTACTTGAGAAGGTCCGTAAAGACCTCTCCTCCACCGGCTTGGTCGCGAGGTTGACCGCAACGGAGAGCACAGAGCTGACCACCACGTCCGGTATAACTGGATTCAACGAATCCCCACTTTCGGTCCTGTCGGCTTCTTCCTTGTGCGAAGAAAGGCGTTGCGCATAGAATGACAAGTGTAGGTATCAAGAACTAGACTTTTTTATCTTCCCCACCACCCTCTACCGTCTTGGCGGTGTTTGCCTAGGGTGTTTCCGAAACCCACGTCAGTCAGCGCCTCCGATCATGATTGCACAATAATCGGCATTTAGCAAGTATATATTGAATGATTCTCCCAAAAAATTTGCTTGCTCGAAGAAAAACTGCAATAATCTCGAGCATGGATGAGTTGGATCGACGGATCGCTGCGGCACTCCAGATCAACGGCCGAGCGAGCTGGCAGCAAGTGGCGCATGTGGTTGGTAGTTCGGAATCGACGGTAGCCCGTCGCGCGCAACGCATGATTAGCTCGCGAGAGATCCGCGTAGTCACGATCGCCGATCCTATACGTTGCGGTTTAGGATACCCTGTCCTGGTGCAGCTCAAGTGTGAGGTGGGCGCGTCGTCCCGCGTGGCTCACGCTCTGGCGGAGAGGCCCGACGTGCGTTTTCTGGTGCTGGTGACCGGTTCGTTCGATATGGTCATGGAACTGATCGTGCCTTCGCGCCGCTACCTTGGCAGCGTACTCCTCAACGAGCTCCCCACTATCGAGGGGATAAAGGAAACCACGACCGAGACCGTGCTGCGGACCTTCAAGATGTCGTACGATTGGAGCCGCGACCTGCTGGGCGATGCGAGCGTGGAGTTGGACCGGCCCGCCGAGGTTCCGGACGGCATCTCGGCTAAGTCCTACACTCTACTGGACGCCATCGATCTGCGACTGTACGATCTGCTGGTCGAAGACGGCCGCCGCAGCTTTTCGGAGTTGGCGTCGATGGCTGGGATCAGCGAGTCGATGGCCAGACGCCGCGTCGATTCCCTTCGGACGAGAGGATGCCTAGTGTTCGCCACGCTCGTCGAACCCTACCTGCTCGGGTACGACCTAGAGTGTTTCTGTTGGATACGCGTCGACCTTTCTCATCTCGAGCAGACGGCGACGGCTCTCGCCGACCGGCGGGAGGTCCGCTACCTCTCCGCCACGATCGGCTACAGCGAACTAATCTGCGAGGTGATCTTGCGTTCGCAGGAAGATCTCTACGAATTTTCTACGCGGACGCTCGGCCAACTACCGGGGGTGCGAGGCGCGGACGTGGGAATAGAGCTTCAAGCCGTAAAGCGAGCTTATCTGCGCATGGGCGAATCAGCAAACAACGAGCATCCACCGCGTGACGCCGTCAGCTCAGACGGCGAATCGGCGCCAGGTCATGAGTCGCGGGTTATGGACCGGCAGAGAGAGGAGCTCTAATGCCCAATGAGAGCCACCTGGCGGACGAACTTCACGGTCCAAGGCGGGGATCTTCGCGTGTTGGGCAGCACAAAGGAAGCAAGTATGTACGGGGAGAGACCCTGAGCCGACAATGAAGAACGCCTCCGAGACCATCCCGAAGATGCGGGCCGCCGTGATACGGGAGCATGGCGGCTACGACAAGGTACGCGTCGAGCGCTTCGTGAGGCCTTCGGTGGAAGCTCCGGACGACGTGGTGGTTCGGGTGCGAGCTTGCGCATTGAACCGCCTGGATCTCTTCGCCAGGCAGGGAATCAGTGGACCTGGGGTTCGCGCCGTGCGGCTGCCCCACATCTCTGGGGTCGACGTGGCGGGCGAGGTGGCCGAAGTGGGCCCGGAAGTGCAGGGATGGAGGCCGGGAGACCGCGTCGTCTTGTATCCGGGGCTCTCCTGCGGACGCTGTGGACCGTGCGCGCGGGGCGAGGATACCATGTGTCGCAACTACCTCATCTTCGGAGAGGATACCCACGGAGGTCTCGCGGAGTACTGTCGAATCCCTGCGGAAAATCTGGAGCCCCTTCCGAATCACGTTCCGTTCGAACAAGGTGCGGCGCTGCCGACAGCGTACACGACGGCCTGGCGTATGGTCATTACAGTCGGAGAGCTACGCCCCCAGGAGCGCGTTCTCGTTCTCGGAGCGGGGGGTGGTGTGGGTACCGCCGCCGTCCAGATTGCTCGCAGGGTGAGCGCATACGTCTTCGGGGTTGCCAGCGGAGAGGACCGCGTCCAGCGGCTGAGAGAGATCGGAGCGAACAGGCCGATCGACCGTTCGAACGAAGACTTCGAATCTGTCGTGGCTCAAGAAACCGGTGGGCTAGGCGTGGATATGGTGATCAATCCCGTTGGCGGCTCCACCTGGCGTCCAGCGATTAGAAGCTTGATCGTAGGGGGGAGGATGCTCATTTGCGGAGCTACGATCGGGGACAATCCTGAGTTGAGCATTCGAGAGATCTATCAGTCTCACAGGCAGATCCTTGGGGCTCCGCTGGGAAACCGGCGGGATTTTCGGGCTGTACTGGATCTCCTCTCTCGCGGTGAGCTAGAACCTGTGCTTCACGATACTATGCCCCTGGAGGAGGTGTCCGAAGCCCACCGTTTAATAGAGGAAGCGATGGTCTTCGGAAAAGTCGTGCTCATGTTGTGACGGTTCGAAGTAAACAATGACAATCGTCTTGACGCGGTGGAGCGGCAGAGAGTTTGAGGTGCCCATCGCAGAGGAGACATCTATAGCCGAAGAGCACTCAGATTGGCAGCTTGAGGTGGTTGGGGGTAAGGATTAGCGTGGACTTCGGCGTAACCTTCCAGACCGACCCGCCCGCCAGCCGGGTAATAGAACTGACCCAGAGAGCCGAGCGGTTCGGGTTTACCCACGCGTGGACCTTCGACTCGCACATCCTCTGGCAGGAGCCCTACGTCATCTACTCGCAAATGCTCTCCGCCACAGAGAGCATCATTGTCGGACCTATGGTCACCAACCCCGCTACCCGCGACCCAACCGTAACCGCCTCGCTATTTGCCACCCTCAACGACATGTTTGGCAACCGCACTATCTGCGGCATGGGCCGCGGCGGTTCTGCACTCAAGGTTGTGGGCAGTAAGCCGACAAGGCTCGCAGAAGTCGAGGAGTCTATTCACGTCATCAAGGAGCTAGCCGAAGGGCGGGAGATAATGGCGCCCGGCGGCACGAAGGTCCACATCCCATGGGTAAAGAACGGGAAGCTCGACGTGTGGGTGGCCGGCTACGGTCCGAAAGCTCTGAACCTCATCGGGCGAAAGGCCGACGGCTTCATCCTGCAGCTCGCCGACCCCGTGATCCTGGAGTGGACTATGAAGCACGTCCACGACGCCGCGCGTGAGGCGGGCCGCGATCCGAAGAGAATAAAGATCTGCGTCGCCGCTCCAGCCTATGTTGGAGACGATCTCGCGCACCAGCGCGAGCAGTGCCGGTGGTTTGGAGGGATGGTTGGCAACAGTGTCGCAGAGCTCGTGGCCCGCTACGGGGAGAGTGGTGAGATCCCAAACATTCTCACCGACTACGTAAAAGAGCGTAAAGGCTACGACTACAGCCGTCACGGAAAAGCCGACAATCCCTCCATCCAGTTCGTCCCCGACGAGATCGTGGACCGCTTCTGCGTGTTGGGGACGGTCGAGGATCACATAGCCAAACTCCAAGTGCTCGAGGAGCTGGGTGTGGACCAGTTCAACATCTACCTCATGCACGACGCGATGGAGGAGACACTCGACGCCTACGGGGATGAGGTCGGTCGACGACTGAGCGAAGGAAGGATTGACGCATGACTCTTAAAGCAGTCTTGCGACAAGCTGATGAAACCAGCGACCAGGCACTGGGAACGCTCTGCCAGTTGGTGGCCCAGCCCAGCATCAGCACTCGTAACGAGGGAGTTCAACAGACGGCCTTGCTTCTGGAAGAGATTATGGAGGCGGCTGGGATCTGTACCCGGCTCCTCCAGACAGATGGGCAGCCAGCAATCTACGGTGAGATCGCGGGTCCACAGGGAGCACCGACGGTTCTGTTCTACGGCCACTATGATGTACAGCCCCCGGAGCCGCTAGAGCTGTGGCATACACCTCCCTTCGAGCCAACGATACGAAGCGGACGAATATACGGACGGGGCGTGGCGGATAACAAGGGTCAACACCTGTGCCACATATTGGCGGTACGTGCGTGGCGGGAGGCGGTTGGCGAGCTACCGGTCACGGTAAAGTTTCTTATCGAAGGCGAAGAGGAGATGGGCAGCCCGCACCTTGCGGATCTCGTTCGCGATCAGCGTGACCTACTGCGGGGGGATCTTGTCTATACTTCAGATGGGGGCATACATCCGTCCGGGCGTCCAGCTGTGTACTTCGGCGTCCGCGGGCTCCTGTACGTCGAGCTGGAGATACGTGGCGCCAACGCCGACGCCCACTCGGGCAACAAGGGCAACGTCTTGCCTCAGCCCGCTTGGGAACTCGTCGATCTCCTGCACTCGCTGCGTGGACCCGACGGAAGAGCGGCATTCCCGGGATTCTACGACGGCGTGCGTTCGCCGACTCCGAAGGAGCAGACCATGCTCCAGGAGATCCCCTTCGACCGGCAGAGTTTCCTCGCAGAACATGGACTCGATGAGTCGTCTATAAGCGACGGCGTGGACTACTACCGCCGACTCACCTTCGAGCCGACTTTCAACATCGCCGGTCTGGCAAGCGGATACACTGGCGAGGGAATGAAAACCATCATACCCGCACGAGCCGTCGCTAAGATCGATTTTCGCCTGGTCGCCGACCAGGATCCCGACGCCGTGTTCGAAGCTCTCGTACGCGCCGTTGCCAAGCGGAACCCGAGAGCCGAGGTAAGACAACTCGCAGCGACACCCCCTTCGCTGACCGATCCATCACTGCCAGCCAGCGAAACGGTCATTGGCGCGGTGCGTGACAGTTGGAAGGTCGAGCCCGTGGTCTCCGCACTGGGCGGCACACTCCCCGACTACGTCTTTACGCAGATTCTGGGCATACCATCGGTAATAGTTCCTTATGCCAACCATGACGAGCACAACCACGCGCCCAACGAGAACCTTCGCCTGGACTGCTTCTTCTCCGGCATCCGCACTACGCTACACGTCCTGGACGCACTCGGGGTCTGGTCCACCAAAGACGCTACGTAGGCGATCTTCTTCCCATCCTTGCGGTCGACGGTCTCGTCTATGATCGGAGCGCCGCTTTCATTCGGGGCCGTTTAGGATCGTCGAGCAGAGGCTCGACGAGAGGAACCACTGCAGACTCTGAGCCTCTTTGCACTGCGCTTCGACTACGGGCTCGATGTTGGCCAGGGCGGTAAGCGTCTCGTGACCTTCGGCCGGAAGCAGGAGTCCCTCCAGGCAGCGACGGAAGCCCCGACGTCGGGCGCGAGTGCGGAAGAGGTCATCGAAGCGGGCGACGTACCCCTCCCAGAGACCGGCTGAGGGCTCTACAGTCATTCATCTGGTCGTGGCGGTACCTCCTCAACCGCCATTGGACTTTGAGCCTTACCCTACTTCAACAAGCTGCCGCTAAGTGCCGACGGTCGTCGGTCAGGAGATTCGTGGCCCCGGCAACGGCGGCATGCAGGATGGGCAGATCCGTCTACGGCAGGTTCGCCTTCTCTATCTCGGGGTGCTCGACCAAGTCGGTGAGGATATCGAAGATCTTTGCCGAGTTGAGAAAGTCCGCGAGATCTTCACGCTATTCGGAACGTTCGAGATTCTGCCAGGCTTCCTCGGACGGATACGAGGAGGTTAAGAGAGCGGCGTCCGGCAGCCTCCCAGAAACGCCTCACCTCGGCGTCCTTGGGACAGGCCGCAGAGACGAGCAAGATACGTTCTCGAGGTCGGACGTCCCCAAGTTACCGCTTCCTTATCGGCAACGGCTGCCGGGCGAGTACTCTCCGTACGCGCGTCCCTCGCGGAACTGCTCCGCGACCCTGTCGAGCCGGTCGAAGGCGACCCCCATACGCGACAACTCGTCGACCCACCGCTCCAGGCCGAGCATTCTGTGGCCGCGCCCGATGACCTGCGGGTGGAAGGTGGCAGTTGCGACCCCGTTCTCGAAGTCCCTGAGCATGTAGAGAACGTCGTCGGTCCAGTTCTTGAATACCTGGTCCGGAGAGCGCAAGCCGGGCATCAACAGGCCCGGCATCCTTAAGTACTCGAAGTGTGGATAATCGTCCAGAGACCAGCTCACGGGTAGCTCCACAAGGGTTGTGACCTTGCCGAAACTTACGGGACCGTCGGGCGGCACCTCATCCCCTGTCCGGCAGTAGAACACGGCGTAGTCGTGGCTCATAAGGCTGCTATCGTAGACGAGACCGAGCTCGAGCAAGATCTCGAGTGTATGGGGAGATAGGTCCCACGCTGGGGCCCGAAATCCCTTCGGGGCATCGCCGATCAACGATGACACCACGTCATGGCTCCTGCGGAACATATCCCGCTCTTGCTGCTCTTCCAGGGTCACCACGTTCTCGTGGGCGTATCCGTGCAGGGCAACCTCGTGCCCGGCTTCCACGATCTCACCACACGCTTCAGGATACGTCTCGACGGTGTGGCCGGGGATGAACCAGGTACTAGAAAGGTTTCGGTCGGCCAGCAGGTTCAGTATCCGCGGGACCGCGACCGTCCCGAATTCCCCGCGCGAGACGGGCGTGGGCGTGTACATGCCCCTCGACATCCATAGGGACACCGCATCAAAGTCGAAGGTCAAACAAACCGTTCCACGAGCCATGGATCTCCTTTTCTTCGGTTGGCTATCTCGGACAATCCGTCAGCGATCATGCGCGCGCCGCATACGGCGCTCCCCGATTCAAGAGAGGGCTTTCTACCTCGCGTACAGCTTGGTCAGGCGTACGCTCTCGTACTCGTGCTCGCACGGCTGTCCCTTGGCGATGCCGAACTTGCCCTCGTCGAGGTCCATGACGATCGAGTACACGGTGCAGATCCTGTCGTACGCGGGATCCCGCTCGTCGACGTGGCGGCAGATGCCGTTCGGGTAGCTGTAGTGGTCCCGGAAGACGTTGCACAGATCTTCCTCGGTAACCGTCCTCGACTCGAGCTTCCCTTCCAACATGTGCCGGGCCCGCTCCGGCCGCAGCAGGGTAAGGGCCGACTGTGCCTTCTTCTGGTCGTACACTGGAACCTGCGTGAGGAAGTGGTTGGAGTGCGTGATGAGGCCGTCCCTGGGAAGCAGATAACCGAAGTCCCCAGGGACGGCCTCCAGGTCGATCGCCTCCCCGCCGGCGTCCGCTATCAGGAAGTTGCCGGAACTAACCCGCGGGTGGTTGACTGCGGCCCGGTTGGCATCGGCCATCGTACGCGACTCCAGCAGCCCCCTGAGCAGCACATGGTAGGGAACCCCTTCGCCGCCGACATCTCTGTCGGAGACGAGCAGGTTGGCGCAGAGCCCCAAACCCGCGGAGTTCAGGCCGTTCTTCGCCAGCATGCCGGCCTCGGCCAGGGACAGCACAGTGAATCCGTCGGGCTCACGGGTGGCAACGAGCAGCGTCACGTCGCCTTGCTCGGGGTGCCAGTCCCAGTTCGTCCCGAGCAGGGCGTGGCCAGACTCTGTCCGCGACGGCAGCACCGCCAGAGAAGTACATCCTTCTTCCTGGGCCGGTACGCTGTATATGATCTCAGTTCGGGCGTTCAGCGCGAAGACGTGCTCCGGCCTCTGGCCGGAGCCCTCGGCAATCCCCTCTAGCATCTCACCGATGGAGGCACTGTAGCCGTGCGTCACGCCCCGATAGATCCCTCCCCAGCGCAGGACCTCGGCGCCGGAGAGCCCGAGCACGTCCCCGAAACGCCTGAGGTACTCCTCGAGGTTTCGGCTGATGAGCTCGGACACGACCCTGCCGTACTCGACGCCCATCTCCCCGTGCGTGCCGCTGAGGGCCAGTACCGGTAGCGTAGCTAACCTGTCCATGATGAACCTCGCTATACTCGTCGACGTTTTCCGGCGTCCGGATAAGGGCTGGGTTCGAGAACGAGAGCCACGGCCGCTCCCTGGGCTTCCTGTTCTATTAGAGGGCGCGAGCTGGGGCTACCAAGCTCCTCGTCAGAGTTGCAGAAAAGAACAATCGGTCCCTCGACGCCGGCAATCTCCCGGAGAGCCCTCACGGCCCAGAAACCCTGTACAAGGCCGCCCTTCATATTGAAGATGCCCGGCCTCGTGACAATGCCCTCTCTTGCTTTGAACGATGTAGTCATTAAGCGTTCCCGCAGGCCATACTGTATCGTAGTGGCCTAGCAGGATAGATGGGTAGGTCTCCGTCCCTCGTTGCCCCAGCGGACACGCACGTGGTTTCCGGAAACTTCCGCGGGTAAGACTTGGCCCCGCCACCCGCCACGGTGGTGGCATAGTCTGAGAGGAAGTGGGCGAAGTCGTCAAGAAGTTCCTTGTCTGTCGAAGAAGTCTCCCTCTTAACGAACAATTTGAGGTCCTCGAGCATCTTATCCTGCTGGTCTCGGAGGAATCCCAGGAATCGGTTTGCCTGCTGGCAGCTCATTTCTCGATTGTTCTCATTTAGGACTCGACATACCAGTGCTGACACGATAGATTATAATACGTTTCGCACAAGCGAAGGGAAGGAGCAAACGGTGGCGGTTGGCGTGGACAGGTCGACGGCGAAGAGAGCAGTGGTCGTAGGTGCTGTTGGAAATCTGCTAGAGTGGTACGACTTCGCGGTGTATGGGTTTCTGGCATCGACGATAGCGACTCTCTTCTTCCCCTCGGATAATAGGTTGGCCTCCCTGCTCGCGAGCTTTGCCGTCTTCGCCGTGGGGTTTTTTGCGCGTCCTCTCGGCGGATTCATCTTTGGACACTACGGCGACAAGGTGGGGCGCCGGACTACGCTCGCCGCGTCGATAATCCTCATGGCCACAGCCACCTTTTTGATCGGCCTGCTACCGACCTACGCTCAGGTGGGGATCCTCGCCCCCATCCTGCTTGTCGTGATCCGGGTGATCCAAGGCCTCTCCGCCGGTGGAGAATGGGGCGGGTCGGCTTCTTTTCTGGTGGAGTTCGCTCCTGAGTCGCGCAGGGGATTTTACGGCAGCTGGCAGCAGTTCACCGTCGTCGGCGGCTTCCTGCTCGGATCCGGCATCTCCGCCCTGCTGTCGTCCGTGCTCTCGGAGGACGCTTTCCTCTCCTGGGGTTGGCGGCTGCCCTTCTTGTTTGGCCTGGTCCTGGGGGTGGTGGGCCTGTACCTGAGGCTTTCCTTCGCCGAGGACACACCCGAGTTCAGGAAAATAGAGATCCACGACGAGGTGGCCAGGGCGCCCATCCTGTCCACCTTCCGGAATAACCTGTCGGCGATGCTGACCAGCATCGGGTACACTTTCCACTCAACAGTAGCCTTCTACATCTTTCTGTCCTACATGCCGACCTATGTCTCCGAGCAACTCGGCCTACCGCTCTCCCTAGCCCTAACCTCCAACGCCATCGGGTTGGTGCTCCTCATAACGCTCATACCGATGATGGGGGCATTGTCCGACCGGATCGGGAGGAGGCCCTTGGTGGTCGCCTCTTCGATCGGATTCGCGGTTCTAACGTACCCGTTGTTCGTGCTCATGTCTGACGGCGGGTTCCTGATTGTCCTGGTTGTGCAGTTGATCTTCGCCGCGATGTATGCTCCGTTCTCAGGTCCTACACCGGCAACGATGGTGGAGTTGTTCCCTACGAACGTGCGCTACAGCGCCCTCTCTGTCAGCTACAATATTGCCGTGGCGGCGTTCGGAGGTACCGCGCCGTTCATCGCTACCTTCCTGATAGCACAGACCGGTACCGATCTTGCGCCTACCTTCTATGTCATCCTGGCCGCGACGGTTACGACCCTGGTGATCTGGAGGATGAGAGAAACCTCCAAGATTCCGCTACGGAGCACGTAGGCGGGCGTCCTCGTGCGAGACGCGAATCTACAGAACAAGACCGCCGTCGTGACCGGCGCAGCTAGCGGGATAGGCCGGGAGTTGGTCCTCGTCCTCGCGCGTGGCGGCGCCAGCGTTCTGGGGGTGGACAGAGACGAACCCGGGCTACGGCAGACGTGCTCTATGGCCGGCGTCGACCGTGCGTTCCCGCTCGTTGTTGACCTGCTCGAGCCAAGCGCGGAGGATCGGATCCTCAAAACAGCCGTGGAGTCTCTGGGTAGCCCTGACCTCTTCGTCAACTGCGCGGGCATTTTCCCTTCCACGCCGGCGCTCGGAATCTCCGCCGAAGAGTGGGATCGTGTTCTGGACCTGAACCTGAAAGCTCCCTTCCTGTGCTCCCGGGCTTACGCTGCCCACCGCATAGGAGCAGAACTTCCCGGCTGCGTGATTAACATCGCTTCGACCGCGGCGGTGGTTCCACGTCCCGGTATAGCCCACTACTCCGCGTCCAAAGCCGGTCTGGTCATGCTGACCAGGGCCCTTGCTGTCGAGTGGGCAGAGCACAGGATCCGGGTCAACGCTGTGGCTCCGGGCTTGACCGAGACACCCGGCGTACGAGAGCTGGTGAGCACCACCGAGGGTCGATTAGAACATGAAGGAAAGTTAAAGATGGTTCCGTTGGGGCGCGCCTGTGAGCCGCGCGAGGTTGCTCGGGTCGTGCTCTTTTTGGCGGCGGCCGGTTCAGCCTACATAACCGGGGAGACGATCTTCGTGGACGGCGGCTATTCTGCGGGGCGCATGGTGCCAGTGTAGTTTCGACGGTGACAGATTATCACGTGTAAGGAGTGGAGCAATTGGACCGAATTTTATCCTTTCTCGGAGAGCAGCGGGAAGAGATGATCGCTGACCTTCGGCGGTTCGTTGAGCTCGAGACACCCTCTACTGACAAGAGCTTGCTCGACGGGTTTGCAGAGTTCCTCGCGGGTTACGCGGAGACCACCGGAGGTCTGGCGGAGGTATTGGAGAACGAGGCAGGCGGAAACCACGTGCGGGTCAGATGCGGCGGCAATGAGCCTCCCATAATGCTCTTGGGGCACTTCGACACAGTCTGGCCCGCGGGCACAATCGAGACTATGCCGTTCTCCGTTCGGGACGGAATCGCCTCAGGGCCCGGGGTGTTCGATATGAAGTGCGGCCTCGTGCAGGGCTTCTGGGCCGTACGGTCGCTCCGGGAGGCTCTGGGCATCGAGAAGTCGGTAGTCTTCCTCTGTAATTCGGACGAGGAGCTCGGGAGCCCGAGTTCTCGGACCCTGATCGAAAGCGAAGCCAGGACGGCTTCTAGTGTTTTGGTCCTCGAGCCAAGCTCCGACGGAGCCCTGAAGACTGCCCGCAAAGGCGTTTTGAGGTTTCGCATTAGGGCCACCGGGAGACCCGCGCACGCGGGGCTCGATCCCTCCGCCGGGATCAGCGCCATCGACGAGTTGGCCCGGCTGACGCTCAAGCTTCACGGGTACTCCGATCCCGATGGGACGGAGACGACGGTGAACGTTGGGGTGTTCAAGGGGGGAACGCGCTACAACGTGGTAGCTGCGGAGGCTTCTGCAGAGGTAGACGTCAGGGTAAAGACGCAAGCGGAAGCCGAACGCATGATCAGGGTCGTCTCTGGGCTAAAGCCCCATCGCCCCGAGGCTCGCGTGCGGGCGGAAGGGGGCATGGTCTGGCCGCCCATGGAGCGCAGCAACAAGACTGCGGAGCTTTTCCAACAGGCACAACTACTTGCGCGCGAGATCGGGATCGAGCTGAGGGAGATCTCGGTGGGAGGTGCCAGCGACGGCTGCTTCTGCGCTGCTCTGGGGGTACCCGTCCTCGACGGTCTGGGAGCGGTAGGCGGTGGCGCCCACGCCGTAGACGAGCACATCGAGGTGGCGAGCATGGTCCCACGCACGGCGCTGGTGGCGCGGTTGCTCGAGACCGTGTAGCCGAAGGTCAACAGCCCAGGTGCGGCGCCATGTTGCCCGGTCGGCGGCAGAGTAGGTGAGTACATAGGGAGGTGCCGAGCAGATGACGGAACTGAGCGGTGTGGAGAAGCTTGTGGTCGACTCGGTATCCCGGGAGCGGCTTATGACGGACACGGAGTCGCTGTCCCAATGGGTACGTCTCTCAGGCTCCGAAGAAGAGCGTAGAGCCTTTGACTACGTAGAGGATGCTTTGCGTGGGATGGGTCTTGAGACAGAGCGCCACATGGGAAGGGCATACGTTAGCCTGCCTCAAGCCGCGCAGCTCGAGGTCGAGGGCAAGAGCGTACGCGCCATCGCGCACTCCATGTCCACGAATACTCCCGAAGGAGGACTGGAGCTACCCCTGATCTATTTGGGAAGTGGAACGGACGAAGACTACGCTGTCGAGGGCGTGCGGGGCAAGATCGTGCTGGTGGACGGCATGGCCATGCCCGCCAAGGTCCAGCGGGCGGAACGGGCCGGTGCTGCCGCTTGTGTGTTCGCCAACGCCGACGAGCACGTCCATGAGATGATCGTCTCCGGGGTCTGGGGCTCTCCCACGCCTGAGACCCGCGCTCGGTTGCCACGCATACCTGTGACGTCCGCAGGCGCTGCCGAAGCAGAGAGCCTCCACGCGATACTCAGGGAACATCCGGACGCCACCGCCCGCCTGGTGACGATAGTAGACACAAGGTGGACAGAGATCCCAACCCTCATCGCCCAGGTGGACGGGACTGTGGAGCCGGACAAGCTCGTTCTCTTCTCTGGCCACATCGATTCCTGGCACTACGGCGCCATGGACAACGGCAGCGCCAATGCAACGATGCTGGAGACGCTCAGGGTGTTGCTGCCGCACAGGGCCACATTCCATAGGAGCCTGCGCCTGGCTTTCTGGTCCGGTCATTCTCACGGCCGGTACGCCGGTTCCACGTGGTACGCGGACAACTTCTGGGAGGACCTGCACGACAACTGCGTGCTGCACCTGAACGTCGATTCGACCGGGGGGCGTAACGCCACGGTTCTGACCGAGGCGCATGCGATGGCGGAGACGCGGGGTTGCGCCGCCGACGTCATAAGGGAGCTTACGGGGGTGGAGTTTACCGGGACCCGCTTCGGGCGGGCGGGAGACCAGTCTTTCCTGGGACACGGCATCCCCTCGCTGTTTATGTCCCTCTCTGAGCAACCCCCTGCCGAAGGCGATTCTGCCGGCGGTTTCGCCGAGTTGATCGGTGGACAGGGGGGAAAGAGCGGCGGCCTGGGCTGGTGGTGGCATACAACTGAAGACACGATGGATAAGATCGACCCGGAGCTCCTGGTCCGCGACACGCAAATCTACGCCGCCATCGCCTACAGGTTCCTATCCTCGCCGGTAGTGCCTCTTGACGTTCAGGCTGCCGCGGAGGACTTGCTCGGACATCTGCGGGAATGGCAGAGAAGGGCCGGGGAGAGGTTCGATCTCGCCTCCGTCGTCGCCCGTGCGGAGGAGGTCGCTGACCTGGCGGATCGGTTGCAGGAGCGACTCGACGCCGACGCCGAGACGATGAAGACAGACCTGGCTAGGCGGATCAACGAACTTCTTAAGCGCGCCGTGTCAGCGATGGTTCGCCTCAACTACACCCGGTCAGATCCCTTCGACCACGACTCGGCTCTCAGCCAACCGCCGGTGCCCTCGCTCGCGCCGGTGGATCGTCTGTTGGATGCGAAGCCGGGTAGCGATGCGGAGAACGAGATCCTTACGCTGCTCGTCCGCCGTCGAAATCGTGTCCTGTACGAGCTGGCCGAAGCGCGTCGCGCACTCAGGGACGGCATCGATGTGCTTGCGGACGGGGGCTCGTACTGAGCGGCAGCTTTACCCTGGTATCAATCGGCGACCTTGCCCCGCTTTACCCTTCCGCTTACTACCGCAGACGTGCCCGCCGACAAAGCGATAACGCTTCGCGCCGATCCGGACATAGCCCCCTCGCTGCGGGAGAAGGGTATAGACTTGGCGACGGTGGCGAACAATCACGCGCTCGACTACAGACCGGAGGGGCTTGCCGAGACGATAGATGCCTTGAGGAGCGCCGGGATCGCCGCGGTAGGCGGAGGGGCCGACCTGGAGAGGGCGATGCAGCCTGCACTGCTCTCCGTCTCAGGATGCAGGGTCGCCGTCTTCGGCCTGGCGAGCACCCTCCCGCCGGGGTACGCAGCGGGGCCTCGCCGTCCGGGGATAGCGCCCGTTAGGGTACTCAGCAGATTTCGTATAGACAGTGTCACGCTTGATGAGCAACCCGGCATGTCGCCCTGGGTGGAGACCGAGGCCGTTGAGGAGGACGTAAGCCGGGCTTGCGAACGGGTCGCGGAGACCCGGGCCGAGGTTGATCTGGTGGTGGTGCAAGTACATTGGGGCATCCCGAATGGCTGGTGTGCGGCGTTTCAGGGGCCCCTTGCGGATTACCAGCGCCCGCTGGTGCATTCTCTGGCGAACGCGGGTGCCGATCTCATCGTCGGGCACCATCCGCACACTGTCCACGGCGTGGAGCGCTTGGGCCAAGCCCTCGTCGCGTACAGTCTCGGCAACTTTCTCTTTCACAGCATGGGTAAAGACGGCGAACTGACGCTGGCGAACAGCTACCCGCCCTACGATCTGGGGAGTTTGCAGACTGGAGAAGCCCTCGAAACGGTGGTGCTCGAGATCAAGGTTGAGGAGGGCCGCATGAAGGAGGCCAGATTCCGGCCCGCGCGAATGAACGACAGCGGCGAACCGGAGTTTCTGGATGGTGCCGATTCCCGGGCCGTACTTCGGCGGTTGGCTGAGTTGTCTTCTCGGTTGGACACACCGATGGAGCTATTGGACGGTAAGGCGGTTATTCGTATGTAGGATGAGGTGCACCAACTTTTCTTGAGGAGAAGCCATCGACGCAATCGGGGACGGTCTGCCTGACCTTTGACTTCGACGCCGCGTCGCTTTGGATCTCCAGGAATATGCTGACCCCGGCCCCGATCTCTCGCGGCGAGTTCGGAGCCGTCGCGGTACCACGCATGTTGAACCTTCTCTCCGAGCGCGACCTGCCAAGCACCTGGTTCATCCCGGGACACCCGATCGAAACTTAGCCGGAGGCATGCTGCGAGATCGCCGCGGCCGAACATGAGGTGGGCTTACACGGCTACGCTCACGAGAACGTCGGGATCCTCGACGAGAAGCAGGAACGAGAGATGTTCCGGAGAATCCACGGGCTCGTTGGAGATCTCGCCGAGCCCCCCGAAGGGCAATCGGGCTCCGGCCTGGGACCTCGTGCCCCACACAGCCGGGAGCCTGCTCGATCTTGGCTTGATCTACGACAGCAGCCTAATGGGCAATGATTACTCGCCCTACTATGTACGTCGGGGTTATGAGATACCTCAGGGCGCCCCGATGCGGTTCGGAGAGAAGACGCGCCTGGTCGAGATGCCAGTCAGCTGGTTGCTAGACGACTACCCGCACTTCGAGCACCTTCGGCTGCCGAACGCGATCATGCCCGGCCTGAAGACGCCCGAGGAAGTGTTCCGGAACGGGACGGAAGACATTGCGTATATGGTGCGGGACTTCACAGACGGTGTCCTGGTATTCACCTTTCACCCGCAGGTCATTGGACGTGGGCACAGGATGCTGGGGCTCGAGCGGTGGTTGGACGAGCTTACGGGCATGGATGTCGCCTTCGAGCGACTCGAGAGCGTGGCGGAGCAGTTCCTCGAGGGGCGGCACTACGGAGGGTACAAGCCGCGCCGGGGTAGACCTCGGTAGGCCATCAGGAGAAAGGGGGCGCATGGAAGATCTGAGAGATGTCCCGATTAAGATAGTCGGGGCGGGCGCGATAGGGGGGACGATTGGTGCCTACTTGGACGAGGCCAGCTACGATATCACCCTTGTCGACGTGGCGACCGAGCATGGCGAAGCCATTCGGAAGCGCGGGCTGAAGATCACGGGCGTGCGCGGCGAGAGCGCCTTCGGAAGCGGACGAGGCGACACAACCTGATACCATCGCGAGCGCAATACGGTGCAACACGGAGCAAGGCATAGAAAAGAAACCGGCCTAGGAATGCGGGTTTTGCAACCGTCTGCAAGCCCCTGCAACGCCCCAATTATCACTCGTAAAGAGATTAGGTCAGCGGTTCGAGTCCGCTCGTCGGGTCTCCTTATGCTCATAGATGAACAGCAGACTCTTCACAGAAGAAGCCCCTGGTACTCGTGTCGGCGCCTGGCAACAGTAGGGCAACAGTAGCGGCAACATTAGGCGGTATTTGACGATACT
>Ga0126308_10000097_pt1 | contig 21012 bp, 15 predicted proteins | sample Plot55_FD_92533 | JGI IMG/M metagenome (GOLD analysis project Ga0126308, IMG submission 92533) | Serpentine soil microbial communities from UC McLaughlin Reserve, CA, USA - Plot55 | ecosystem: Environmental > Terrestrial > Soil > Grasslands | place: USA: UC McLaughlin Reserve, Lake County... | reverse complement strand
TGAACCTACAATGTGAAATTTTATGCTCCCACCAAGAAGATGAGCGACTGTTATAGCATTTTCGATTTGTTTTTCTGGCGAGAAGCGAGCCACCACCAGTACTTTCAATTCTCTTGCATTAATCGGCTGGCTGTAGGCATGCAAAAAACGTTCAGTGTCTACAGGTGGATATAATACATAGGGATGCACATCTGCAAAGGCCTCTCTTATTGCTTCTCTACTAAATGTCGAATTTGTAAGTATCAGACTTGATCTTGTAATGGCACGCATAGCAAGAGACTGTGTGATGAGAGTATAGGGCTTGAAATATGCTCTCCAGAAAAGAGATTTTCGGTATTTATTGCTGGCATAGCTTGCTGTCGAACTCATTAAAAATGTGGGAAAGTGAAGATATAAAAGATAAGGTGTAGCCCCTGAGATTCTATACGGCAGAGCATCTCCATGAGTGTTAATAACAACTTCTGAATCCGTGAGATCTATTGAAGAAAGCATCGTCAATAGCCTTTGATAAATGCCAAAATAGTTAAGTTTGAAAGGAAGCAGAGACTTTATCCTTCCAATGTGTATCTTTTTGCCATAAGCCCTGTTGATGCTATCAAGGTCAGGAGGCTGAACAGTCACAAGTTCTACCTCATAACCAAGCTCGTATAATGATTCTATAGTTTCGATGGCAACCGTTGTCTCGCCGCCAAGAGTGTTCAGCGTGTGATGTATTACGACAGCCTTGGTCATGAAATGGACTCTATTGATAATAAGTAATATTACCTGTTTTTAAGGCTTCGAACACACCTGCGTTTTTGTGTGTGTGTGTTTCCTGCCTCTATCTTCAATCAAAGTAGTAGAGAGTCCTTTAGTCATTTTGATGCATAAGGCGATAGGGAGTGTCTCTCTCTAATCTGTAAGTATTGTCAATCATAATCATAATCATAATAATAATAATATCATGACAGATGCAGCGCCTCTTGTACAAGCTGTGTATGGTAGAGAAATAGAGAAGAAAAAAGAAGAGAGGAGGGGAGGCACAGATACTTCGTCTTTATCTGTGCAGATTAGTCATTCAGCCTTGTTTGCGAGCTACTTAGTCACAGAACGGTGGTGGAGTGGCGCCACTTGGTGGGAAGCAATCTACTACTTCTCCTGATGGAGTAATTGTGAACCCGTAGGGCACGACTACATTCTCCTCAATATCCAATTAAGCGGCTCGTTGTTCTGCTAGGTTAGCTGCTCTTTGGTCTTGGTCGATTATTGGTACTGCTATTTGTGTGTTGGTGTCATCTCCGAATGCAACGTTGTTGCTTAGGTCAACATCGTGAATGCTTGAATCTTGTCTTACTGTAGCGTCATTGTCTTGGTCTACAATTCCAGTAGCTTCTGCTGTAGCTGAAACTATAGCTTCAGCGCTAGAAGTGGTTGTGTCAGAGTCAGAGCCGTCAGAATGATGATGCTTCTTATGTTTACTATCATGGTCATCATCTTCTGCTGATGATGATGCATCTGCATCTGATGCTTCTGCTGCTGCTGCTACATCTTGGTCTGCGTCATTGGATTGAGCTACGGTTGCAGTGTTAGCTCCTGTGCTTAGTTCGTTAGCTTGTACGTTTGTCTCATCCTGAGAACTTTCTTGGTCTACTCTTTGATCTGCGTCCTGATCTTGTTCATTTGTTTGTTCCTGTGTTTGATCTATGTCTTGATTATCATCGCCGGATTGATCCTCAGTTGCTGCTGCCTCTTCATCGTCCTCATCGCCGCCGTCACCGAACACACTATCTAGGACATCATTTGCGATGTCCTCTCCTAGTTGTGCTCGTGCGACTTGTGTAGCGGGGGCTATTACCATTCCGGATAGGGCTGCAACAGCTATGGTTGCGAATACGATTTGTTTATGCTTGAGCATTGCTGCTATTACTGTTTCGAACATCAGCGATATCGAGTTAGGAAGGTAGTAAAGAGTTGCTAATGAAAGTTTGTGAATCTTTGTCTTCCCGTTCCTTTTTTGGGAGAAATCTATTCAGAGTGCCTTATAGAGGATAACATTTAATTTAGTATCTACAGCTTCGTAGCAAGAATGATGCCAAAAATCACAAAATTATTGTGTACCTTACTTCGTTGCTGCTATTGGACACTAATGAATCCCCGGCCTCCAAACAAGGTAATAGTTCATGACAGTAACCAAACAGATTGCGACAAGCCATGTGCAGGCAGCGGCTAGTGTGACTAGCCTAGTGCCTGATCTCGTTGATATATAGTACAAAGCTATGGCTGCAGGAATTTCAAATGGTATATCATAAAGTACCCTAGTCTGAAGTACCCACAATCCAAAAATGAGTGGAACAATTCCTGCCGAAAGGAAAATCATTAAAAATAGAGTACTAGGCTCTCGCACATTCGATTTGAGAACCCAAAATAATCCTAGTAGCAAAATTATAAAGTTGCTGAAAATTCCGCCTAGACTATCATGCATTGTCGCATTTAAGATACTCCATCGCATGCTAAGGTGTTCGATGCCAATGTTTGTCTGTGCAACTTGTATATCTCGCTCTACGCCTCCAGAAGAACCAATTAACACCACTTTAGTGATGTCAATCACAATAGATAGGAGGATGGCTGTAAGAAGCCAAATTATCCTTCTCTTTGTGAAAAGATTGGGGACTTTGCTGTCGCTGTTGCTGTCCGCCTTTTTCTTCTTCTTCTTCCATATAGCTACTAACAACAAGACCACGAGGAAGGTGCCTGAAACTGCTGCAAGTACTGTCCATGTATATATATGGATAAACAAAACTCCAATAAGCAAAGTTGAAAAGACAACTATGTCAGAAAAGCGACCCGTTCGCAAGTATCTAAAGAGAAATGCTATTGATATGTACCCGACTATCAGCGCAAGCCAGTTAGCATAAAAACCAGCATATATCCCAATTAATGTGTGAAAGGATACTGCTCCAAAAAATGCAGCGATTAGCGCTATTTTTTCACTTCTTGTAAGTTCTCGCGTCAGGACATAAAGTGCCAAAACGGTACCTGGCCCAAGAACTATTGGAAAATGTTCTATTACTTCTGAAAGATTATTATTCTCACCCCCTACAACCTGGTAAACCACAAAGAAAAATAACAACGATAGAGGTCTGTCTCCGCTCTGTCCTTGTACGGCGAATGCTTGATAAATAAGATCAGATACATTTTTTGATTTCGCTAATTCTCTAACCCAACTGACATAGTAATGAGTATCAACTCCAACATCTCTATTGTCTGGGTTTATTAAAGGATGTTGTGGAATAAGGACCAAAACAACAGATAGAATGATAGCAAGTAGTAGAAAGCCTACCTTGGTTTGTATCTTTAGCTTATTCTTATCATAATCCTCAGGTAGGTTTTGATTTATGTCTTCTTTTATAATATCTAATTTGAGAATTCTTGATGCTACTCTCTGTAGAACTTTCACAACTAGGCAGAATATTAGTGGAAAAATATAAAGGGTAGAAAAACTCGATAACAATAAGAATAGTTCATTTGCGGGATCGTCTCCAACCGAATAACCAAAAACAGGGGTAAGAAAAACAGCTAATACTGGAAAAATTATGCCTATTACACTGATAGCGACCACAGCTAGAGAGATATAGGGCCAAGTCAACTTTGCATTGAAACTAAGAAGCTCTTTCTGCCGTTTACGGTAGTAAAATAGGATAATGGTGATGATCAATGGAAGAGATAGCAAGGCAAGGATATCGAAAATTATATTATCTGGACTAATGAGTGCCAAGAGGATGCCACTAATGCCATAAGCTAGCGAGAAGTAATAGCGGATTGCCCTGTTCTTAACGGAAAGCAAGAACCACGAGGCTGCTGCAAGTATGACAATAATATAATCAAGATGTTGAGTTGTGATATACTCTTGAAAAACTGTGTAAACTGTTGCTCTATTGATAAGCGGGTAAACAAGTATTCTAAAAAAAGAGCCAACAGTATATGCATAAAAGAAAATGGACACAGTAAATGCTATTCCAGATAATATTGAGGAGATAGGCAGCCCATATCCTAGATCCCTACTGAGTTTGCTAGCGCCAATAGCAAACGAAGTCATATCTTAGGTCCTCCTGGGTCTGGATATATTAATACTACTCGTTTCAATACCCTCACCTTCAACTATGTATCTCTGCATCCAATTAGGGAATGTGAGATGAACTCAGGTGAGATAGAAAAGGAAGATGTTTTACAGCAAAGACAAATAGCTCTTCCTAAAAAAATAAGCCTAATCTCGGCAAATCTCGCTTTTTTAGCCTATAATAAATATATCACTGAGGATTTTTCTTAAATTGGCGACTGAAACATACCTTCAGCAAGCTTTAAATGCTTTTCTTCAGCAGTTGCTGTTCTCAATGACACTATCGCCGGAAGAGATAGTGATAGATAAACGTAGATCGATCCCAGAATCAACTATCTCACTAATAATTCCAATCTTCAATCAAGCAGCGAAGATTTCCTACTCGCTTAAGAAGATAAAGCAAGCAGTAGAATTAGCTTTTAGTAACTATGAACTGATCGTCGTAAATGATGGCAGTACTGATGATACATTGACTATTTTAAAAGGCGTAGCAATGACAGATGAGCATGTGCACATTATATCTTATACGCCAAATAGAGGAAAGGGATATGCAGTAAGACAGGGGGTTTTACATTCACATGGAGATGCTGTGATATTCTTGGATGGGGACTTGGATATCTCTCCCGATCTGGTAAAAGACTATGTTGAAAGACTCAGCACATCTGATTTGGTAATAGCATCTAAAAGGCACCCAGACTCCATAGTTAGAATTCCAAGATCGCGGGAGTTTTTAAGCAGAGCATTTAACCTCCTAATCAAGGTCACTTTAGGTATCACTCAAAGAGATACACAAGCAGGATTAAAGGTAGGAAAAGGAGAGATAATGCGCACAATCTTCAGAAATGTCAGTGTCAATCGTTATGCTTTTGATGTGGAGTTGCTTACCATAGCCTCTATTCTGCACTTAAAAGTTCAGGAGATGCCTGTAATAATGAAGATAGAACGTAGATTCAATACAAAAGAGATTGTAAAGATGTTTAGTGATGTAATGCGAATTTATTACAAACACAAACTCCTTCATAGATATGACAAAGAATTGATTGGATTCTCTGCCAAACTCGAACGTAACAAAGGTCAGTACCAACAAGATAATTTTGTAGCGTAGGGAAATACTATTTATTATCTCGATCCGCTGCAACTAGCATAAGAAAAAGAGGGGCAGATGAGAAGCTAAGATGCAAAAGAAGGGCTCTGCTTTGACGAATAAATTTGTTGGTCAAGGAATGCTGCTCTTTATTGATCAAATATTAATATCAATCACAAATTGGGTTTATTGGTTTGTAATTTCTAAGTTTGCGTCTACCTCAGAGATAGGTCAGGCAACCTCTGTTTATAGTCTGGTGCTTTTAATCGCAACCATATCGCAAATAGGCTTAGAATACCCCCTGCTAAGAAAAGCGTCATTACCTCGGTCGCAAGTCCTGGGAATGGCACTCACTATTGAATTGATAATAAGTTCAGGTTCGATAGGTGTCGTACTATTTCTTGCGAACACAGATATGTATCATGCATCTTTGGAGGGATTTGTTCTGATTGCTATTGCATTGCTTATTCTTTCGCCAATAGGTTTCGTTAGCCGCTACGCATTGCTTGGAATTTCAAATGCAAGAAGTGTGCTAGTCTTCGATATCGCTGCCACGGGGGCTAAATTCTTATCGGCGTATATTCTGTTATCAATAGGTTTCGGAGCTTTTGGCATACTTTTGTCGTTTATGATAGCAAGTCTGGTGGCAGCGATTACCATGTTAGCGGTCGCAGGAAGCCGATTGTCGCTTAGGCCAATACGTGACAAGAGATATGTCATTGAAGTCATTAAGGAAGGATTGTCTAATGCGCCTTCAAAACTGTCTAGGACAATAATTATAACACTTAGTGTAATCCTTCTTGCCTCTTTTGGAATAAGCGATTCAGATATAGGCATTTTTTATATTGCCATGATGCTCAGCGTCGTTGGAGCCAGCCTAGCAGCAAGTATGTCATTTACGGTTATTCCAGCATCAACAGAATCCAAAGTTGATTTATCTTCAGGCAGTTTAAGGCTTGGTTTGAGCTTTACTGCACCTATAGTTGCAGCATTAATCGTGGCACCCAGATATATCCTTAGCACCATTGGACCAGAATATGCTTCAGCAGATACCATTTTATTAGTGCTCTCTATGGGGATACTGCCAATCGCTGTAACAATGAATGCAGCATCTAAATTCAATAACCTAGGCCATTTGAGAAATATGATAGCTATAGGTGTCATACAAACAGTAGTATTCCTGGCGTCCTTTCTCATTCTCGTTCCTTACTATGGCAGCCTTGGAGCCGCATATTCAATTCTAATCGCATACACTGCTTCTGCAATATATGCAATATTTCTGTTTGAAACGGCTGAGAGAAGGTATGTTGCAAATTCTGTAGTTGCTATTATCATAGGTTGTGCTGCAGGTTATGGAATTAATTTAATGCTACATCATAGTTTACCCACAATTGTCTCGTCAGTTGTAGCGACATCAGTAGTCTTGCTCGCATTGAGAAACACTTCAGTTTCTGAATTAAGACAATTAGTTGTAACTATGATGAATCCAAGGCGGAGTCATTTATGAAAAAGAAGAGCATTCAAATGCTATATCAAATCATAAAAGATGTTACTCTTGGAGGATATACTGAATGAATTTTTACGACTTAGGATATTCCTCTGAAGGAATAACAAACACAAGTAAAAAGCATATGATGAAGTGTGTGAAATTCCTACGGAAGACATCTTCTATGAAAATCTACATTTAGGATGTGGTGAAGGATATTACGTCAGACAAGCAATAGATGAAGGTATCGACGCATATGGTATTGATATCTCTAGACGTGCATTATGGCAAAGCTCCTTAAGGCATTGTCATGATCTTATTCGGCAGCATGATCCCATGCTTTAAGCTTTACTTCGGCTTTGACAGTTATTATCATTATTTGCAGACCGGAAAAAATGTTCTTAACCTATCGCTAGATTTTAGTAGCCATCGATGGACGCTTGTCGCAGAGACACATCCACCAAATTCTCATTATCATGAGCACCGTTAGTGGTTACAGTTAGCAGCTATAGTTTAGCTAGTGGCTGTAGTTTAAATATTAGTCCATTATTTGGGATAATAACGTCAGATATTCATAAGAAGGAGCAACATAGCCAAGAAAGGCTCTCTTGTCCTAGGTGTAAGACTTCCCTAAAGCCGGGAATAAGTTCCTATGACTGCAGCCATTGTCATAAATCCTATCTAATCCGTGACGGATATATTGATTTTTTAAGAGAAGTCGATTTCTATGCAGGAGAGTTATCCCAAAATGATATGAGAAAATTAATCAAAGAAATAGACTCATTGGGATATAGTGAGGCACTAAAGCGCCTTTCTCTCAAACATCCGTATTTGAAAAGCTACATTGAAGATAAGAGAAGAGGAGATTGGATCTGTCATTGTTTTAGTAGGAATAACAGACGCTGCCTGGATATAGGTAGCGGACTTGGGAACCTCAGCGAAATGCTATCTCACCATTATGACGAGGTATATTCGTTGGAGGCAGTGCCTGAAAGAATCGAGTTTCAAAAACGGCGATTCAAGAATTTAAATGTAAATAATGTCACTATTGTAAGAGGCAATGCCCTAGAGCTTCCTTTTCCAGATGACTATTTTGACTTAGTCGTATGCAATGGAGTCTTAGAATGGGTTGGGATAATGAATACTACCAGACCCCCCCGTGAAGTTCAATTATCCTTTCTTCGTGAAGTAAAAAGAATTCTTTCTGACAAAGGTTGCTTATACATAGGAATAGAAAATAGGTTTGGCTTAGGGTTTTTCCTAGGGGCGCCTGACCATAGTGGACTGAGATACACTAGCCTTGTTCCCAGAAGTCTGGCAAACTTTCTAGTCAACAGGTATGGTCGCTCTGGAGGAGTGTATCGTGACACCTCTAGCAGAGAAAACAAAAAGGAATGGAGAGGTTATCGTACGTATACATACAGCATTATAGGTTACAACTCGTTATTTAGGGAAGCTGGATTCAAATTTAAGTCATATTGGACCTTTCCGTCGTATAACGACCCCCACTTTTCTGCTAGACTCAACGACAGGGTTGCCTTAAAGGGATTTGTGCAATACATTGGGCCTCGATTTGTGCAATACTTTGGGCCTGCTACAGTTATGCCAAAGAACAGCAGGACAGGAAGATCCAAGAGACTGTTTTCAATAATCGAGAAATTTGACAGCAGACTCTTATTATTGATTGCTAAGGCTATGGCTCCATTCTTTCTATTCTATTGTTATAAGAATGAAATTCAAGAATCTATTGATGATATCATCACTGATGCTGCACAGCTTAGGAGCTATTTTACTCACAGTGATGCCCATAACATTAGATATCTACTATATGACAGAGACGGAGGAACGCCGTCAAAGGTAGCTCAAGTAAGAAGATATTCAAATGAGATTCCGCAAGTCATCCCATATTACAATAAGGAAGTGCCTTTAGCAAAACAGCCTAAAGAAAGGATTTGGTTTGAGGAGTGGTTGCGGGACTAAATCACAAGGATTATAGAAGTATTTTTTTCAATCTATATCTTAAACCATGTATTTTCTTTATTAGGTATTATCTTGTATCTGCTGAGGAAATAAACTACTACACCAACAATAGGGAAAACTAGAAAATACTCTGAGTTGAGATTAATCAGACTACCTAACTCATCATAAGCATATAATGGCTCTGTTCGAGTAATCTTACCATCTATTACAAGATCATTGATAAGGGCAAACTTATCAGAATATTCAACTTGAAAGGTAGTCTTTCCGGTTACAACAAGGTTAGGACCTAGTCCACCTCCTCACATACACAAGAACGAGGATGAGACTCTATACGTGTTCGATGGCGACTTGGAGATACTCAACGGAGAGCATCTTGTGAGTGGCAAGCCAGGTGCATTAGCATTCGTCCCTCGAGGAACAGTTCACGGCTTTCGGTGTGTCGGAGACCACACTGGTCGAATATTGCTCGTCTATATCTTTAGAGAGGAAGACTCGCTTGCAAAAGAATAACATCATCCTCCATGAGGAGTTGTTTGAGAATAGAAAATGCATTGGCGGAGGTTAAAGATAGAATCACCTTTGGCTCCATTACGCAGATACCTCCGCTGATGAAGATTTCGATATACTGGTAGCATTCGATGTCATTGAACATGTTCATCCTAAAGACACCTTAAATTGATACGGCAAATCCGAAGAGCGTTAAAACCTGATGGGATAATATTAATTACAACTCCTTATTCCAAATTTAGTAGTTGGATATTTGATCTCACACACATAAATGTCACACCACCAAGATATTGAAATCTTATGTTCGAAGAGCATAAGTTCAAATTAAAATTGTTCTACGTTCCTTCTTTTCTCAAGTACTAAATGAGAGGTTAATTCCCATGCCTGATTCTATTGAATTCGTAGTAGAAGAGCTCTTTAGATACATGCCGGGACGTTATTACACTGGAAAAGCTAGGTTATATCTTGTAGCGAAAACGCCAAGGTACATAACTTAGAAGTAAATTCTTATCTGCAAGTAGAAATTGTAATACTCTCAGGGTTGTCTAAACACGTTAAGCTCGCACAAGTGTCTAAAATTTACCCTTAAATTCTATAGGACTGAGCTACGTACAAGTGGTGAGCCATATTAATATACATGTAATCACCCCTTCTGTAAGTCCAGGAGGCCTCTATAGAGTCGCCATCGAGGAAGCAAAATTCCTTCAAGGGCTTGGACATAATGTCAAGTTGGTTTCATTAATTAGACCGGTTAATCCTTGGACTGAGCTATTGCATGGAATTTCAGTTGAGTATCTTGCGGATTATACAGGTCCAACTCCTTTTATTTCCGAAATGCTAAATAGGAATCTTTTCCTAGCTAAAAAAATAACAAATAATACAGACATTTTCATTTGCCACAACTTGCCAGCTTGCTACTCCGTAACGAGAAGCATTAAAGTCCAAAGTGATAGGAGCAGGATAATCGCGTACATGCATGATCCTATTGAATTTACAATCACAGGAAATATTTTTCAGCTGTTTTTTAGATCTGCGTTCTTAAAGAAGATGTTTGCCATGCGCTGGTTGCGAAATATAGATGTTATTATAGTAAACTCAAGGCGGTCCCAGAGGAAGCTGGCAAAAGAGCTAGGGTTGAATAGCACGGTGCTCTACCCGACTCTTGCACGGTTCTCCGATAAAGTGGCAACATCACATAGAGAGAAGTTCTTTCTAAGTGTCGGGAGAATTGGATTTCATCCTACTTACGATATACTGTTAGATATCCTAAGAAGGATTCCACAAATGGAGTTGGTTATAGCAGGTTCATGGTCACATACTGCAAAGAACATAGTGGAAATGTTTTCTTCAGATCCGGAGATAAGTCGCAGGGTAAAATTCGCAGTTAACCCGACAGATGAAGAGCTGGCAAGACTCTATGGGGGCGCGAGAGCATTTCTCTACCCTGGGGTCGAGAACTTTAATATGAGTGCTCTTGAGGCAGCATCCCATGCATGTCCCATAGTCGTCTCTAGCGAGAGTGGAATCTGCGAAATACTTGATGAATCAGTTGTCATGCCATCCCAGCATGATATCGAGTCGTTTGTCAAATTAGTTCGTGAGCTCTTAAGGGATGAGCGACATGCAATAATCGAGGGATTAAAGATTCGAGATATTCTAAAAGGCTATGAATCATCCTATCATATGGAGAATCTCAGAGCGATAATTGAACAATTGCCCGACCAGACTTCGCGCAAGTAAACAATACAAGAAGAGGTGGCGCTTCCACATTGTTGATATTATTTACTTCTATTCTGCGATATCCTATCTTTGATAAGATGATTCAGATTGTATCCTAATCCTTTGAACCGATTTGTTAATTTCATGTTGGATGATAATACGAGCAGAATATAGGCTGCAAGGGAAATGAAACCACTGATCGCAACTAGCCATTCGAAAGATGCTCCCGCATTATATATCACAATTTTGGTAACGGTGGCGGGGGAATCTATATAGACGCCACTTTTTAGAGAATAAAATAGCGGTAGTAGGCTTTCAGTTTTTGATAGCCCATCTTTTGTGTATATTGCTGCCCTTAGATCCTGGTTGAATGGCTCTGCGAGAGAAATAGTAAAAGGTGTAGTAGCATTATCCAATTTAATCTCGTATTTTTGTGAAGACCATCCTTTCTCTGCAATAGTTGTTGTTAAGTGCATTCGATTCTGTGAGTTATTGTTATTATCAACTGACTCGCGAGGGTAACTGCTATCTCTAACTAGCCAGATTGAATCGATGACGTTTGTAACCTCGCTACTTCCGTTATTACTACTATCATCTGCCAGATGGGTACTCTGGTAGGCATATGAAGATTTCCCGGCTTCTTGTAATGGGGTAACTTCCAACCTGGACTCCCCCTCATCCAATCTGAAAGGCTCGGATAGAAGGGGTTTGTTCGAAGAAGCATTCAGTACCTCACTTTGATCGTTGACTGCCACAGCGAAATTTCCTGATCCTTTAATCCAGAGCCTATAATCGCCTTCTTGTCTTACATTGAACTGCGTCCATGCCGTACTATTTTCTAAGATGAGATTGCCACTATCTGATTGAATCCCGTCAGCAATAGTTTTATCATTTATGTTCATATCTGATTCAGCCTCAAAAATGTACATGAGTGTACTACTATTCTGGTTTAACCAATCTTCAATTCGTCCTTTGATCTCTTCAAACTGGTCCTTCGGAATCAAAAGGATTGTATTTATTGCATTGAAGCCTCTTTCGTTGGTAAATGTCATATTATGGTTTCCTTGATTTATATTATATTCACCTAGGTCCTTCCATACGAATTTCGAATCACTGGATAAAGTACTTATTTGAATTAAGCTGCCTTCCAACATTGCGTTGAACTGGCCCCCTCCCGGGCTCTCTAAATATCGAACAAAGACTTTGTAATTGTTGTTGTTGTTCTCTTTGAATGGAACGCTAATGCTATTTTCTTGTACTTGATCTGAAACATCGTATATTCTTACGGCATCAATCCATAACATGTTGGGCAGAGGCTGTCTTGTAAGATCTCCGTGCGATATACTTAGTCTAATGCTCGTGACTTCCTTGTTAAATGGCCTATAACTAAACTTAATATCCTTCCAATATGAATATCCATTTTCAGGAGGTTGTACAATAGCACTGTTAATTATAACGCCATTCTTATCAAACTCTGTTATTCCCAATTGCACATCTTGTGCATTGATGAAGCGCACGCCAAGCTTGATTACATACACTCGGTCAGTAGATACATCAAAAGCTGGAGATGTGATAGTCTTCCAGCCATAATTGGAGGTATTCAAGACTACTCTCATGGCCTTGCCTTCGCCAGGCAGCCCAAGCATTGGTTGCTCTTCAAGCTCAAATGACTGATATTTCGGATGACTATTTCCCCATTGCGATATCTCATCTAGTGAATTGAAGTCGAATCTTGTTATTGGTTTGGCATTCTCAAGATTGAACCTTGACACTGAGTATTTTTCACCCCATGTAAAAATGAAACCCTTATTGTAGTCAAATTGCCAGGTTTTGATTCCAGATCTGTTGAGAAATGACGTTATTGAATTCATCCAACCACCATTGATTGATCCTATTGACCAGTACGCATTTGGCAAATGGTGCTTACTTGTGGGATCTACCACGGTTATTGCACTGTCCGAGAATTCCGGGGGTGGCGAACCTGATACTATCAATGAATCCTCGAGAAAAGGCCCAAGTTGTATATTATTTAGATATTCGCTTTCTCCTGCAACTCTCGCTACCTTGGATAAGTCATCAGTACCTGCAGATATCGAATGGCTCACAGAAACCGGTGAATTAGTATCCAATTTATATACTTCAAACCTATCTGATTCAAAAACTAGATTTTTGTACAGCATCGCCCTTAGATTCTGCACCCTAGTCTGCACTTCTTCAAGGGATTGTAGACTGATGTTGTTGCTGTCAGCATTGTCCACAGCATTGTCCACAGCATTGTCCACAGCATTGTCCACAGCATTGTCCACAGCATTGTCCACAGCATTGTCCACATAGTCTTCTCTAATCACCAGATACTCTACACCTAGGTATTCAAATAAGGGAATAACTGATGTGTCATTTTTATTTATCAAATAATCAATATAATCGAGCTGAAAAGTTGGAAGTTCCAGATTAGACAGGGATTCAGTAGATAGTTGTGGAACAGATGAGTACTGGAGCAGATTTGCACCTTCTAATGGATACCAAAAGATCTTGCCGTTTGCACTGCTACTAATTGCATATTGGCTATGCAGGTATTCTGAGACATCCGATAGATCATAGGGATAAGGCATTATTGACTTACTAAGATGACCATTTAAATTTCCAGTTAAGCCAACCCATCCCCATGAGAAAATCAAACCTATCATCAATGAAAATATCACAATATTTTTCTTTAGATTCTTCCTGTCTAATCTATAAAGGGACACGCTTGCAAAGAAGCTTACGGCCACAAAATATAGTCCCGAAAATTTGTAAGGATCACGTATCGACTCTCCTAAGGGAAAGTCAAGAAAAAACTTGGAGTATATATCATTATAGTAGGAGCCTGTCGCTAGTATAACCGAGAGTATGACCAATATGCTGAAAAACGCTACGATATAGATGACGCTCTTTCCAATCGGGCGTCGTATAGAGAAAAAAAGAAGGATAAGAGATAAAGGCAGAAGGGCCAATAATCCCCCCCACAGATCTATATCTATATTGCTGTTTGTCGGGGCAGAATTTACATTTCTGCCAATTATAATAGACGGATCTCGAGAGCTGTCATCTCCCCACGTGTAATCACTTGTTCCTTGAAGTACATTCTCTATCGTAGCACGACGGGATAATAGATCAACATTTTCCTCAACTAAGCCGTAACTGGCAATCCCTTGCGATATTCCATTTGCAGTTATTAATAGTTGGATAGCGGGGATCAACCAAAATACATTACAACCAATGATAATTATCATAAGGACGCTAATCTTCTTGATTGCGAGCTTTGAAAGTATTAGAGATCTATGAAATAATAGATTTACTGTCAAATAAATTGCCAACATTGGCAAGAGATAGATAATCGGACCCTGTGGCTGACTCGCCACTAAAGAGGTTGAAAATGCCATCAACATAAGCCGTTTTACATTGCTGCGTTCATTTGAACGCAGGTAACTGTCAATAAGTGCAATTAATAGGTATGATGCGGCAAGTGATAAAACCAGCCAGTAGTGATGATGGATCTTGTTTATAGTCCAGGGATTATAAATAAAAACTAATGAACCAACAAAGCATGAGGCTGACAACCAGTAATCTTTTGTGTTTCCAAATCCAGATACCAGATATTTGTTAGCAATATATGTAAAAGTGGCTGCCATAAAAAGTGTCATCATAGTGAATACTTTTTGCGCACCAACATCGCCAAATAATACCTTCAATGGATAAAGAATTAATGATATTGATAGTTTTGAAGCATGAATTGGAAGATTGCTTAGGAGATGAAAGATCTGATCATCGATATTTAGAGCAAAGACGAGATCACCATGTACTAGAATAGCATCAGTTGTAAAAATATCTCTGAACAAAACAACCGAGAGAACAAGCAAAAGGGACAAAAAGACGAAATCTAGCTTATACGAAGACAACACACAGAATACATTTGGCGAAGAGTAAATTTTGTTCTTTATAACATAATATGGATCAGTGATCTTTCTCATCTTTCATCTAGGATCATTCTTATTGCTTTGCTCTATTCCATATATATTGTGTGCTAAACAGCTTCACTTCAAAAGGAAGCTTTCTTTTTACTGCATATCTATATTTCCAGAATATAACCCTTGAGAAATCTCTAAGGAATAAATGTAATTTCCGGATACCCCGATTCGAACGAAGTAATTTGAGATAGCATCTTGCAAACGTAGGCAAGGGAAAGAATACTGGATACTCTATAGGCGGATTTTCTAACATGGATTCAAGTTTGACAAAAAATTCATCCAGAGACTTTGATATATTCGGCAAAACCTTGTAAAGATATTGTCTATCAAAATTCTTCTTAAGAAACAGGAACTCATCCAACGTTAGGTAGCCTTTTTCGAATGCATGCATCGCGATGACAAAACCGTTAATCTGGCTACTGAGTACTTTACAATCAATGTCAAAGAGCTTTGCATTCTCGATAAATCGAACCAAATCCTGAAATTCAACGAATATCATGTTTCCCCAGCCGATATATGAGTGAATATCTAGCTTCATTCCTCCTTCCGGAAAGATATCCATTTTCCCGAAATCTCTCGTTCGGTCATACTTAATTTCACTAATACCATATTTGCCGGAATTTAGAGTAAGTTCCCTTAAGAGTTCTCCAAAGTCTGAAGGTGAAACAAGTACATCTATATCGTTCCCAATGAAGTGAAAATCATCAATTGTTTTAATCAGAACATAAGTGCTAACACCGCTTGCCTCAATAATTCTGCATAAACAAGCTAGGCTGTATTTGAAGCATTCAAGTCTGTATTCATACTCCTTCCAAATTGTACGCTGTATCCTATCATCTCTATTTGTTAATTGGTATTCTCTGAAACTTTGGAAAATTACCCGGTTCTGGTTTGCCTTATTGAGTATTTTATCCGAAAACCGTAAGCTTTGAAAGAGATTTGCAATTACCTTATTAAGTGTTTGATCCATACTATCATTGGTGTTAACGACAGAACTTCCAAGCGTCCCTGCTAGCTTTAGATACTCTCCTGTCTGCTTTTTATAGAAAGAAATAGAGTAGCTATGGGTATCTTTTTTCCTTTGGTAAGCAATCTCTGGACTAACCGTTAATACTAGATGCATATCTGGTTTCGGAAAATGAAGATATAACCATTCAGTAAACTTTGTGAGCAAGCCTAGGTATTTGAAGCTCATATACTGATCGTATGGGTATCTGTCGAGAAGAATAATTGCTCTCCTTTTGAAAATTCTATAGTATACATATTGAAACAAAAGATCGAACCATACCAGGATAGGCCAAAGACTATAAGCGACCGATCTCTTCTTTTGAACTAGCATTTCATTACGTGATTTCTCTATTTTTTTCCTTCCAACAAGCTTGAAAAGAAATCCAAGAATGGCATATTCATATTCATGTTTATATATAGTTTCAAAACCCAGGCTGGTCAAAAACTTGTGGATCTGCCATGCGATTGTTGTCTTTCCGCTTCCGTCATTTCCCATAAAGGCTATAATCATTGATTTGTATCCTGCCGTTAGAGCTTTGGTAAGACATATTTACAGATATAAGAATTTCAGCGATCTACTGGTCATCTTATACAATAAGTAACATACGCTCATAGCTTTCTCAGCTATTTCCTTGAAGATAAATTTTTATCTTCTATGCAAGTATTGCACTCATGTTATATTGTTATCAAGATAGATCAATTATGGAGAGAGTATCCTGAAGCCTCTAGTGTCAATCGTAATTCCAACAAGAAATTCTTCTGGCACTATCGAAGGATGTTTATCCGCGATTCAAAACCAGTCATATCAAAATATTGAAACAATAATCGTCGATAGCAAAAGTACCGATGATACAACTGAAATAGCAGCTGCCAGAGATTGCAAAGTGATATTTACAGACTGGAAACTATTAGGCGCTAGATACTTGGGATGCAAGGCTGCGTCAGGAGAATTTATGCTAATGCTAGATTCAGACCAACTTTTGCTAAGAGAGACTCTGGAAAGGTCACTACCACTTTTTAAAGATTATGATATGCTCTGCTTAGGAGAGATGAGCTACGTTCACAACACATTGATCCAAAAAATGTTTGAGGCTGACAGGAGAATCATCCACAATGAAGCTCAAATACAATTACATCCAATCCATGGAACACTCCTTGCCAGATTCTATAAAAGGAGTTTGCTTGACCGTGCATTTGAGGCCATCCCAAAGCAGCTTCTTCCTACAGTAGTTGCTCATGATCATGCAATTATATACTATGAGGCTTGGAGGCTTTCTGACAGGGTTAAAATTTTGCCTAATGCAGTATATCACAATGAACCAGCAACCGTCTTTGCTCTTTGGAAAAAGAACTTCAGATATGGAAGATCTACAAGAGCGCTCATAGGAAATGGATATTACAATGATCTCATAAGAAGCAAAACACGTCCAAGAAAAACGGTTACGAGAAAGATAACTCGTGATAAGCTTTTATCATCTTTACTTTTATCATTAAAAGCCCCTGCCTATCTCCTCGGACTATATGCTTAATGGTTGGGTAAAAGATGATGTGTTGGCTTTGCGCTGCTTGAGCTCAGTTTGTCCCTTTCAGAATGACAAGCATAACATGACAAATTGCCAAATATCACACCACGCAGTATCTTAATGAGTGCTCCTAGAAGAGAACAATTTAATAGCAAAATTGCACGATTATGTCACTAATGCGGATGTTGTGGTTCAATTGGAAAGATATTCGAAACCACGAAGCCGGCGGAGCTGAGGTTTATACCCATGAGGTAATGAAAAGACTTGCAAAGTCAGGTCACGAGATGACACTCTTCACTTCAAGGTTTGAGAATTGTCAATTAAATGAAAATATCGATGGAGTAGACATTATCAGAGAGGGTAACAGATATACAGTATACAGAGAGGCCAAAAATTATTTGAAAGCTTATAAAGATCATTATGACCTGATAATTGATGAGATCAATACTATACCGTTTTTCACTCCAAAGTTCGTTGGAGAAAAACGAGTAATAGCACTAATCCATCAGCTAGCACGCGAATTCTGGTTCTATGAAACGAAGTTTCCTATGAATTATATAGGCTATTATTATCTTGAAAATAAGTGGCTATCAAACTACAAGAACATTACGACAGTGGTGCCATCTGATTCTACCAAAATGGATCTGGAAGAGCTAGGCTTCACAAGGGTATTTGTTATGCCACCCGGTTTAAAGGTTCCACCACTTTCAAATGTGAAAGAGAAAGAAGCTAACCCAACTGTAGTTTTTATAGGGAGGTTAAAAAAGGCAAAGCTTCCTCACCATGCATTACAGACTTTTTCAATTATCAAGCGTGAAATACGTAATGCAAAAATGTGGATAATTGGAGATGGATATTTCAGAAATAGACTTGAATTATCCGAGACGAAGGATGTTACTTTCCATGGATATATTTCAGATGAAAATAAATATGATTTATTGAGCCGAGCCCACATTATTCTTGTACCAGCTGTACGTGAAGGATGGGGATTAGTTGTAACTGAAGCAAATGCGATGGGAACGCCTGCGATAGGATATAATGTGCACGGGCTACGAGACTCCATAAGGCATGGTGAAACTGGTATCTCCATCATGGAAAAAACTCCCGCAGCGATGGCAAAGGAGGCAATCTTGTTACTTAGAGATTCTGAGCGTCTTTCCAATTATAGCAAAAATGCGCTTGATTACTCAAGGCAATTTAGTTGGGATAATACTGTGGAATCATTCAAAAAAGTTCTCCATAATCAAAATGAAACCAAGGCAGATATATCCATGTTTTGAGATGTTAAAAAGTTACATCTGCTGAGCAACCAATGCCTATAGTACGAAAGTAACCTAGATGTTATTAGAGAGATCCGCAAGCGTGCAGTAGAAACAGGAATAAGAAAGAACGGTAGGAAGAAGCAGCTAAGAAGAGACGATTATATCCCCTATAACCATCATTAGTCGCAGGAACAGTACTACTATTACTGCTGTTTGTTACACCAATCTTGTTTGCGGAGCCGTTAGCAATAGCTGCATATATAGGAAGAAGAACAACTGCAGAGGAGTAAGACGAGCAAGACTAGACTGAAGATACAATGGCACTCAGACAGATCCTATCTCTAGAGCAAGGAGACAAACAGATAGGCTAGTTGTAGTGATGATGTAAAAGAAAGCTCATTCGAAGAAATCCTTAAAAAAGGCTAATCAATAATTTACAAGTTAAATCAAGCGGAGGATAGGGGGTATGCAGTGCCTATAATGCAACAAGAAATATGGCCTAATTTTTTTATTGTTGGATCACGAAAGTGCGCAACAACATCACTATACTTTTATCTTAAGGAAATTCCGGGAGTATACATGTCCCCAGTCAAGGAACTTTACTATTTTGCTCCTCATGCTCTTCAAAATAATGTAATTGACGTGATTAGAGATAAGAAAGAATATCATAGACTTTTCAAGGACGCTAAGGGACATATTGCTATTGGCGAAGCGACCAACATTTATCTTTGGGATCCGGAAGCACCCAAGCTAATTCATCAGACAGTTCCCCATGCTCGTATTATTATTAGTTTGCGAGATCCAATCGAAAGAGCATACTCTCAGTACTTGCAGAGAATGAAGTATAGCGGCAGGAAGACATCATTTTACGATGACCTAATGCAAGATTACAAAACCCACGAAAAGGTGTTTGGCAAATCTGTGCTGTATGTTGAACTTGGAATGTATTATGAACAAGTTAAGAGATATTTTGATATCTTCGGCAGGCACCAAGTAAAAGTCATAATATTTGAAGAATTTATTCAAGATCCCGTAAAATATGTCAACGAAGTGCTGGCTTTTCTAGGAGTAAACCATAGGGTGACAGAGATCACCGGACACTATAATCCTGATTCAGTTCCACGCAGTCCTCTTGCAGTGTGGACTTTTGGTTTCTTTCGTTGGATTCGTACTAAAAATATCAGATTTTACAAGGTACTAAGTTTGCTTCCGGATTCAATAGTAGAATCGGCTCCTGAGAAGATTCTCTTCAAAAGAACACAAAAACCAAAAATAGATCCAAAAGCCGTGGAGTTCTTGCGGGAGATATATTATGACGATGTTCTTAAGCTACAATCACTTTTGGGTCGATCTTTACCTTGGCATACCGTTTTAGGCAATAATAACGACTGATGATGCACTTGACTAAAGCCGGTTAAGTCCACATGGGCGATATGGTAACACGGACAAATGATGACTTATAGCTATACAGTTTCAAAATCACAGAAAATTTTCGGAGTTCATCTCTCGATCTATAATCTGTGCAGCTTCATCTTCTAGCTTTTCCTTTTTTCCTCTCTTTCCTTTTCTATCTGCACGCCTATTCCTGTTTTGTATTACTGCGAAGAATAGGCTTTTGATCGTAATCTTGCTCGACCTCTCTGTGCGCCTTAGCTATTTCAATGCTTCCATTGCCCGCCCTGTACATTATGCCCTCCTTCCTTTTCATTTCCTCATAATAAGTCTAAGATGGCTTGAGCTATATAAGAGACCCAATGGTTAATGATTTTACTTTTTCATACCAAGAGATCCGGCAACAACTGATTAAGTGAGTGTATCTTCCTCAGAGATATATCTGTCACCAGTATTTGCCTATGATAAACAGATAATGAACCAAAAAATAACCTACGAAGAAGTCGTGAATCGGATTGTAATCCTAAGAGACCACTTCAACAAGACATTTCGCGAGCTTGAGGATATGGCTAACGCTCAGTCTGTGGTTGCAATGGAAGGAGTGAAAGCACAACATTAGCAACAGAGATGCCTAGCAATCGTGAAGCTCCAGTGCGAAGTTCCAGCTCAATTAGCAGCAGATAAGGTTTTACCTTACACAATCAAGGAACTATCTGCAGTAGATGAGGAAGAAGAAGAAGAAGAATAGGAAGGTAATGCACAGTGGACATCGAATCAGCCATGTGTTGCTCCCCTGTCATCTATTACAATCTCTACATCACCTTGGTACTTGGGCTTGACTGCAAGCTGAGCTGGTGTGTAAATGAGATGCTCCTTTGTAAACGCTGATAGCTCATAGTCATTTGTCATAAAGAGTGCATAAAAGGGGCATGCATCAACGCAAAGGCC
>Ga0126308_10000096_pt1 | contig 21220 bp, 15 predicted proteins | sample Plot55_FD_92533 | JGI IMG/M metagenome (GOLD analysis project Ga0126308, IMG submission 92533) | Serpentine soil microbial communities from UC McLaughlin Reserve, CA, USA - Plot55 | ecosystem: Environmental > Terrestrial > Soil > Grasslands | place: USA: UC McLaughlin Reserve, Lake County... | reverse complement strand
GAATCCCCGGGTGTCGCGCTCCTCGGCATTGGCGTCCAAGGCGACCGGGTTTCCCATCGCCCGAATCGGCGCCAAGCTGGCCGTCGGATATCGCCTGGACGAGATCCCGAACGACATCACCAAGACGACGCCGGCGTCGTTCGAGCCCGTGCTCGACTACGTCGTCGTGAAGGCGCCCCGCTTCGCGTTCGAGAAGTTCCCCGGCGCCGACCCGACCCTCACCACGCAGATGAAGTCGGTGGGGGAGTCGATGGCGATCGGGCGCACGTTCAAGGAGGCGTTCCAGAAGGCGCTGCGCGCGCTCGAGACCGGCCGCCCGGGGTGGGCGGTGGGCCCGCGCCTGGGCGACGACCGGCTGCCTGACGAGACGATCGAGACGTTGCGGGCGGCGCTGCGCCAGCCCACCCCCGAGCGCGTCTTCCAGATCAAGCGCGCCCTGCTGGCCGGGCTGTCGGTGCAGGACCTCCACGAGCTGACGCACGTCGACCCGTGGTTCCTGCATCAGATGCGCGAGCTGGTGGAGGCGGAGCGGCGCTACGCGGCGCTGGCGACGGTCGACGCGGGCCGGATGCGCGAGATGAAGCGCATGGGCTTCTCCGACCGGCAGCTGGCCGACCTGCGCGGGGAGAGCGAGCGCGCGGTCCGCGAGCGCCGCTGGTCGCTCGACGTCAGGCCGGCGTACAAGATGGTCGACACCTGCGCCGGCGAGTTCCCGTCGTCCACGCCGTACCTGTACAGCAGCTACGACGAGGAGAGCGAGGCCCCCCGCAGCGGCCGGCGCTCGGTCGTGATCCTGGGCAGCGGCCCGAACCGGATCGGGCAGGGGGTCGAGTTCGACTACTGCTGCGTGCGCGCGGTGATGGCGCTGCGCGACCAGGGGTACGAGACGATCATGATCAACTCGAACCCCGAGACCGTCTCCACCGACTTCGACACGTCCGACAAGCTGTACTTCGAGCCGCTGACCCTCGAGGACGTGCTCGAGATCGTGGACCGCGAGCGCCCCGAGGGCGTGATCGTGCAGCTCGGCGGGCAGACGCCGCTCAAGCTCACCCGCGGGCTCGAGGCCGAGGGCGTCCGCATCCTGGGCACTTCCCCGGACGCGATCGACACCGCCGAGGACCGGCGCCGCTTCGAGGCGATCTGCCGCGAGCTGGGGATCCGGCAGCCCGAGAGCGGCACCGCGACCGGCGAGGACGAGGCCGTCGGGATCGCCGAGCGCATCGGCTACCCGGTGCTCGTGCGTCCGTCCTACGTGCTCGGCGGGCGGGCGATGCAGATCGTCTACGACTCGGCGACGCTGCGCGAGTACTTCGAGCGCGCGGCGCGGGCGTCCGAGGACCGCCCGGTGCTGATCGACCGCTTCCTCGAGGACGCGTTCGAGGCCGACGTCGACGCCATCTCCGACGGCAAGGACGTCGTCATCGGCGGCGTCATGCAGCACATCGAGGACGCCGGCATCCACTCGGGCGACTCGGCGTGCGTCCTCCCGCCGTACCTGATCGGCGAGCGAGACGTGCAGACCATGCGTGAGTACACCGTGGCGCTGGCGAAAGCGCTCGGCGTGGTAGGGCTGATCAACGTCCAGTACGCCATCAAGCACGGCGTCGTGTACGTGCTCGAGGTGAACCCGCGCGGCAGCCGCACGATCCCGTTCGTCTCGAAGGCGATCGGCGTCCCGCTGGCGTCGCTGGCGGCGCGCGTGATGCTCGGCGAGTCGCTGGCCGAGGTCGGGCTGCGCGAGGAGATCGTGCCGCCGTACGTGTCGGTGAAGGAAGCGGTGTTCCCGTTCAAGAAGTTCCCGCAGGTGGACACCCTGCTCGGTCCCGAGATGCGCTCCACCGGCGAGGTGATGGGGATCTCGGACTCGTTCGGCAGCGCCTTCGCGAAGTCGCAGCTCGCGGCCGAGAACGGGCTGCCGCGCGGCGGCGCCATCTTCGTGACGGTGAACGACGCCGACAAGCCGAACGTGACGCCGATCGTCCGCCGCTTCCACGAGCTCGGGTTCACGATCATGGCGACCAGCGGCACCGCTCGGTACCTGCGCGGCCGCGGCGTGCCGGTGACGCCGGTGCTCAAGATCCACGAGGGGCGTCCGAACGCGATCGACCACATGCTGAACGGCGAGGTCCAGCTCCTCATCAACACGCCGCTCGGCAAGCACGCGCAGGCCGACGACTACCGGCTGCGCCAGGCGGCGATCGCGCACCGCGTGCCCTACACCACGACGCTCTCGGCCGCCGGCGCGGCGTGCGACGCGGTGCTGGCGCTGCGCTCGCGGACGCCGGCGGTGCGCGCGCTCCAGGACTGGCACTCGCTGCTGCGCGGCGAGGAGCTGCCGCCGACACCCGAGAGCCGCGTGGCGGCGCGGAGCAGCACGTAAGGCATGGCCGCACCCTTCATCCACGAGTCCGCCTACGTCGACGACGGCGCGCAGCTGGGCGCCGGGACGAAGGTCTGGCACTTCTGCCACGTCATGCCGGGCGCGGTGATCGGGGAGCGCTGCTCGCTCGGCCAGAACGTCGTGGTGATGAACGCGGTGCGCATCGGCAACAACGTCAAGATCCAGAACAACGTCTCGGTGTACGAAGGCGTCGAGCTCGAGGACGACGTGTTCTGCGGGCCGTCGATGGTGTTCACGAACGTGATCAACCCGCGCAGCCACGTCCCGCGCAAGCACGAGTACCGCCGCACGCTCGTCAGGCGGGGCGCGTCGATCGGCGCCAACGCGACGATCGTCTGCGGCGTCACGCTCGGGGAGTACGCGTTCGTGGGCGCGGGCGCCGTGGTGACCCGCGACGTGCCGGCGTACGCGCTCGTGGTCGGCGTGCCGGCGCGGCAGGCGGGGTGGGTCTGTCAGTGCGGCGAGCGGCTGCCGGACGCCGCCGAGGGCCGCGTCGTGTGCGCGGCCTGCGGCTCGGCGTACGAGCTTCGCGACGGATCGCTCCGCGCGCTGGAGGCGGCCCGGTGACCGCCCCCGGCGCCGAGCCCCTCTCGGGGACGCCGCCCACGCGCGGCGGGGACGCGGGGCGCGGCTTCCGCGTCGCGCTCGTCGGCTGCGGCCGGATCGCCACCATGCACTTCCAGGCGCTCTCGCGCGTCGAGGGGCTCGCGCTCAGTGCCGTCTGCGACGTGGACCCCGAGCGCGCGCGGGCGGCGGGGGACGAGTGGCGGGTGCCGTGGTTCGCGTCGTACGAGCAGATGCTGCGCGAGGCGCCCTGCGACGTGGTCGCGATCTGCACGCCCTCCGGCCTCCACCCCGCCCACGGCATCCTGGCGGCGCAGCACGGCAAGCACGTCGTCTCCGAGAAGCCGATGGCGATCACGCTGCGCGGCGCCGACGACCTGGTGGCGGCGTGCGACGCGGCGGGCGTGCAGCTGTTCGTGGTGAAGCAGAACCGGCTCAACCCGTCGATCGCGCTGCTCAAGCGCGCGGTGGACCGGGGGCGGTTCGGGCGGATCTACGTGGCCAACTGTACGGTGCGATGGTCCCGCCCGCAGGACTACTACGACCAGGCGCCCTGGCGCGGGACCTGGGAGTTCGACGGCGGCGCCTTCATGAACCAGGCGTCCCACTACGTGGATCTGATCCAGTGGCTGGTCGGCCCGGTGGAGAGCGTGGTCGCCAAGACCGCCACCCTGGCGCGCCGGATCGAGACCGAAGACACCGGGGTCGCCGTGCTCCGATTCCGCTCGGGGGCGCTGGGCGTGATCGAGGTGACCATGCTCACCTACCCGCGGAACCTCGAGGGGTCGATCACGATCCTGGGGGAGAAGGGCACGGTCAAGATCGGCGGCACGGCGGTCAACAAGGTCGAGCACTGGACCTTCGCCGAGTACGACGACGACGACCAGCGGATCCAGACCGCCAGCACCAACCCGCCGACGGTCTACGGCTTCGGGCACGAGGCGTACTACCGGAACGTCCTCTCGGTCCTCCGCGGCGAGGCCGTCCCCGGCACCGACGGACGCGCCGGCCGGAAGTCGGTGGAGCTCATTCTCGGGATCTACGAGTCGGCGAAGACGGGCAGAGAGGTGCCGCTGCCGCTGCGGGCTACGTACTAGCGGCCTCAGCGCTGGTATCCGCCGCGCGCGCGCCACGAATCCCGCCTCCGAGCCGCGGCGCGAATGCCACAATTCGGGCTCTACTGTTGCGCGGCGTTGACGGGCTTGTCGTATCCGGGCATCTTTCTTGGGCTTACGACGCCTTCCTCCCCGTCCCCTCGCTCTCCCGGAATGTCCGTCCCGCTTCTCGACCTTCGCGCGCAGCACGCCCGCATCAAGGATGAGGTCAAGGCCGCCATGATGAAGGTGGTCGATGACCAGGCCTTCATTCTGGGCCAGCCCGTCATGCAGCTGGAGTGCGAGGTCGCCGGGATCTCGAAGACCCGCTACGCCGTCGGCTGCGCCAACGGCACCGACGCGCTGCTCCTGGCGATGCGCGCCCTGGACATTGGCCGCGGCGACGAGGTCATCACGACCCCGTTCACCTTCTTCGCGACCGCGGGGACGATCCACAACGTCGGCGCGACGCCGGTGTTCGTGGACATCGACCCGGCCACCTTCCTGATCTCGCCGGACGCGGTCCGCGCCGCCATCACGCCGCGCACGAAGGCCGTGATCCCGGTGGACCTGTTCGGGCAGATGGCGCAGATGGAGCAGATCGCCGCCGCCGCCCCGGGGCTGCCGGTCATCGAGGACGCGGCGCAGTCCATTGGCGCGCGTCGGCGGATCGACGGCGAATGGCGCATGGCGGGCGAGGTCGCGACGATCGGCACCCTCAGCTTCTTCCCCTCGAAGAACCTGGGCGGCTACGGCGACGGCGGGATGATGGTCACGCAGGACGAGGGGCTCTTCAACCGCCTCATGCGCCTGCGCACCCACGGCGGGACGAAGACCTACTACCACGACGAGGTCGGCTTCAACAGCCGCCTCGACGCGCTCCAGGCGGCGGTGCTCCACGCCAAGCTCCCGCACCTCGCCGGCTGGAGCGCGAAGCGGCGCGAGAACGCCGAGTTCTACAACCGCGCGTTCGCCGACGTCGGCGACATCGTCACGCCGGCCATCGACCCGCAGAACGAGTCGATCTACAACCAGTACACGATCCGGGTGCCTCGGCGCGACGCGTTCCAGGCGCACCTGAAGGAGCGCGGGATCGGCAGCGCGATCTACTACCCGCTGCCGCTCCATCTCCAGCCGTGCTTCGCGTACCTGGGCTACCGCGAAGGGAGCTGCCCCGAGTCGGAGCGGGCCGCCCACGAAGTGATCTCCCTCCCCATCTACCCCGAGCTGACGCAGGCGCAGCTCGACGAGGTCGCGAGCGCGGTCCGCGCGTTCTTCGGCCGCTGACCCCGCCCGCACACGCACCACGTCACCCGCCCGCCCAACCCTCTGAGCATCCCTGAGCAGTCTCGTATGAAAGAGCAACTCCTGAAGAAGATCGACGACCGGTCGGCGGTCTGCGCCGTCGTCGGACTCGGCTACGTCGGGCTCCCGCTCGCGGTCGAGTACGCGAAAGCCGGCTTCAAGGTGATCGGTTACGACGTGAGCCAGCGCGTGATCGACACGCTCATGGCCGGCAAGTCGCACATCCAGGACGTGCCGCACAAGGACGTCGCGGAGATCGTCGAGAAGGGCCTGTTCGAGGCGACGACGGACGAGAGCCGGCTGCGTGAGGCGGACGCTATCTCGATCGCGGTCCCGACGCCGCTCGTGAAGACTCGCGACCCGGACATGAGCTACGTGCTGGCGTCCGCCGAGGCCGTGAAGCGCAACGCGCACCCGGGGATGCTGGTAGTGCTGGAGAGCACGACCTATCCCGGCACCACGCGCGAGGTCTTCCAGCCGCGCCTGGAGGAGCTGGGCTATGTGGTCGGCCAGGACGTGTTCCTGGCCTTCAGCCCCGAGCGGGTGGACCCCGGCAACGAGAAGTGGAACACGAAGAACACGCCCAAGGTCATCGGCGGCATCACCGAGGCCTGCACCCAGACGGCCGTCGCGCTCTACGGCGCGGTCATCGACACGCCGGTGGCCGTGTCGTCGCCCGAGGCGGCGGAGCTGGTGAAGCTGCTGGAGAACACCTTCCGGTCGGTGAACATCGGCCTCGTGAACGAGATGGCGATGGTCTGCGACCGCCTGGGCGTCAATGTCTGGGAGGTGATCGACGCGGCCGGTACCAAGCCGTTCGGCTTCATGAAGTTCACTCCGGGCCCTGGCATCGGCGGGCACTGCATCCCGCTCGACCCGCACTACCTCGCGTGGAAGATGCGCACGCTGAACTACAAGACGCGCTTCATCGATTTGGCGAGCGAGATCAACAGCGGCATGCCCGACTACGTGGTCGAGAAGGTCATGCACGCGCTGAACGCCGAGCGGAAGGCGGTGAACGGCAGCCGCATCCTCGTGATCGGCGTGGCGTACAAGAAGAACATCGACGACATCCGCGAGAGCCCGGCGCTCGATGTGATCCGGCTGCTCGAGGAGCGCGGCGCGACGGTCGCCTTCTACGACCCGTACATCGAGTCCTTCCGCGAGGACGGGCACATCCGGAAGAGCGTCGCCCTGACGGACGATGAGCTGCGCTGGGCGGACGCGGTCGTGATCGTCACCGACCACGGCAACATCAACTACCAGCGAATCGTGGACAATGCGAGCGTGGTGGTCGACACGCGCAACGCCACCGCCGGCATGAAGGGTCGCGCCCGCATCGTGACGCTCTCCGCGTCCGGCGCGGCGCCGGAGAACCCGGCCGATCGCACGACCGAGGAGCGCCGCAAGCACGGCGTCCAGGACCTGGCCGGCGCCAGGCACTAGAGCGCACCGAGCCCGATGCATCGCGCCCCGCACCGCCTTCGAAGGCGGTGCGGGGCGCCGCGTTTTTCGGGCTGGAGGGTGGCCCGTGGCTTGCACTTCCGCAGGCGACTCCGACTCCCCGACGCGGCGAACCGGTGCGCGCGCCGCCTGGTCACCCGCGCCGGATCCGTACGTTCATTGCTCCGCGCCGAGGACCGTATCCGCCGACCGACGACAGCCGACCCGCGCAGAGCACGGCCCCGCGCTTCCAAGGCCGCCGTGCCCCGCGGCAGGCGGCTCGGCCGCCGGTGGATCGCTGCCGGCGCACTGTCGATCCTCGGATCGCTCGCCGCTCGACCGCGCGCGCTCGTCGCCCAGTCGCTCGACAGACCGCTGCATCCGCTGGTCGCGCTGCCGCTCCAGGACCCGGCCTACGAGCAGCTCGCCGGCCTGGAGCGACTCGGCTGCCGCGCGGCGCGCGTGTCGCCCTATCGCCCCTTCACTGTCGCCGCCATCCGGCGCGCGCTGGACGACGCGAGCAGCGAGCCCTCGTGTGCGTCGCCGCTGCTCGACGACCTGCGTTCGCGCTTCACACCGCCGCCACCGCCGCCGCTCGACACCACGCTCGTCGCGCCCGACCTGCGCGCGGCGGCGATCCGCCCGGACACGGGGACCGGCCTCCGGCTCGGCGCCGCGGCGACCGTCCGGGCGACCGGGCTCTCGAAGGGCGACTTCCGCCCTCGCTGGAGGGACGTGCAGCCGACTGACGAGGGCGACCCGCCGGTCGCGGCCATCCTCCGCGGGCGCGCTACGTGGGATGGCGGCTCGCGGCTGGTCGCCGTCGTGGAGGCGTACGGTCAGACCCACCGGCGAAACGACCCGCTCGTTCGCGTCGAGCAGCTGCGCTCCACGAGCGGCGTGGTGGATTTCAGCGAGGCGTACCTCGCAGGCCGCATCGGTCCCCTCGTGGCGTCGTTCGGGAGGTCGCGCGAGGCGTGGATGGGGGAGGGAACCGAGTCGCTCCTGCTCTCGGCGCACGGCCCCCCGCTGGACCGGCTCCAGCTCGCACTCTCCACACGGCACTTCGAGGCGCGCGCGCTGTACGCGGGGATCAACGACGTGGTCCTGACGAACGATCTGGACGCGATCGGCGCGGACCAGGAGCCGCAGCGCTTCTACCGCTACCTGGCCGGCCATGCACTGACCTGGGCACCGGTGCGCGCGGTGGAGCTGACCATCGGCGAGACCGCGCTTCTTGCGCGCGGCTCGCGGGTGCCGGACGTGTCGTTCGCCAACCCGCTGATGGTGTACCTGGTGACCCAGCACGACGAGAGCCGCACGGGCGCGCAGCTGCGGGACAACCTCATGGCGTTTGGGTCGGTGCGGCTCCAGAGCAGGCGCGCGATGGTCACCGGCGACCTGCTGATCGACGACCTCCAGCTCGACGCCGGAGACCGGGCGCTGACGCCGAATCAGCTCGGCTGGAGCATCCGGGCCGCCGGCGGGCTTCCCACGACGCTGCCGCTCGCGGCGCGGGCGGAGTACCGGCGGACCAGCACCTTCACGTACCTGCGGACCTCGTACGAGCAGGTCTACCAGCAGTACGACGCGCCGCTGGGCAGCGAGATCGGTCCGGACGCGGACCTGATCCGCGGATCGCTCGAGCTCTGGCTGGGCGGCCGGGCGCGCGTCGACGTCGGCGCCGGCACCTGGCGGCGCGGCGCCCGCCGGATCGACCGGCGCCCCGCCGAGGGAGCGCTCCAGCAGGGCCAGACGCCCTTTCCTTCGACGACCGAGGCCCGGCCGGCGGTGCAGGAAGCCATACAACTCGAAGCAGGATTTCAGCTTCTCAACGTGCGGCTGCCCGTTAGCTTCCGCGTCGAGGCGGCGCGGATCGAGAACGTCAATAACGCCGCCTCGGCCGCGGCACTCTACATGCGGACTCAACTGATTGCGACATATGCCTTCCGCTACCCCTGAACTCGACCAGACGGGTGAGCGGCGACGGTGGCTGCGCGTCCTGCGACTCGCTGCCCTCGTCGCGTTGGTGTCGTGTCCGCTGGCGACCGCCGGGGCTCAGGGGGAGGTGACGATCCCTCCTCCGCGGACGCTGGCGGAGCGGCCGGACTCCGGAATGGGGAGGCCGGTCGGCGGACTTCGGCCCGGGGATCTTCTGAAGGTCGCGGTGTACGGAAACCAGCAGCTCTCCGGCGAGTTCCTGATCGACAGTCGGGGCGAGCTCCAGATCCCGGGGCTGGGCATCATCCGGGTGGCGGGGATGGACCCCGTGCAGGCGCGCGAGCAGATCGTGGGCGCGATCAAGCAGCGGCTGGGCGTCGTTCAGCCCGAGATCGCGGTGCAGGCACTCGTGCGGGTGACGGTCCTCGGCGCCGTGCGCAGCCCGGCCCTCTACCCGGTGGAGCCGGGAACGAATCTGGTGCAGCTGCTGGCGGCTGCCGGCGGTCCGACCGAGCGGGCGGACCTCCGGCGGACGCGCGTCGTGCGGGACGGGCGGGAATTCGTCGTCGACCTCGAGTCCGGCCTGGCCGGGAGCGGGGCCGGCCGGGTGATATTGTATTCGAACGACATCGTGAACGTGCCGAACCGGTCGGGATTCACGCGCGAGAACGCCCAGTTTCTACTGAGCCTCCTCTCCGCGACGATCTCGGTGGCGACGCTCATCACGACGTTGCAGCGCTGACGAAGTCGCAATTCAACGAGTCGAGCTCACAATGAGAGATGCCGTGCGCGAGGCGTTGCAGCCTGCCATGGAGCTGCCGTCGGAGCAGACGGGGAGCTGGGACAACGGGTACTCGCTGCGCTCGGTGCTCGTCGCGGTGCGGCAGCGCTGGTACCTCGTTCTGCCGGTCTTCGCGCTCGTGGTGGTCGTGGGCGTGTGGCGCGCGTGGCGGGAGCCGCGGCGCTACCGCGCCGCGACCACGGTGCGCATGCAGCAGCAGGACCAGATGAGCGTGACGAACGCGTACGGCCGTCCGAGCTACGACCCGCGAATCGACCGGATGATCACCGAGCAGCAGGTGATTCGGTCCTCGATCGTGGCCGAGCGCGCGGCGGTCGACGTGGGACTGCGGCTCCGGGTCGTGCAGCCCGAGCGAGTCTTCCGCAGTCAGCTCTTCGGGAGCGCGCGGATCGTCGTCGACACGGCGGCGCCCACGGGCGAGTACCGCGTTCACTTCGAGCCGACGACGTACTCGCTCGTGAGCGGCGGGACGACCGAGGGCACGGCGCCGTACGGCACGCCGCTCTCGGCGCGCGGCGTCACGATGACGGTCCCGCGCCGCCCCGCGATCAAGGCGCGCGACGCCGTGCTCGAGGTGGTCCCGCTGGAGCTGGCCGCCGACGAGGTGCGCTACGCGCTCGGCACGCGCGCCGTCGAGAAGACGGACATCATCGAGATCGCGTACACCAGCACCGACCCGGTCTACGCGGCCAACGTGGCGAACGCGGTCGCGCGCGCGTACGCGAGCTTCTCGAAGCAGGAGATCGCGCAGAACGCCCGGACGCGCAGCGAGTTCATCGCGGGGCAGCTGCGGGCGCAGGAGCAGCGGCTGGCGGCGGCTCAGGACTCGCTCCGCATCTTCCGCCAGACGCACGAGAGCGCCGACGTGGGGCAGGACGCGATCGCGCTGGCGGAGCGCATCCAGCTCTACGAGAACCAGCGCCGCGAGGCGCTCCTGGAGCAGGAGATCTACGAGCAGCTCATCGAGCGGGCGCAGGACAGCGGGACGGACGACGCGCTCCGCCGGCTGCTCGGCACCGAGGCGCCGCAGCGCAACCCGACGATCGTCGACCTCTACAACCGGTGGTCGGACCTGGCGACGAAGCGCCAGGAGCTCGTCCTCGGCGGCGAGCCGGGGGCGCAGCTCCAGGAGTCCGCGCCCCGCGTCGCCGCGCTCGACAGCTCGATCCTCCAGACCAAGCGCGACCTGGCGATGGCGAGCCGCGTGTACGTCCAGAGCCTCCAGTCGCGCATCCGGTCGCTCGAGGGCTCGCTGCAGAAGCTGCGCGCCGAGACGAAGAAGTACCCGCCGTGGGTGGCGGACCAGGCGCGGCTGCTGGCGGACGAGCGGACGCAGCAGAACATGTACGAGCAGCTGCAGCGCGAGCTGCTGCAGTCGAAGATCGCGGAGTCGTCGGAGCGCGACCTGGTGCGGATCATCGACCAGGCGGCGGTGCCGCAGTGGCCGGTGTCGCCGAGCCGCCGGCGCGCGCTCATGCTCTCGGTGGCGCTGGGGCTACTGCTGGGCATCGGCCTGGCCGTGCTGCTCGACCGCCTGGACGACTCCGTGAAGACGCCTGACGAGATTCGCGAGCAGCTCGGCGTCACGCTCCTCGGGTCGATCCCGCGGATCAAGGCCGAGAAGCCCGTCCCCGGCGTGCAGACGAACGCGGCCGAGCGGCTGGTGACGCACGCGGACCCGCGGTCGCCGGTCGCCGAGGCGTACCGGTCGCTGCGCACGAACCTGGCGTTCGCCCGCGCGCAGGAGGAACTGCGCACGGTCGTGCTGACGAGCCCCGGGCCGGCGGACGGCAAGTCGACGTCGGTCGCGAACCTGGCGACGACCTTCGCCCAGCAGGGGCAGCGGACGCTGCTCGTGGACGCGGACCTGCGGCGCGCGGTGCTCGACAAGACCTTCGACGTCCCGCGCTCGCCGGGACTCACCGAGGTCATCGTCGGCGCGGTGCCGCTCGAGAACGCGGTGCACGACACGCCGATCCCGAACCTGTTCGTGCTGAGCAGCGGCCAGTTCCCGCCGAACCCGTCCGAGCTCCTGGGCTCGCCGGCGATGCGGGAGGTGCTCCGCGCGGCGAAGGACCAGTTCGACGTGATCCTGTTCGACTCCCCGCCGCTGCTCGCGGTGACCGACGCCGCCGTGCTCTCGACGATGGTGGACGGGACGATCCTCGTCGTCCGGCTCGGCTCCACGGCGCGCGAGGCGGTGCGGCGCGCGATCTCCGACCTGCGCAGGGTGCACGGTCGCGTCCTCGGCGTGCTGATGAACGACGTCAGCGCGAAGGCCGGGGCGTACTACGGCGGTTACGGGTACTACTACTACTACCGCTACGCGTACTACGGCAGCGAGGGCGGGAACGGGAATGGCAACGGCAACGGCGGCGTGATGGGGCGGCTGCGGCGGATGGTGGGCGGCGGTCGGCCGGACGCGCCGGCACGCAGCGGAAGCCGGCGGGGCGGTGGTGACGCCGAGTCGTGACCGGCCGGCCGCGGCGGCGAGCCTTCGTGGACTCGCCGCCGCGGCCGCCGAGGCGGTGAGACTGGCGATCGGCCGGGGAGCGGAGAGCATCGGTCATCCGGTCGCTCCCTGGGACGAGGTGTTCTCCGTCGCGACTCGTGAATGCCTGGGCGCACTCGCGTGGGTGCGGTCGGGCGCAGAGATTCGCGCCGGCGCGCCCGCGCCGGTGGTCGCGGCCTGGCGCGCACACGCGCTCAGTCTTATGCAGCGAGCGGACGTGCAGATCGGCTCCCTCGGCGCCGCCTGCGCCGCCCTCGAATCGTCCGGGGTGCGGGCGGTGGTGCTCAAAGGCGCCCCCCTCGCGCAGCGCCTGTACGGCGACCCGCGGCTGCGGTACTCGGCCGACCTCGACCTCTACGTGCCGCTGCCATCGCGCGCGGACGCCAGGCGCGCGCTGGTCGAGGCCGGGTGGGAGTTCTGCGGCGGAGGGCCGCCGTGGGACGAGTCGTTCGCGCTGCGGCGAGGGGACGAGATCGTCAAGCTCGACGTACACTCGTCGCTCGTCGGCGACGTGCTCGCACATCTGCCGGTTCCGCCGCCGGAGTCGTCGCCGGTGACGGTCGAGGGGTTCGCGCTCCAGGCCGCGGACGGGGCGCTGCTGGCGCCCTATCTCGCCGCGCATCTCGCGAAGCACCGCGTGTTCCCGCTCCTGTGGGCGGTGGACTTCCACACGCTGTGGGAATCACTGGACGCGGCGAGCCGCGAGGCGTCGCACCGCGCGGCGAGATCGGCTGGCCTCGGGCGCTACCTCGAGTGGGGCGCGCGGCTCTCGGCGGACGTGAGCGACGCCGCGGCGGCGGATCGCGCCGCCCTCGCTCGGCTCGGCTTCTCGGACGTGAGGCGGGGATACGGCACGCCGGCGCTGCGTGACCTGGCGCTGGCGCCCACGGCCGCCGATGCCTTACGCGCGGCCGCGGCGTGGCTGGCCCCGCCGGCCACACGCCAGGACTGGCGCGCGTTCGCCCGGCGGTCCGCGCACCGCCTGCTCTCGCCCCTGGGCTGGATGCGCCCGCCGGCCCTGTACGGTGCGCGACCTGTCGCACCACCTGACGAGGGCGCCGGCCGGGCGGCCGAGGGATCGATCCCGGCGGTGCCGGCGGTGCCGATCGGCGGCGAGGAGCTGTCCGAGCTCGCGCGCGACATTCTGACGCGGGGGGAAAGCTTCTGGCTCACGGTGCGCGGCCGGAGCATGCAGCCGACGATCCCGAGCGGGTCGGAGGTGCGCGTCGTCCCGCTCCGCGGACGAGCACCCCGCGTCGGGGACGTGGCGCTGGCGCGGCTACCCTCGGGCGCGCCGGTCGTTCACCGCGTGCGCCGCGCGGACTCGGCAACCGTCGTGCTGCGCGGCGACTCAGTGGTCGCGTGCGACCCGCCGGTCGCGAGCGAATGGATACTGGGGCGCGTCGACGCCGTGCGCACCGACGCGGGCGTGCGGCCGCTGAGCTCCAGAGCCCCGATCGTGTGGCGGGTGAGCGCGGCGCGGCTGCGCCGCTGGCTGGCGTTCCGCGTGCGCCATGCGAGGTGATCGCGGGTCGGGAGGCGGCGGGGTGGCGCGCGCGGAGGATTCGCTCGAGCTCGTCTGTCCGCCGATTGCAGGCGTCGCGATGGTCCACCGCTCCTCGCGCGCGCTGCCGGGCATCGCGGAGTCGATGCGGCTATGGTCCGGGAGCCGGCCGGACGACGACGACCCCATCGTGCTCAATCACGTCGGCGGGGCCGCTTCGCCCGACGATCTCTCTCCGCTCGCGCGCGGTCCGTACCCGCTGCTGCACTACATGCTGGACGGGCGCGGCCAGCCGGCGGTACTCTCGGCGGGCGCGGTCGGGGAGCGGCACCTGCTGCGCACCGTCCGCGCGGGCCGCGAGTACGAATTGCTCCACGAGCGCTGGCGAGACGACGCGGGGTGGTGGTGGCACTGGCAGCGCGGCGTGTACATGCTGGCCCTGCCCGCGCGCCGCCGTGGCGTGCTGGTTCACGCCTGCGCGTTTCTGCGGGACGGGCGAGCCGTGCTCTGTCCCGGGGCGTCAGGCGCCGGAAAGAGCACGCTCGCCCGACAGCTCCGGGAGGATTTCGGATCCGAGCTGGTGCTGCTGACGGACGACCGCGCGGTCGTGACGTGGGACGGCGCCGGCGCGCTTCGGGCCTGGGGGACGCCCTGGAACTCGTCGGCCGGGGTGGCCGAAGCCGGTGACGGCGTGGTGGCAGCGATCGTCTTTCCGTCGCGCGGTAGTGCGTCGCGCGCAGCCCGCCTTACGCCGCTCGGCGCCGGCGAGGCGAGTCGGCGCCTCATGCGAACGATTGCGATCCCGTTCTGGGACCACGGCGGAACGGATTGGGCGCTCGGCTTGATCGATGCAACGCTCGCCGCGTGCACGGCGTGGGAGTTCACCTACTCGCCCCACGCCGGCGCCGGCCGGGACCTGGTCGCAGCGCTTGGTGCGACCTCAACCACAGGTTAGCTTGCGAAAGCGATACATTCGTTCCCCGGCGGTGGTCCGCCGGCACGTCGCGGGCGAGACGCTGCTCGTGCCGATTCGGACCGGTCCGGCGGAGCCGGCGGACGGCGGACACACGATGTTCATCGTGCTGAACGAGACGGCCGAAGCGCTGTGGGAGCTTCTTGCGGAGGCGCACTCCGCTGACGAGTTGGCACAGCACTTGATAGTGCAGTACGAGGTTACGCCCTCCCAAGCGCGCGCGGACGTGGAGGCCTTTCTGTCGGAGCTGCGTGCGGCTCGGCTGGTTGATGTCGAGGAAGAGTAAACATTGGGAACAACTTCGTTTACCTCGTACCGGGATGACCTCTACCGGCGCGCGATCCAGAATCGCACGCCGATGTCGTGCCTGTTCGAGATCACGCCGACCTGCAACCTCCGGTGCCACTTCTGCTACGTGGCGCTGGACCCGTACAAGGGTCCGTACCTGACGACGGAGCAGGCCTGCGGGGTGATCGACAAGCTGGCCGACGAGGCGGGCGTGCTCTCGCTGACGCTCACCGGCGGCGAGATCTTCTCCCGGCGCGACTTCCCGGAGATCTACTCGTACGCGTGGTCGAAGGGGCTGCTCGTGACGCTGTTCACGAACGCCACGATGGTGACCGAGAAGGTCGCGGCGCTCCTGCGGGAGCGGCCGCCGCACGTGGTGGACGTGACGATCTACGGCGCGGACGCCGAGCACTACGAGGCGACGACCGGGATCCGCGGGTCGTTCGCCAAGTTCGAGCGCGGGATCCGGCTGCTCCAGGAGGCCGGCGTCCGCCTGACGATGAAGCACACGACGAGCAACCTGACCGCCGACCATCTGCACGCCGTCCGCGCCTACTGCGAGGAGCGGGGCATCCCGCACCGGTTCGGCGTGACGATCGAGGGTCGGCACGACGGCGGCGACGAGCCGACGCTCTACCGCATTACGCCGCGCAAGGTCGTCGAGCTGCGCGACACGGTGCACCAGCTGCGCACGGGCTACGCGCGCGACCGCGCGCTGCCCGAGTGCTCGGCGGGCGCCGACCTGCCGGGCGCGAGCGAGCGCCTGTATCAGTGCGGCGCCGGGCGCGCGGCGCTGTTCGTCGACGCGCTCGGGCAGGTCAGCCACTGCGTGCTGGACCGCGAGCCCAGCTTCCCGCTGCTCGAGATGCCGTGGCCCGAGATCTGGGAGCGGATCGGCGAGTGGGTGAACCAGCCCCTCCCGGCGAACGCGCCGTGCAGTGGATGCTCCCTGCGCGGGGGCTGCGAGAACTGCCCGGCCCGCTCGCGCGCTGCGACCGGCAGCCCATACCTGAAGGACACGTACCAGTGCGACATCACGCACGCGGAGTACGGCCTCGAGCCGGAGCGGCACCCGGACTACCGAAACCTCGCGCGGCCGGTTGGCGCCTGCGTGAACTGATATCACCCGCATTCCACCTTCGACGACCCTGAGGCGTCCATGACTTTCCGAGATCCGCGCGCGACGTCGCGCAAGCCCTACGAGCGACCCAGCGCGACCATCGTGCGACTCGATCCGACGCGCGAGCTTCTGCAGGGCACGGCCTGCAACTTCGAGAACCCGGACAATCCCGCGTGCGTGCCGCCGCAGGGCTCGCTGTTCACCTGACGCTGGGCGCGGTGGAGACAGCACGCGAGCGGGGGCGCGGCCTGACGAGGCCGCGCCCCCGCTCGCGTTCGCGGCCATCTCCTCGGCGGCGCCCGCACCTCGTCGCCGGGGCGCCGGCGCGGCTCGTTGCGCGCGGGGCGCGCGCGAGCGGCTGTCGGGATCGGAGCGCGTAGGCCTCGCAGGGAACGATACTTGCCACCCAGTGGGGCTGCGTTCACACGGTCCTACCAGCCAACCGGAGCTACGTTCGTGCCCCGCATTGTTCGTCGCCCCTACGCGACGGTCCTCGTCGTTGCGCTCGCATTCGCGGCCGCGTGCGATGACGACCCGAATGATCCGAATCCCAACTTCTCGGTCACGTGTCCCGCGCAGAGCATCGGCGTGGACCAGCCGATCGTCTTCACCGTGAACGGCCCGGTGGCGGCGGCGAGCGTGAATCAGGGAAACGTCGTCGTCTCCGAAGCGGTGACCGGCGTCGAGGTGCCCGGGGCGCTGAGCTTCGACGCGGCGGCGGGGCAGAGCTCGATCACGTTCACGCCGAGCGCGCAGCTGGCCTTCCGGTCGACGTTTCGGGTTCGGGTGCAGAACCTGACGACGACCGGGAACGTGCCGCTGCAATCGGTGGTGGTGTGCGACGTGGTCACGCCGCCGCCCCCGATCACCGAGCTGTTCTGGCGTCCGCTGCCGTCGGCGGGTGGCGGCTCGCTGCGCGGCGGGTCGCTTCCGACGTCCGACGTCGGCTACGTCGCGCAGCTGGTGCAGCCCTTCTTCCGCCGCGACAACGCCGCCAGCACCGAGTTCGTGGCGCTGCCGAACATTCCGTACTACACGAACTTCTTCGACCTGTCGTTCGTGGACGTGAACCGCGGCTTCGCGACGCTCGGCGAGCCGCGCGAGTCGCGATCGCTGATCGGCGAGACGGCCGACGGCGGGGCGACCTTCAGCGTGCTGGCTAACGTCGGCAACCAGGCGCTGACCCGGATGTACTTCCGGCGCGTCGCGGCTGGCGAGGCCGGCATCTTCGGCGTGGCCGGCGGCGGACGCCTGCCGACGGCCAACCTGTTCAAGTACAACAGCCAGACCCGCACCTTCGCGACGCTCCCGATCGGCAACACGAGCCAGGTCGCCGACATCGACTTCGCGACCGACACGCTCAAGGGCGTCGCGAACACGTTCGGCGTGCAGGTCGGTCTGCTCGACTTCCGCGGCGTGGTCGCGCGGTCGTCCGACGGCGGGTCGACCTGGACCGTCATCCCGAACAGCGTCGCGCCGGCGGACGTCGTCAGCTACGTCGGCGTCGCGATCCGCAACAACGGGGAGATCTTCACCACCGGGGCGAACGGCTACGTCGCGAAGCTCACTCCGGGGACGACGGCCGGGACCTACACCATCACCCGCGTCCTCCAGAACGTGATCCCGAACCTGGACCCGACCAACAACCTGGCGCTGCAGTACACCGACGTCGAGTTCCTGCCTAACAACGATCTGAAGGGCTGGGTGATCGGGCTGCAGCAGACCGGCGTCCAGAACGGCATCCCGCGGCTGCGCGGCCTGATCTTCGAGACCCGGGACGGCGGGAACACGTGGACCCGCCAGGGGGTGCCCGGCGCGCCAGACTTCGGCGCCGAGTTCCCGGCGCTGAACCGGATCCTGATCTCGCCGGACGGCGCGAGGGTGTGGCTGGTGGGCGAGGGCGGCACCGTGCTCGAGTACCATCCGACGACCACGCCGTGATACCGCAGCACAGCCGGACTACCGACCACCGGAGAATGCACGTGCACGACGGATCCTTGTTCACGCGGACGCAGCGCGGCCTACTCACGGCCGCGCTGCTCCTGACCGCCTCGGCCTCGACCGCCCGCGCGCAATTGACCGTCGCGTGCGACTTCGACATCGCCGACAACCTCGGTCGCAACACCTCGGAGAAGACGATCCGCCTGATCGGCCGGCCGGGACGGGGGACGAACTCGGGGAGCTTCTACATCATCAACGGCAACACGCCCGAGTCGGACGTCGACAAGGACGGCTACGCGCCCGCGGGCTGCAACTACAGTAACATATACATCGAGCGCATCACGCCGCTGGTGAACCTCGCCGACGACGCGCTGGCGATCCCCCAGCGTGGCGTTGTCGTCTCCAACCTGCCCCGCGTCCTGCTGAGCGGCGAGACGGGCGAAGTCTCGGTGTTCGTGGACGTGCCCGCGGGCACGCCCGCGGGACGCTACCTCGGATCGATCGAGATCCGCGACCTGACGATCGTGGCCGTGCGCAACGCGACCAACGAGCCGCTCAACACCGACGTGATCCTGGTCCAGGTCGAGGTGGTCCCCGAGCGCTCCTTCTCGATCGTCGACCCCGACGTCGCCGACACGCTCGACTCGCTGGTGATCCGCTCTCGCTCCGGCCAGCGCGGGAGCGGCGTCGTCCGCGTGGCGAACCTCGGCAACATCGGGCTCTCCAACGTCCGCCTCACGGCGACCGACCTGCGGTCGGAGAGCGCGGTCGGGCTGGTGATTCCGGCGGACCGCATCGCGATCACGCCCGGGCAGTTCTCGTCGCTCGCCCGCGGCGACACGGCGCGGGTGACGGTCACCGTCGACGTGCCCCGAGGATTGTTAGGCGGTCGGTACCGAGGTGCCCTGATAGTCCAGGGCGAGGACGCGGGACGGCAGGAGATCCCGCTGATCGTCATCGTGACCAGCTCGCGTGGCATCCTGTTCGCCAACAACCCGGTGCGCTCGGTGACCGGCGACCTCGCGCAGGTCGCCTTCAACGGCGACCCGGGCACCGGCTGGCGGCTGATCATCTTCGACATGGACGGCATGGTCGTCTACAAGCAGGACGGCACCGTGTTCGCCGGGCAGGTGCCGGGCACGAACACGCCGGGCACGGTCGACAACCCGCAGCCGGGCGCCGACTTCGCGGTCAACGTCACCTGGCCGCTCATCAACGGACGTGGCGAGAACGTGGCGAGCGGCGTGTACCTCGTCGTGGTCGAGTCGTTCGTCACCGACGCGCGAGGCGTGAGACAACGTCAGCAGGCGCGCGACAGACTCATGGTCATCCGATAGAGGCAACACCGATGACACGAATCCTTCGCTCCCTGCTGGTCGCCTCGGCCCTGGCCGCGCCGGCACTCTCGGCGCAGTCGTCGATCACGACCACCCGCCCGACCCGCGCCCACTACGGCGACGCCGACAACGGCATCCAGTCGTCCACGATCCTCCAGATGGAGGTCTCGCCGCGCGCGGTCGCGCTCGGCGGCGCGATGAGCACGGTGGAGGGCGACCCGACGTCGATCTTCTACGCCGCCGCGGGCATCGCGCGCATCAAGACCAACTCGTTCATGGTGGCCGGCTCGCAGCGCTTCGCCGGGAACCAGCTCGCCGCCGCCGCGGTCACCTTCCCGACGGCGATCGGCACCTTCGGCATCGGCGCGCGGGCGTTCAACGCCGGCGTCATCGACGTGACCGAGAACTACGCGCTGCTGGGACGCGCCCGCGCCTACCAGCTCGCCCTCGAGGGCGGCGGCGCAATCGAGCTGACCCGCAACTGGCTCTGGGGCGGCACGCTGTACTACGCCCAGGAGACGCTGGCCAGCGACTCGCGCGGCTCGATCGGCATCAACTCGTCGATGATCTTCCCGGACATCCTGTTCAAGCGGCTCTCGCTCGGACTCGGGTTCCGGAACTACGGCACCAACGTCCGCTTCGAGACCGACGCCTTCGAGCCGCCGCTGCTCGGCTTCGCCGGCGCGTCGTTCGACGTTTTCCGCCGCCGCAACCTGATGGCGACCCCACTGCTGTTCCGCGGCCAGCCGATCGTGATCGACGCCAAGCTCGTCGGCCAGATCGACGTGCCGGACAAGCACGAGGTCATCTCGCGGCAGGGGATCGAGGCGACGGTGAACGGTGTGCTGATCGGCCGCATCGGCTACCGCTGGGGCGACGACAACAAGCGCGGCCTCTCGGTCGGCGCCGGCATCAACGTCGGACAGTTCCGCCTCGAGTACGCGTTCCGGAACCGGTACAACGTCGGCGCCAAGTTCTTCTCCGACGACCCGCTGGGTGACGAGCACCACGTCAGCGCGACGTACTTCTGGGGCGGCATCCGGGAGAACGAGCCGCGCGTGCCGGTCATCGTGTCCACGCCGATCGACACGGCGGCTCTCAACGCCGCGATCCGCGACGCGATCGAGCGGCAGATGGCGCAGCTGCGCCCGCTGCTCGACAGCCTGCGCAGCCAGCGCGTCGAGGTCGAGACGAGCGAGGGCGACCTGTTCGCCCGCTACGTGGTGCCGGTGCACTTCGGCTTCGACTCGGCGACGGTGCGCGACTCGGACTTCGTCGTCCTCGGCCAGATCGCCGACGTGATCCGCCGGATCTACCCGAACGCCCTGGTCACGATCGAGGGCTTCGCCGACCCGGCCGGCAGCGCGGACTACAACCTGCGCCTCTCCCGGCGCCGCGCCGATGCGGTGAAGCGGGTGATGGTGGAGCGCTTCAACATGCCGCAGGACCAGTTCAAGACGATCGGGTACGGCGAGTCGACGGGCCGCCAGGTCAATCCCGGCCAGCGCCGCGGCGACCCGGGCGCCGAGCAGAACCGACGCGTCACGTTCACCATCGACGCGACGCAGCACTACCGGTAAAGCTGGACGCGACTCGCGTCGCGCGGTTCGCGAAGGGCCCCGGGATGCCTCCACTGGCGTCCCGGGGCCCTTCGCGGATCGCGAACCGCGCGACGCGCATCAGGGTGGTGGGCCAGTCTGATGGCAACGGCGACGGCAACGGCAATTTGACAGGATGCACAGGATGCACAGGATGGTGAACAGGACGAAGGGCCCCGGGATGCATCCCGACAGGCCGTCATCCTGTGTTCATCCTGTGCATCCTGTGCATCCTGTCAAATTGCCGTTGCCGTCGCCGTTGCCGTCACCGTCGCAAGGCCGGCGCCCTCGAACTGACCCACTGCCCGCATCAGGGTTCGGTTGACGATCGCGCCGAAGCTCTCTAAGTTCTTACGTTTGTCGCGGTTATGTATCAATCAATGGAGCGCGTGTG